>Ga0207716_100025_pt1 | contig 291913 bp, 272 predicted proteins | sample TtaePargueraPR_FD_187739 | JGI IMG/M metagenome (GOLD analysis project Ga0207716, IMG submission 187739) | Aerobic enrichment media microbial communities from Bioluminiscent Bay, La Parguera, Puerto Rico - Tt and P2 (5) (SPAdes) | ecosystem: Environmental > Aquatic > Marine > Unclassified ... | reverse complement strand
CCGGCGGGGTGGGGTTGCGCGTGGATCTGGACCTGGCCGTGTCGCAGGCCACCGGATTTCCCATCGCCGTGCCGACCGGCAATTATCGCGAGCCATGGATTCCCGATTGGGTCGCTGCGGCAAGCGAAGCGGAGCTCGAGGCCTGGATGGTAGGGCATCTGACCACCGGCGTCGACGACACGGGGGTTGTGGCCGCATGGATCAAGGTGAGCGCGGGCGATGACGGAATCACCCCCATGGAAACCAAGATTCTGCGCGCGGCAGCACGGGCTTCGGCGCAGACCGGGGCGCTGATCGGCTCGCATACGATCAAGGGCCGGGTGGTAATGGATCAGCTCGACATCATCGAGGCGGAGCGTGGATCAGCCAACCGCTTCCTGTCGATCCATACCCAGGCCGAGCCGGATTTCGAGCTCAATCGCGCGGTGGCGGCGCGCGGAGCCTGGATCGAATATGACCATGTCGGACGCGATCCGGATGAGGCGGTGCTGGCGCTGGTGCTGAAAGCGCTGGAGGCGGGGCTGGAGGGGCAGTTGCTGCTCAGCCATGATCTGGGTTGGTACGATCCGGCCAAGCCCGGTGGCGGTACCCCCAGGCCCTATACGCATCTGGTCGAGCATTTCCTGCCCAAGCTGCGCGCGGCGGGTGTGAGCGAAGCGACCATCACGCGGCTGACGCATGACAACCCGTACGATGCGTTTGCGCGGTAGGGCGATGGACGCCCTCGCCCTTCGAGGCCGCTTCGCGGCGCCTCAGTATGAGGGCTGACGCGAGCGCGGTATCTCGGTAGCCCTCATGTTGAGGCGCGAAGCCTCGAACCACGAGGGCGTCCTGCCGTGGTGAAGCTCAGCCCTTCGCCGGTACCGCGAACAGGTCGTATTCGTCATTGTCGGTGACGGTGACCTGGACGATGTCGCCGATCTTGATGCCGTCTGCCTGGTCGACGATGACCTGGCCGTCGATTTCCGGGGCGTCCCATTTGGAGCGGGCGATGACCCGGTTCTGCTCGGGGCGGACATCGTCGACGATGACGTCGATGGTACGGCCAACTTTTTTCTGGAGCTGGCCGAAGGAAACGTTCTGCGCCACTTCCATCAACTGGGCGAAGCGCTCTTCCATGACCTCGTCGGGCACCACGCCTTCGATCTCATTGGCGGTGGCGCCGGTGACGGGCTCATATTTGAAGCAGCCGGCGCGGTCTATCTCGGCTTCCTCGATGAAGTCGAGCATCATTTCGAAATCTTCCTCGGTCTCGCCGGGGAAGCCGACGATGAAATTGGAGCGCACGGTGAGGTCGGGAACCTGGCGCTTCCAGTCGAGGATGCGGTTGAGCGTCTTTTCCTGATGCGCCGGGCGGCGCATGGCCTTGAGCACCTTGGGAGAAGCGTGCTGGAAGGGAATGTCGAGATAGGGCAGGACGAGGCCTTCGGCCATCAGTTCCATGATCTGGTCGACATGGGGGTAGGGATAAACATAGTGCAGGCGCACCCAGGCACCGAGTTCACCCAGCTCCTTGGCCAGGTCGTAGAACTTTGCCTTGACCTCACGGCCGCGATATTTGCTCGCGGCATATTTGATGTCCAGGCCATAGGCGCTGGTATCCTGCGAGATGACCAGCAATTCCTTGACGCCGGAGCGGATCAGGCCTTCGGCTTCTGACAGAATACCGGCGGCGGGACGCGAGGCCAGATCGCCGCGGATCTGCGGAATGATGCAGAAGGAGCAGCGATTGTTGCAGCCTTCGGAAATCTTGAGATAGGCATAGTGGCGCGGCGTCAGCTTGAGGCCGCTTTCCGGCACCAGGTCGACGAATTTGTTGGGCACGGGCGGCACATGGTCATGCACCGCGTTGACGACGCTTTCGTACTGGTGCGGGCCGGTGATGGCGAGGACGCTGGGATGGGTCTCGCGGATCAGGTTTTCCTCGACGCCCAGGCAACCGGTAACGATGACGCGACCGTTTTCATTGAGCGCTTCGCCAATGGCTTCAAGGCTTTCCTGCTTGGCACTGTCGAGGAAGCCGCAGGTATTGACCAGAACGACGTCGGCCCCGGCATAGTCGCGGCTGAACGAATAACCCTGCGCCCGCAGGGTGGTCATAATACGCTCGCTGTCGACGAGAGCCTTGGGGCAGCCGAGGCTGACGAGCCCGATTTTGGGCGCCTGAGTCATGCGCGTCACATTGTCCGGTGCTGGATAGGATGGCGCGTCATACAGAATGTTTGACGGTTACGCAATGTGACCGTCCCGCAAAGACCGGTAAGCTGCCCTGCAGAAAATGACGAACACGTGAACGTGACTGTTTGTGAAGAGTGAACAGCGCGTGCGCTGATTGCCGGGTTTTGCCTGATCCGCCCATGGGTTAGGCGTCTTATCCGTTTTTCGCGCCGGCTCGGCGCAGCTTCAAGGAATGTTTCATGACCGACCGTCTCTCTGCCTATACGCCCCAGGCGCTGTCCGTGCTGCGCATCGTCGCCGCACTGCTCTTCCTCGCTCACGGCACGCAGAAACTGATGGGCTTTCCGGCCGCCGAGTTTGCGCCGCCCATGTTCTCGATCTTCTGGTTTGCCGGCGTGATCGAAATCATCACCGGCGTTCTGATCGGTATCGGCCTGTTTACCCGTCCGGCTGCCTTCATCGCCTCGGGCACCATGGCCTTTGCCTATTGGATGGCGCATGCACCGGCCAACTTCTTTCCCACCAATAATGGTGGCGACGCGGCCATTCTGTTCTGCTTCGTGTTCCTGTTCCTGGTGTTCGCCGGTCCGGGCCGCTGGGCCGTGAACGGGAAGTAAGGGCCCTTCGGTCGTCCATGCTCTGACCTTCGAAGGCCGCTCGAATGAGCGGCCTTTTTGCGTTCAGGTGACCGATTTGGGCGGCGTGCGCTTGGCGGTGCGGCGGGGCTTGTGGGTCTCGCCGGGCTTGGTCGCCGGTTCGCGGGGCGCTTCTTCGGCAGGCTTGACCTGGGGCAGCGGCTCGGTGGCCGGGGCGATGTATTCATCAGCCTCGGCAAAGTCGCGTTCATCACCTTCCTCTGCCAGATCGCGGATGGCGTCGCGCACCTCGTCGAGCAGGGATGCGGAGAAGCGCGAGCGCTGCACCGTGTCGCCGGTGGCCTCCTGGCTCTTGAACCAGACCAGCAGCGCCTCGCAGCCAATGCGCAGGCCGACCAGCGAGAGCAGGCCGAACACGGCAATCTCAAGCAGGCCCCAAAGGCCGTCGCCAAAACTGGTGCCGAAGCGAAAGAAGAAATGGCTGATGGCCCAGAGCAGGATGGCGGCCAGGCCCAGGGCATAGAAGATCGGTACCAGGCGGGGTGAGAGGATTGCATCGAGCCGGAACAGGGTCTGGCGCGTCAGCAGGCGCTTCAAGTCATCCAAAGTCATGGCAGGCTCCTAGAATCCCTCGTCTATTGCGCAAGTTGGTCGGATGGTGCCGCTATGGCAAGGCTGGTGGGGCCAAAAATCGATTCAAAGCGGCCGCGCAGCACCGAATCGACCTCGGCCATCGAGACCAGAGCGCCCAGATCCTCAAATGAGGTCACGCCTTGATCGGTGATGCCGCAGGGCACGATGCCGTCATAATGGGAGAGGTCGGGCGCGACATTGAGCGAAATGCCGTGAAAGGTGACCCATTTGCGCACCCGCACACCAATGGCCGCGATCTTGTCCTCGCGGGCGAGACCTTTTTCCGGGCGCGGTACCCAGACGCCGACGCGACCCTCGCGACGCTCGCCGGAGATATTGTGCGCGGCCAGCGTGTCGATGACCCATTGCTCAAGACCCTGCACAAGGCAGCGGATGTCGCGGCCGCGTTTGGTCAGGTCCAGCATGACATAGGCCACGCGCTGGCCTGGGCCGTGATAGGTGAATTGCCCGCCGCGGCCGGCCGGATAGACCGGAAAGCGCGGATTGAGCAGATCTTCAGGGCGGGCCGAGGTGCCCGCGGTATAGAGCGGGGGATGCTCAAGCAACCATACGGCCTCGGGCGCCGCGCCGGCGGCGATGGCGGCCACCCTCTCATCCATCATGGTGAGGGCTGCCTCATAGTCCAGCGGGCGCTCGAAGATGCGCCATTCGACCGGCCTTGCGTCGTCGCGGTGCAGTTTCGCGCCGATTTGGCACGTTTCATTTACGTTTGTTAAGACTTCCATAACCAGCTCTGGCTGACCCTCATGGGCAAACGAATCCTTGGCGCTGCGGCGTCGGACCCGGGACTGCACCTTATCTATGAACACCCTGGACAATATTGAAGTCGATATCACGGTCGAGCTGGGCGCGACCACCATGCCGATTCACCATATGCTGCGCATGGGCCGTGGGGCGGTGATCGAACTGGACGCCACAGAGCACGATCCCTTGCGCATCTATGCCAACAGCACGCTGGTGGCCAAGGGCGAGGTGAATGTGGAAGAGGGGCACCTGCGGGTGTTTGTCACCGAGAAGGTGCTGCGCTTCGGCTAAGGCCTGCGCATCGGAATAGGGCCTTGAGGCTCTTTGCACAGGGACGCGAAAATCTCCGATTATCCGCTTGTGGGAATGCAACAGCTTTGCTACACCCCCACTCGCTTCGGGGCCGCAGGCGCCAAAGCTTCTACCACACTGTGCGGTCGTGGCGGAATTGGTAGACGCGCAGCGTTGAGGTCGCTGTGCCGCAAGGCGTGGAAGTTCGAGTCTTCTCGACCGCACCAGTCCCTTAGGGCCACTTCATCGTTTTTGAGAACGATGAAGTGGCCCTAAGCGTTTCTCGTCCCTCTCAGAGCTTATGCAGGCGCACCGGGCTGCCTTTGGCGCGGGCGATGACCTTTTTTGATTCCAGGTCCAGGTGAACTGCCTTGAGCCACCAGCCGGCCTTGTCGCCGCCCGGGAAGAGATCCGGGGAGAGGTGCGGCAGCAGTGCTTCCTTGGCCTCGGCGACGGTCAAGCCCGGCGGTTCGGTGGGCAGGATGGTCATCAGCGCGTCGTGCATGGCCATATATTTGGCGCGGTCCACCCGTTCGCTGTGGTCGGGGTGGTTCACATTGCCGATGGTGATCTTGTCGCCGGCGTCAGGCATTGATCTTCTCCTCGATGGTGATCCTGGGGGATTTGAAGCCCATGGCGATCCATTCGCCGAGCAGCCTTGCGTAAAAGCCGGCGGTTGTCATGGTTCCGGCGGGCAGGGAATCGTCGAGCGTCACGCCGTCTGGAACATCGCCGGTCTGGGTGCGTATCCGGGTGGCAGGACGCTGGCCCTCAGGCCAGAGACCGGCAAATAGGCTGAACCAATGGGCGGCCTCAAACTCGGTAAAGACCGGCGTGTTGCAGCAAGTGGTCAGGACACGGCGCGTTGGTGCTTCGTCGCTGAGGCGAAATTCGGCGAGTTTGGCCGTGCCGTCTGGAAAGCGCACGCGATCCTTGCGGTAGAGGACATAAGGGACGCCACCATTATCACCGGCGATGGGAAATGCCGGGGGCAAGACCGACAGGCGTTGCGCAGCGCTGCGGCAGGAGGTGCAGTGGCACTCGGTGGTGATGAACGGGTCTCCAGTCACTTCAAGGTGGAACTGGCCGCAGGCACAGCTCAGCGTCGTGGTCGTTTTTCGCATGGTGCGATAGTTCCTTTTGCGTCTTGTCCATTCCGGAGCCCATATGTGGTCCGATTTGACCGGATCGTCGGCCCCAAGTCTTGTCGTCGCAACGTCCCGCCAAGAGCCAGCGTCCAGCATTTCGCGCGTTGCTCTAAGGACGACGATAGGACGCCGGATGTTTCGACACGGTGACGAGATGAAAAAGTTCTGAGCGCGAGAGGGCGATTGTGCGTTCAAACGAACTTTTTGCCCATCAATGTGAACCGTCATCCAAGCGTCATCAAAGCTTCAAGTGAACGTCAAGCAAGCTCAATAGAGGGGACGGGCAGGTCGATGCCCGAGGGCGGACGGCCTGTGCGCCGGGCCTTTCGGTTTGTTTCGTATTGTTTCGAACATTCGGGCCGGTGCTCACACACACAATACAGGTCTGGCTGGAGCCGGGCGGCCCGATGCGGTCGCACCGGCCCATTGGGAGACAACCATGAAGACTCTGAACCGCGTGGGCCTTGCTGCCCTTTCGCTGATGCTTTCCACCTCCGTGGCTTTTGCGCAAACCGAAGTGACCTGGTGGCACGCCATGGGTGGCGAGCTGGGCGAAAAGCTCGAAGAAATCGTGGCCGGCTACAATGCCAGCCAGTCCGACTATGTCGTGACCCCGGTCTATAAGGGCTCCTATGCCGAAACCATGACCGCTGCCATTGCCGCCTTCCGCGCTGGCGAGCAGCCCGAAATCGTGCAGGTGTTCGAAGTCGGCACCGGCACCATGATGGCCGCCAAGGGCGCCGTCTACCCCGTTTATCAGCTCATGGCCGACATGGGCGCCGATTTTGACCCGAGCGCATTCCTGCCGACCGTTGTGGGCTACTACACCGACACCGAGGGCAATATGCTTTCGATGCCGTTCAACTCCTCCACCCCGATCATGTACTACAACAAGGACGTGTTCGCGGCCGCTGGTCTTGATCCTGAAATGCCGCCCAAGACCTGGGAAGAGCTGGAAGCCTTCTCGCGCCAGATCATGGAATCGGGCGCTGCCACCTGTGGTTTCACCTCCGGCTGGATCTCCTGGGCACAGCTTGAAAACTTCTCGGCCTGGCACAACCAGCCGATCGGCACGCTGGAAAACGGCTTTGGCGGTCTGGATACCGAATTCGTCGTCAATGGCCCGCTCCAGGCCAAGCACTGGGAAAACCTCAAGAACTGGCAGGATGAAGGCGTCTTCCAGTATGGTGGCCCGGGCGGCGGTGCGGATGCTCCGTCCAAGTTCTACACCGGCGAATGCGCCATCTACATGAACTCCTCGGCCTCGCGTGCCGGCGTTCTGGCCAATGCCGAAGGCTTTGAAGTCGGCTTCGGCATGCTGCCGCACTATGAAGAAGTCGAGCCGCAGAACTCGATCATCGGCGGCGCGACCCTGTGGGTCCTGCAGGGCGCCGACGAAGCCCAGTATCAGGGCGTTGCGGATTTCTTCTCTTACCTCTCCTCGGCTGAGGTTCAGGCTGATTGGCACCAGTTCTCGGGCTATCTGCCAATCACCCAGGCTGCCTACGAGCTGGGTCAGGAGCAGGGCTATTACGAAGCCAATCCGGGTTCGGACGTGGCCATCAAGCAGATGACCCTGAACGCCCCGACCGAAAACTCCAAGGGCCTGCGTTTCGGCAATTACGTCCAGATCCGTGACGTGATCGACCAGGAATTCCAGGCTCTGCTGACCGGCGACAAGTCGGCCCAGCAGGCGCTCGACGATCTGGTCAGCCGCGGCAACCAGATGCTGCGCGACTTCCAGGCTGCCAATCAGTAAGGCGGACTGACACTACCGGGCGGTGGCAGCTTGTCTGCCCCGCCCATTCGTCTTTTTCGGAGTAGCTGTTCTCGGCGCTTCCGCGGATCGGGTCGATGGATACCAAACGCACAATCTTTCCCTCGCAGGGCCTGCCATATCTCCTGGTAGCGCCGCAGTTGATCATTACGATCATCTTTTTCATCTGGCCGGCCGGACAGGCGGTCAAATCGTCTTTCGAGCGGGAAGATCCGTTCGGGCTTTCGACCAGTTTCGTGGGCCTGCTGCATTACCTGCGCCTGTTCCAGGAGCCTGACTATCTGGCCTCGGTTGGCCGTACGGCCCTGTTTGCCCTGGCGGTCACGATCATCTCGATGGGCCTGGCGCTGGTGCTGGCAGTGGCGGTGAACCGGCTGATCCGCGCGGGCACGGCCTATTCGACCATGCTGCTCTGGCCCTATGCGGTCTCGCCCGTGGTTGCCGGCATATTGTGGTGGTTCATTTTCAATTCCTCGACCGGCATCCTGCCCTATATGCTCGAATTCTTCGGGCTGGACTGGAACCACCAGCTCAATGGCACGCATGCGATGATCCTGATCATCGTTGCGGCGAGCTGGAAGCAGATTTCCTATAACTTCCTGTTTTTCCTGGCCGGACTGCAGTCCGTGCCGCAATCGCTCAATGAAGCGGCGGCCATCGACGGGGCAGGGCCATTCAAGCGCTTCTGGACCATCGTGTTTCCGCTGCTCTCGCCGACCACGTTCTTCCTGATGATCGTCAATCTCAACTACACCATGTTCGACACCTTTGGCGTGATCGACGCGACCACAGCGGGCGGCCCGAACCAGGCCACCAATACGCTGGTCTACAAGGTCTATACCGACGGCTATCTGGGCCTGAACCTGGGCTCCAGCTCGGCCCAGTCGGTCATTCTCATGCTCTTCGTCATCGTGCTCACCGTGATCCAGTTCCGCTATGTGGAACGCCGGGTCCAGTATTAGGAGGGCGGGTCAATGGTCGAAAATCGTCCCTGGCTGACATTCCTCACCCATTTCGTGCTGATCTGCGGCGTAGTGATCGTGGTGTTCCCGGTCTATATCGCGCTCATTGCCTCGACCCATGGTCCCACGGCGCTTTCGTCAGGCATGATGCCGCTGCTGCCCGGTGCCGAGTTGTGGAACAATGTGGTGCAGGTGCTGACCGAAGAGCGCCGCGGCGTCGCGCCGTTCTGGCTGATGGCCTGGAACTCGCTCTGGATGGCGATCATCATCACGGTGGGCAAGATCGCCATTTCCATCATCTCTGCCTATGCCATTGTCTATTTCCGGTTTCCCGGACGAGTGCTGGCGTTCTGGCTGATATTCATCACGCTGATGCTGCCCGTCGAAGTGCGTATCATTCCCACCTTCGCGGTGGTGGCGAACCTGGGCATGCTCAATTCCTATCTCGGCCTGACCATTCCGCTGATCGCCTCGGCGACGGCAACGTTCCTGTTCCGCCAGTTCTTCATGACGGTGCCTGATGAAATGATGGAAGCGGCGCGCGTCGACGGGGCCGGTCCGATCAAATTCTTCCGCGATATCCTGTTGCCGCTCTCGCGCACCAATATCGCGGCGCTCTGCGTCATCCTCTTCATCTATGGATGGATGCAGTATCTGTGGCCGCTGCTGGTGACCACCGACCCGAAATACTACACATTGATGATGGGCGTGAAACGCATGGCCGCCGTGGCCGACGCCGATCCGCAATGGAACACCATCATGGCGGCCGTGGTCATGGCCATGCTGCCGCCGGTCCTCATTGTCATCTTCATGCAGCGCCTGTTCGTTAAAGGCCTGGTCGAAACGGAGAAGTAAGAAAAATGGCAAGTATCGATCTCAAGGGCGTTCGCAAGGTCTATCAGGGCAATGTCACGGCCATCCATGCGCTGGATCTTTCGATCGCCGATGGCGAACTGGTTGTGCTGGTCGGGCCGTCAGGCTGCGGCAAGTCCACCCTGCTGCGCATGATTGCCGGGCTCGAAACCATCACCGATGGCACGATTTCCATCGGCGACGACGTGGTCAACAAGAAGGAGCCGGCAGAGCGCGACATCGCCATGGTGTTCCAGAACTACGCGCTTTACCCGCATATGAGCGTGCGTCAGAACCTGGAATATGGCCTGAAAAACCGGGGCACGCCGCGTGACGAAATCGATCGCCGCGTCAATGAGGCGGCCCGAATCCTGGAAATCGCGCCATTCCTGGATCGCAAGCCGCGCCAGCTTTCCGGCGGCCAGCGCCAGCGCGTGGCCATGGGCCGGGCGATTGTGCGCCAGCCCAAGGCGTTCCTGTTTGATGAACCGCTGTCGAACCTGGATGCCAAGCTGCGCGGGCAGATGCGCATCGAAATCCGCCGTCTGCAGCGTTCGCTCAAGACCACCAGTGTCTATGTGACCCATGACCAGCTCGAAGCCATGACCCTGGCCGACCGGCTGGTGGTGATGAATGGCGGGCGGATCGAGCAGGTCGGCAAGCCGATCGAGCTGTATGACAAGCCGGCCTCCCTGTTCGTGGCCGGCTTCATCGGCTCGCCGCCGATGAACCTGTTGCCCATTGCGGCGCTGCAGGCGATCGCGGGTGGCACCATGCCCAGCCTGCCGGCGGGCACGGACATAGTCGGTATTCGTCCTGATCAGGTGGTTGTCGGGTCCGGCGAAGGCATTGCGCTTTCCGGAACGGTCGAGCTGATCGAACCGGTGGGTGGCGAAAGCCATCTCTACGTCCGGGTCGAGGGCCTCGATCAGACGCTGATCCTGGTGCAGCAGGGCCGCGCCAGTGTCGGCGAAGCCGACAAGGTCGATTTCGTGCTGCCGCTGGCGGCGCTGCATGGCTTCAACAAGGAAAGCGGGCTGCGGGTGGACTGACCACTGGCGTCCGGCTAACAGAAATTTTTCAAGCCGCCCCTGGCCAGCAGCCGGGGGCGGTCTCGTCTTTTTGATGCGGCGCTAATCGACATATTTGCGCAGTTTGTCCGGCGCGACATATTCCCAGGCATCATGCAGGCGCAGGGAGAGCTCTTCGTCGTCGATTTTGTCGAGATGGACCAAGACGATGTTCTGGCCAATCTGCTGATCGGTCTCGAAATAGACTTTTGGCGAGATGTCCATGAGCAGCACTTTCTGGTGCCGGGGGCAGGCCAGCGCGAGCACGGTTTCGTCTTGCAGTTCTGCCAGGGTCGCATCCGCAACCAGCAGGGCCGGGGAGGCGCCGCTTGATCGGGACACACCGGGCAGGCCGCGTTGATCGACAAGCTGGACAATTCGGGCAAAGGCGCGTTCGAGGTCTCTGGCTTCGGTCATTCGCGCATCGTCTCCGCAATTGCTGAAAAAGCCTCGCTTGCACTCTGGCGCATCACAGGGTGATTGGCTACAGCTTTACTTGCCCCTGAAACCCCCAGAAACACAAAGGGCTCCCGATGAGCGAAGAATTTGATCCGGCGCCCGGTCTCGACACCGGGAATGATAGCAATGTGTTCCGCGATGCGGACGGCCGGATCAGTGCGCTCTGGCTTGAGCGGCTGCGCGCCTTTCTGGAGGCGGGCAGAAATGACGATGTCGCGCTGGTCATGGAGCCGCTGCATCATTCCGAGGTCGGCGACGTGCTCGAGCAACTCTATGCTGCCGAGCGCCTGGCGCTGGTCCACGCGCTGGGCGAGAAGTTCGATTTCTCGGCCCTGACCGAGGTGGATGAGAGCATCCGCCTCGAAATCATGGAAGCCCTGCCCAATGCGGCGATTGCCCGGGGCGTGGCCGAACTCGACAATGACGACGCGGTCTATCTGCTGGAGGACCTCGAACAGGTCGACCGCGACGAAATCCTTTCGGCGCTGCCGACTTTCGAGCGGCTGACGCTGAAGCGGAGCCTCGATTTTCCCGAGGATTCGGCCGGGCGCCGGATGCAGACCGATTTCATCGCCATTCCACCGTTCTGGACGGTGGGGCAGGTGATCGACTATCTGCGCTCCGAAAAGGACCTGCCGGACGAGTTCTACCAGCTCTATGTGGTCGATGCGTCCTATACCGTGCTGGGCACCCTGCCGCTGGACAAGTTCCTGCGCACGCCACGCGCGACCAAGATCGACAGCATCATGAACACCAATTTCGTGCTGGTGAATGCTGAAGAAGACCAGGAAGAGGCGGCGCGCAGCTTCGAGCGCTACGACCTGGTCGAAGTCGGTGTCGTGGATGAGAGCGGCCGGCTGGTGGGCGTCTTGACCATCGACGACATTGTCGACGTGATCCAGGAAGAAGCGGAAGAAGACATTCGCCTGATGGCCGGCGTGGGCGATGAGGACGTCTCCGACTCGACCCTTGATACGGTGAAGAGCCGCGTGCCCTGGCTGGTGGTCAATCTGGTCACCGCCGTGCTGGTGTCCCTGGTCATCGGGCTGTTCAACGCCACGATCGAACAGATGGTGGCGCTAGCTGTGCTGATGCCGATTGTCGCCTCGATGGGGGGCAATGCCGGGGCGCAGACCATGACTGTGACGGTGCGGGCCCTGGCGATGCGCGAACTGGATGGCGGGCGCCTGAGGCGCCTGATCCGTCGCGAAATGGTGGTGGGCGTGGTCAATGGGGTGATCTTTGCCGTGCTGATCGGCATCGTCACGGCGTTCCGCTATGGCGATGTACAGCTTGGAATCGTCATCGGGCTGGCCATGGTCATCAACATGATCGTGGCCGGGACGTTCGGAATTCTTATTCCGCTGACCCTGGACAAGCTCAAGGCCGACCCGGCCATCGCCTCGGCGGTGTTTGTCACTACAATCACCGATGTCATTGGTTTTTTTGCGTTTTTGGGAATCGCGGGGCTCTGGTTCGGCCTGTTCTGACACCGAAGTGTCATTTTCCACAGGGCCGGAGTGTTGCAGTTTGGTCGCTTGCTTCCCATCTGCGACACGGCTAACGATTCATTACCGACCCAACCCGGTCGGTGTGGACGACTGACAAGGAGCGATCTATGCGCAGTCAAACCAAGACCTCAGCCTGGCAGACGATGAGCTGGGCGCTGGTATGCCTCGTCTCTGTGGGGCTGGTTTTCTCCGTGGTTGCTAGCGTCTAGAAGGGACGTTGGAGTTATTCACTGGCAAAGAGTTTAGGGGAGGGCGCCCGGCCACTGGGCGCCCTTCTTCTTTGATGGGCTTGGTGAGCGTTCCGCTTGCTTGACTGCTGCGGGTTCGAACCGCAAAACGATGCGCTCCTGTGTGTGAGGACATTCGATGAAGCTCTTGATCGGGAATCGTAATTACTCAACCTGGTCGCTGCGGCCCTGGCTGGTGCTGCGGCATTTCGAAATTCCGTTCGAGGATGAAGTGCTGCAATTGTCCGGGCCCGGCTGGCGGGAAAACCTTGCCGCGCGGTCTCCGACAGCCAAGGTGCCGGTGTTGTTCGACGGCGAGCTGGTGGTGCCCGAAACCATCGCCATCATCGAATATCTGGCCGACAGCTTTCCGGACAAGGCGATCTGGCCACGCGACCGCGCCGAACGTGCGCTGGCCCGCGCGGCCGCGGCGGAAATGCATGCCGGGTTCGGCGCCTTGCGCAATCACGCACCGATGAATTTGCGCGCCAGCCATCCGGGCAAGGTCGATCTCGATGCCGTGCGCAAGGATCTCCATCGCGTGGAGACGCTGTGGGGTGATTTGCTGGCGCGTTCGGATGGGCCATATCTGTTCGGTGCGTTCTCCGCCGCTGACGCCATGTTTGCGCCGCTGGCGACGCGATTGCGCACCTATGAACTTCCCGTCTCGGATGTGGCCCAATGCTATGTCGAGGCGATCTATGCGCTGCCGGCCTTTCAGGACTGGCGGGCGCTGGCCCTGCAGGAACCCTGGATCGTGGATGATGACGAGATCGACGTCATCCAGGGCCGCGTGGCGCCGGGGACGCTGGCATGATCCATATGGTCAAGCTCTGCGTTGGCGTTTCCAGCGTGGAGGAATTGGAGAGCTACCGGGACCAGCGCGCCCATTGGTGGGGCGCGGACTATGGCGAGGACGTGCATGTGCATCGCACACGCATGATGCCCAAGCGTAGCGCCGAAATGGAGGGGCAGGGCTCGATCTACTGGGTGATGTCTGGCGCGATTTGCTGCCGGCAGCCCATCCTGCGGCTGGCGCCCTATACCGATGCCGAGGGCAAGGATTTTTGCGACATCATCATGTCGCCGGACATTATCCGCACCGTGCCTTACCCCAAACGCCCGTTCCAGGGCTGGCGCTATCTGCGCGTCGAAGATGCGCCGCCGGACCTGGAGGCGGGGGCAAATGAGAACTCAGCCGAGATTGCGGCTGAGTTGGCCCGCATGGGGTTGATTTAGGGACCGGAAAGTCCGCGTTTGTGAAATCATCCCACCCTTAATCCCTCCCCTTGAGGGGGATTAAGGGTGGGGTGACCACCAGGTGGGAACCCCGGCTACTCCGCCGCTTTGGTCTCGTAATGCGGGCGGCGTTCCATGACTTGCTTCAAATAAATGCCGGTATGCGAGCGCGGGTTATCCGCGACGGCTTCGGGCGTACCGATGGCCACGATCTCGCCGCCGCCATCGCCGCCTTCCGGGCCGAGATCGATGATCCAGTCGGCGGTCTTGATGACTTCCAGGTTGTGTTCGATGACCACGACCGTATTGCCGCCCTCGACCAGCTCGTGCAGCACTTCAAGCAGCTTGGCGACATCATGGAAATGCAGGCCGGTGGTCGGCTCGTCGAGCATGTAGAGCGTGCGGCCGGTGGCGCGCTTCGAAAGCTCCTTGGAGAGTTTTACACGCTGGGCCTCGCCGCCCGAGAGGGTCGTGGCAGGCTGGCCGATTTTCACATAGCCCAGGCCGACGCGTTGGAGGGTGGCGAACTTGTCGCGAATGGTCGGGACCGCCGAGAAGAACTCGACGCCCTCGTCGATCGTCATGTCGAGCACGTCGGAGATCGACTTGCCCTTGAACTGGACCTCCAGCGTCTCGCGGTTGTAGCGCTTGCCCTTGCAGACGTCGCAGGTGACATAGACATCGGGCAGGAAGTGCATCTCGATCTTGAGAACGCCGTCGCCCTCGCATTTCTCGCAGCGGCCGCCCTTGACGTTGAAGCTGAAGCGGCCCGGGCCATAGCCGCGGGTCTTGGCTTCGGGCAGCCCTGCAAACCATTCGCGCAGCGGGGTGAAGGCGCCGGTATAGGTGGCCGGGTTGGAACGCGGGGTGCGGCCGATGGGTGACTGGTCGATGTCGATGACCTTGTCGAGAAATTCGAGGCCAGTCAGGCTTTCATGCGGGGCGGGGACGACGCGGGCACCGTTCAGCCGCCGGGCGATGGCCTGGTACATGGTGTCGATCATCAGTGTCGACTTGCCGCCGCCCGAAACCCCGGTGATGGCGACGAACATGCCGAGCGGCACATCCACCGACACATTCTTGAGATTGTTGCCGGTGGCGCCCTTGATCGACAGTGCCTTGCCCTTCCTGCCCTCGCGGCGCTCGGCCGGCAGGGGGATGCCCATGCGGCCCGAGAGATATTTGCCGGTCAGGGAATCGGGGTGGTTGAGAATATCCTGGGGCGAGCCCTCGGCCACGATGCGGCCGCCATTGACGCCGGCGCCGGGGCCGATATCGAGCACATAGTCAGCGGTGAGGATCGCGTCCTCATCATGTTCGACCACGATGACGGTATTGCCCAGGTCGCGCAGGCGCTGCAGCGTTTCGAGCAGGCGTGAATTGTCGCGCTGATGCAGACCGATGGAGGGCTCGTCGAGCACGTAAAGCACGCCGGTCAGGCCCGAGCCGATCTGGCTGGCCAGGCGGATGCGCTGGCTCTCGCCGCCTGACAGTGTGCCGGAATTGCGCGACATGGAGAGATATTCCAGGCCCACATCGTTGAGGAATTTCAGGCGCTCGCGGATTTCCTTGAGGATGCGTTCGCCGATCTGGCTCTGGGTGGGCGTGAGCTTGGCCGAAAGCTCGTTGAACCACTGGCTGGCATTGCGAATGGACATTTCGCTGACCTTGCCGACATGCAGGCCATCGATCTTGACCGCCAGCGCCTCGGGCTTGAGCCGATAGCCGCCACAGGCCACGCAGGGCTTGGCCGACATGTATTTCTCGATCTCCTCGCGCATGCCGGCGCTCTCGGTTTCCCGGTAGCGGCGCTCGAGATTGCCGATCACCCCTTCGAAGGGCTTGGTCGTCTTGTATTGCCGCAGGCCATCGTCATAGACGAAATTGATCGGGGTCTTGTCGGTGCCATAGAGCACGGCATGCTGAACGTCGAAGGGCAGCTCGTTCCAGGCGGTGCCGGTCGAAGCCCCGAAATGCTTCACCACGGCCTGAAGGGTCTGCTGGTAATAGGGAGCGCTGGTTTTGGACCAGGGCAGGATGGCGCCGTCGCGCAGCGACAGCGTGGCATCGGGAACGATCTGGTCGGGGTCGATCTTCTGTTCCGTCCCCAGGCCATCGCAGACCGGGCAGGCGCCAAAGGGATTGTTGAACGAGAACAGCCGCGGCTCGATTTCGGCGATGGTGAAGCCGGAGACCGGGCAGGCGAATTTTTCCGAAAAGGTGATGCGGCGTGGATCGCCATTATCGTCTTTCTCATCGGCGAATTCGACCAGCGCAATGCCATCGGCCAGCTTCAGCGCAGTCTCGAAGCTTTCGGCCAGGCGGCCCATAATATCTTTCGATACAACAAGGCGATCGACGACGACTTCAATGTCATGCTTGAACTTCTTGTCGAGCGCCGGGGCGTCCTCGATCTCGTGATACTCGCCGTCGATCTTGACGCGCTGGAAGCCCTTGCGCATCAGGTCGGCCAACTCCTTCTTGAACTCGCCCTTGCGGCCGCGCGCGATCGGGGCCAGCAAATAGAGGCGGGTGCCTTCGGGCAGTTCAAGCGTGCGATCGACCATCTGGGAGACGGTCTGGCTCTCGATGGGCAGGCCGGTGGCGGGCGAATAGGGCACGCCGACGCGCGCATAGAGCAGGCGCAGATAGTCGTAGATTTCGGTGACGGTGCCGACCGTGGAGCGCGGATTGCGGCTGGTGGTCTTCTGTTCGATGGAAATGGCGGGCGAAAGCCCCTCGATGTGCTCAACATCGGGCTTCTGCATCATTTCCAGGAACTGGCGCGCATAGGCCGAGAGGCTCTCCACATAGCGGCGCTGCCCTTCGGCATAGATGGTGTCGAAGGCCAGGGACGACTTGCCCGAGCCGCTGAGCCCGGTCATCACGATCAGGCTGTCGCGCGGCAGCTTGACGTCGATACCCTTGAGATTGTGCTCGCGGGCGCCGCGCACAATGATTTCGCGGTTCAGGCTGGGCTTTTCGGTCATATCGGGTCCATAGCAAGTCGCGCCGGCGGTGGGAGGGGGCGGCGAAGGCCAAGAAATAGGCCTTCGTGATGCTGCCCGCAAGTCAACTCGGCCACTCAAGGTTTTGTGAACGTAACCAGAACAAGGCGGATTCGGTCAAGCGTGGGATAGGGCAGACTGCTGACATAGGCTGTCAGCAGGGGGCGGGGGCTTGACTTCTATTCGACAAAATAGAACATAACAGGAACACATGCCCGTACCTAGGCCCTGAGCGTCCTGTGCAGAACCGCAATTGTCAGGTGAATGGCGCACAGAAAGGTCTATGGTGCGGCGAAACGGGTTGAAGGCCGCGCGCCGGGCGGCGGCAGGACCCATGAGAGAAAGCGTCCCGTAACCGGGCAGACCGGGACTGAATTGGAAGGATATGCGCCATGGCTGGCAGCGTGAACAAGGTCATTCTGGTGGGCAATCTGGGCAATGACCCGGATGTGCGGAACCTGCCGAGCGGCGGCAAGGTGGTCAATCTGAGTGTGGCGACGTCGGAACGCTGGCGCGACCGCACCAGTGGCGAGCAGCGCGAAAAGACCGAATGGCACCGCGTGGTGATCTTCTCGGAAGGCCTGGCGCGCGTCGCCGAGCAATATCTCAAGAAGGGCTCCAAGGTTTATCTGGAAGGCCAGTTGCAGACCCGCAAGTGGCAGGACCAGTCCGGCCAGGACAAATATTCCACCGAGGTGGTGCTGCAGAACTTCAACTCGTCCATGGTGCTGCTGGACGGCCGGGGCGAGGGGGCCGGTGACAGCGGTGGCTATGGCGGCGGCGACGGCGGGTTCCGCGGCGTGCGCGACAATTCCGGCGGCGGCGGTGGTGGCGGCGGACGCCGTCCTTCGGCCAATGCCCCGGCCTTTGAGCCGGGCGGCATGGATGACGACATCCCGTTCTGAGCGGGCAGGATATCCAAGGGCGGCCAGGAGCCGCCCTTTTTTGTATCCAGATCAGGCCGCGAAGCGGTCGCGATAGGCTTGCGGGGTGACGCCGAGTTTCCTGAGAAAGGCGCGGCGCAGTGTTTCCTCGCTGCCGAAACCGCAGCGGCCGGCCACGCGGGCGATTGGCAGATCCTGCTCCAGCAGGCGCCTTGCCGTCTCGATCCGCAAGGTCTCGACGGCACGGGCGGGGGTCTGGCCGGTTTCCTGCCGATAGCGACGGGAGAAATTGCGCTCGCTCATGCCGGCGGCGGCGGCCAGGTCCGGCAGGGCCAGCGGGCGGTGCAGATTTTCCATCATCCAGCCGTGCAGGCCATCGAAACGACCGCCCTGGTCCTGCAGGGTCAGGGCCGCGCTGAACTGGGACTGGCCGCCAGGACGCTTGAGGAATACCACCAATTGCCGCGCGACGGCCAGGGCGAGATCGCGGCCAAGATCGGCTTCGACCAGCGCCAGGGCCAGATCGATCCCGGCGGTGACACCGGCTGAGGTCCAGAACTGGCCATCCTGGATGAAGATCGGATCCGGATCGAGCCGGACGCGCGGGAAGCGCGCGGCAAATTCCTTGCAGCGCCACCAATGGGTGACCGCGCGGCGGCCATCGAGCAGGCCCGTGCTGGCCAATAGAAACGCGCCACTGCACACCGATGCCGTGCGGCGCGCAATGGCGGCGCGTGCCGTGATCCAGTCGGTCAGGCTTGTATCGTCACAGGCGTCGTAGACGCCCCAGCCGCCGGCAATGACCATCGTGTCCACGGGCTCCGTGGCGGATGAAAGGGTTTGGGCTTCCAGCACCAGGCCGGACGAGGTGACCAGACGCGGCTGCGCGGCGACCACTACGGGGGTGTAAGGCAGCGGCAGACCCTGTGCACGGGACAGGTCATTGGCCGAGGCAAACACCTGCAACGGCCCGGTCACGTCGAGCAATTGGCAATCGGCGAAACCGAGGACTTCGATGCGTCGGGTCATTTGGCGTAAAACGAGGGTTGATTGGCAGTTCTGCCAAACTGTTCTGCCATAGACTGGCCGCCGTCAACCCTGGAGGTGGTCCATGACGCTCAATATCGGATTTCTCGTCTTTCCCAATGTGCAGCAGCTCGACCTGACCGGCCCCTATGAGGTGTTCGCCTCGGCGGCCGATGTGCGGGTGCATCTTTTGTGGAAGGACCTGGCCCCGCTGCGCAGCGCCACCGGGCTAATGCTGTCGCCAACCATGACACTCGGGGATTGCCCGCAACTGGATCTGATCTGCATTCCCGGCGGTGCCGGGGTCAATGCGCTGCTCAACGACCGGCAAGTCCTCGATTTCGTGCGGACCCAGGCGGCCGGGGCGCAATTCGTGACATCGGTCTGCACCGGTTCGCTGGTCCTGGGTATGGCAGGGCTGCTGGAAGGCCGCCGGGCGACGTCGCACTGGAATGCTGTGGACCTCTTGCCACGCCTTGGCGCCATTCCGACTCCGGGCCGGGTGGTGCGCGACGGCAATGTCATCACGGCAGGCGGGGTGACATCCGGCATCGATTTCGGCCTGACCGTTCTTGCCGAATTGCAGGGGGAGGCAGCGGCGCGTCGGGTGCAACTGGCGCTCGAATATGCGCCGGCGCCGCCCTTTGACAGCGGGACGCCCGAGGCCTGCGATGCGGACCTGGTGGCAACGGTGCGCCAGGGCATGGCGCGCGCGCGTTCGGAAAGGGAGGTTTTGCTGCCGCCGCTCAGGCCGCAGTAAAATAGCGCCAGGTACCGCGACCTTCGGATTTTGCCTGATAGAGAGCGCTATCGGCATCGCGGTACAGCGCCTCCGCGTCCTGGCCAGAATTGCGCGCCATGCCGATCGAGGCGCCGATCTGATGGGACTGCCCGCCGAGCACAAAGGATTCGCGGAACGCCTCGACGATGCTGGCGCAGAGGTTTTCCGGTCCCGGCGCGGCGCCCTGGCTCAGAATGATGGCGAATTCATCGCCGCCGATACGGGCCACCAGCGCCTCAGACGTACAACAGGCCGTCAGCCGGCGTCCGGCCTCGATCAGGCAGACATCGCCCTGGGCGTGGCCCAGAGTGTCATTGATGGATTTGAAACGGTCCAGATCGATCAGGATCAGCGCGCCGATGGGCCTGGCGTGGCTGTCATCTCGCAGGTCATCCAGCCGGGTCTGGAACAGGCTGCGATTGGCCAGACCGGTCAGGGCATCTGTCTCGGCCATGCGCCGGGTCCGCTCGGCGAGCAGTTTTTCCTCGGTGACGTCCTGTTTCATGCCAAAAATGCGGCGCGCCTGTCCGTCCACGCCATCAACGGTTGCGGTGATCCGCATCCAGCGATGCTTGCCGGTGCTGGTGACGATTTCGGCATCGAAATTGAAGTCGCCAAGCGTTTTTATCGCGCGTGCCCGCAGGGCCTGCATGCGGCGGCGCGAGTGGGGCATGTACATTTTCAGGGTCTGAGCCCGGCTGACCGCCGAGCCGCGCGGCAGTTCGAACAGGTCATAGACACCGTCGGACCAGGACAATTGCTCGTCGGGCAGGGAGCAGGACCAGATACCAATACGGGCCGTCGCCGACGCCCGCTCGATCAGGTATTGCCGGTGCAGTTCGGCGGCGCGGCGGCGGTCCATCGCGGCATGACCAACCAGTTCGGTCACCCTTGCGAGCAGGAAACCGGCATCAGCATGGCTTCTCTGGGCCTGGTCCCAGAGCACCAGCCATTGCTGTCGCGCCGCGTCGATTCCGGGCACCGGCACGGTCAATACGAACCTGGCGATGGGGTCGTCGTTCATGCTGACGCGGCCGGTCGGGGCGAGCAAGTGTGCCGCAATCCCCGTGGGTGGCGTGGCCCCGTCCATGTCGATCCAGTGCATGCCGCTGGTCGCAAACCCCGCGCCGGCCATGCCGGTCAGTGCCCGCAAACGGGACAGAAATCCGCCCGCCGACGGCGTGGCGCCGGGCGGAACCATAGGTTGCTCTGCACACGGCCAGCTTTCTGTGAGGGGCTGCACAAACATGCGCGGACCCTAGCAGTGCCTTCTTAAAACATTGTTTTCTTGGAGGGATTTAGTTCGACAAAAAAGAGCGGCGATTTTGATCGCCGCTCTGGAAATGTCTTTTACGTCATTAGCGCGAGAACGGCACTTCGGCGCGCAGGCTGTCGCCGGATTCGACATAGACGACTTCGAAAACCACCTGAATGGCGTCGCCATTGAGCTGAATCTGCGCGGAGATGTTGAGGTCCTTGCCTTCCTCGTCCTGGTCGCGTTCGCGCAGGTTGAACACCAGGCCCGAGCCGCGCTTCTGTCCGACGGCGATGCCTGTAAAGGTGGCATTTGAGGTCATGGCGGCTTCAAAGCGCCGGCTGGCGTCGACATAGGCCAGGGTTCCGGCAACCGAGAGATTGGTGCCGGCCAAGGCGCAGCGGCCATTATAGTTGACCTTGTCCTGATTGCCCTGGCTCAGGGACAGGCGACAGACCACGGATTCTTCGCTGGCGCCATAGAGCGTGCCGCGCCCGCGCCATTCGCCGATATAGGACTTGAGCAGGGCAACATCTGCCGGCGCAGCCAGAACGGGCGTGACACCCGCCATGGAAGAAAACAGGAGTCCTGACAGTGCAGCGGCACGGGTCAGGGTTCCGAAACTGGTCATGGCGCTATGCCTCCAACAAGCAAAACAAGCCCCCCGGCATGTCTTCGCAGGCCAAGATTACCGATTGTCGGCCAAGGATGTGGCCGGTTCTCGCGAAAGTGATCGCGCCACAAGCGGTCCGGCCGGAATCACTGCCCGCATGGTAGCTTTGGCGACCCATTTGCGGCAAGCGGCTCCCTCAGGGCGTGCGGCCGGCGCCGACGCGGGTGTCGGTGTTGCCGGTCGGATCGTCCGGCGTGGCGACATGGTCGGCTGTCTGGACATGGATGCCGGTGAGGTTTTCCAGCATGCGCGATGCCGCCACCAGCAGCGAGGGCAGCATGAACAGGTCGCCCACCAGGGCCAGCGACAGGGATAGCACGAAGAGCGAGCCGAACAGGGCCACCTGCGGCAATTCGGAGAAGGCCACGATGATGGTGCCGGCGCAGAGGATAACGGTGGTCGCGACAATGGCGCCGCCGATACGACGCAGCGTGTGATGCACGGAATCTAGGTGACTGCGCTGCTCTTCGCGCCGCCCGTGCATGTAATGGGAGAGCATATGGATAGTATCGTTGACGGCGATGCCGAAGGCGATGGTCAGCGCCATGACTGTGGTCAACTGCAAACCCGCACCGGTGGCCCAGAGCCAAGCCTGGGTGCCCAGTATGGGGAACATGTTGGGGATGGCGGAGACCAGAGCCATGCGCAGCGAACCAAAGGCAACGCCGATCAGCACCAGGTTGAGCAGCACGCTGGCCGCCAGGGATATCTGCAGCGAGCGCACGATGTCGTCGGTGGCAAATGTCGTCAGGATGCGGAAGCCGCCCAGCTCGGCCTGGGGAATGCCGGCCTCCGCCATGCGGGTCTCGATGCGCGCCACCATGTCCTTGAGCGCCTGGCTCTCCAGGATTGTCGGCATGAAGCCGGTGACCAGGGCCTGGCTGCCATCTTCGGTGATGAAGCGCTTGCGCATGAAGGGGCCGACGGCGTCAAACACTTCTTGGCGGGTGAAACCGCTGTCGGTGTAGTTGGTCAGACTGGCGGCCGAGATGACCTTGTTTTCACCCAGCTCGGACTCGACGATCTCGTGCACGATGCGGATGGTTTCGAAGTCCTCGGCGGCGACATTGGGATCCATCTGCGTGAGCGGCACGCGCACATAGAGCGGGGCAACTCCGCCCACACCTTCATCGATGCTTTCTGCCGTGCTGAGCGCGGTCGAATCCTTGGCCATGAAGTCTTCGAATGAGAACCGTGGCTGGATGAGGAAGAAGGGGATGATCAGGAGAATGGTGAGCAGGATTGCGAGCACGCTGACCGGGCGGCCGAATTTCATCGCCAGGCCAAGCGCGGCAGGCAGGGGCGCATTGAGCGCGAAGTTCGGCGCCTTGGGCAGTTTGAAGCCGAGCCGCAGGGCCAGCTTGAGCAGAAGCGGCATCACCGTCATCAGGCAGACGAACATGATCGCGCTGCCGGCGGCGCCGGCCAAGGCAAATTCCTGGACGCCCTGGCCTGGCGAGAAATAGAGCGAGGCGAAGGCGACGAGCGTCGTCAGGGTCGTCAGCGCTGTCGCAGGGCCCACCAGCTTGAGCGTGGTATCGACGGCCTTGTTGGGCTCCATCCCGTCGCGCCAATAGGCTAGCCAGTTGAAAATGAAGAACATCGACTCGGCAAAGGCCATGACCAGCACAAGCGTGGTCACGATAATGGTGAGGAAAGAGAAAGAGCCAAACAGCAGCAGCACCGTGCCGATGGACCACATGACCGCCACGAAGGGGGTGGCAGCGACGATGATGGCGCCCCAGAATGAGCGCAGGGCGAACAGGGCGATGAAAGCGCCCAAGCCAAAGCCATAGACCGTGAACTTGATCTGGTCATCGACGGCCGCATTGAGCATTTCCGAGGTCCAGACCGGCGGGCCGGTCAACTCGATCTCAAGGCCGGTATCGTCATAGAAGGCCAGGGTTTCGCGCAGGCTGGCGATCATCGCCTTGGTGCCGTCCTGGTTCACCAGTTCCTGGTTGGGGAACATGATGAGGACCACGCCGGTCAGATCAGGCGTGATGAGGTTGCGCATCATGGGATCGTTCTGTTGCAGATCCATCAGCGCCATGGCGACTTCGTCGGCGTTCAGCATGCCCTCGGGCACGGCCGGCACGGAGCCGCCGCTGCCATTGGGCTTGCGCAGGGTAAAGGGCGACATGGTGCCCACGGCGTATTCATTGAGCTCGAGATCGAAGGCGAGGCTGCGGATGTCCTCGAGAACATCGGGATCGACCAGATTGGGCGAATTGACCATGACATAGATGTCGTTCTCGAAGGTGCCGAAGGTCTTCGAGAGATTGTCATAGGCGTCGTAATAGTGCCCGGAATGGGCGTAGACACGCAGCAGATCGCCGTCGACATTGGCTTTCGGGATCTGCCAGAAACAGAGGATCGTGAACAGCAGCACGATCACGGACATGATGCGCGGATAGCGCAGGGTTGCCACGCCCAGATATTCAAAGCCGAAACCAATGGATCGCCGGTTGGTGAACCAGTCGACGAAACGCGACACCACAGAACCCGAAGACACCAGAACCCGACTCCCCCTTGGGCGGCAATTGGTTCAATTTTCTACGGGTTTGTGGGCAATGCGTCCAGCTTGGGGGCCGGCAAACTGTCTGGGCGGTAAATGCCGGGTCCGGATCAGGCCGGACCCGGCGCTGCTTCAGGCGCCCAGGGCGGCCTTGTTGGATGCGAGGAAATCGGCCAGAGCCTCGGGCCGGCGGCCGGAATAGCGCTCGACCACATCGGTCACCACGCCATGATGACCGCTGACCGCGTCGCGCTCGAAGGCAGTCAGGGCTTCGGCAAATCCTTCAGGCAGGCCCGCGGCGATCATGCCGGCCTTGAGGTCGGCAGGGGACAGGGTGACAACGGCGACAGGCCTGCCGGTGAGGTCCGAAGCGATCCGGGCGCGCTCGATATTGGTCACCGGGGCTGGGCCGGTGACATCCTCTATTGCCTTGCCCTGGGCGGACAGCAGGGCGCCCGCAGCCGTGCGGGCGGTATCGGCCCGGATTACATAGCTGGTGCCGCGATCACCGATCAGGCCGTAAAGCTGACCGCTGGCGACGGCCTGGGGCAGGCTCATCAGATTGTTTTCCGCGTACATGTGATTGCGCAGGATGGTGAAGTCGAGGCCTGAGGCCGCGATCGCGACTTCCGTCCAGAAGTGTTCCGGATTGAGACCGGCATCGGCATTGGGCCGGGCGGCGGGGGCAGAGGTATAGACGATATGCTTGACCCCGGCAGTCTTGGCGGCTTCGACGGCGGCGGTCTGCTGGGCGATGCGGGTACCAATGCCATCGGTCGAGACGATCAGCAGGCGATCGACCCCGGCAAAGGCGGCGGGCAGGCCGGCGGGGTCGTTGAAGTCGACCTTGCGGATTTCGACGCCCCTTTCCGCCAGGTCGGCGAGCTTTGCGGGATCGCGGGTGCCGGCGATGACCTTGCTGGCGCCGCGCGCAAGGAGCTCCTCAACCGCCGAGCGGCCGAGATGGCCGGATGCGCCGGTCACGAGAAGGGAGGCATTGGTGAAATCTGTCATGGCACGAACTCCTGAATAGGGCTTCGATCCTTGTCTCTCGCTGTCCTGGAGAGTAAGTATCGAAAAGAGAGTGCCTATCTAGTCTCCTCAAAGCAGGCTGAAAAGGAGGCACTTTTTCGGCCATAGATTACCTGGAGGTAAGTGCGTGCAGCAGGATCAGGACATTGCAGCGGTGTTTGTGGACCGCTGGAACCAGGCGGCAAGCTTTGAGCAGACCGGAACCTGTCCGGTGCGCGATGTGCTCGACAAGATCGGGGACAAATGGAGCATGCTGATCGTGATGTACCTTGCGGCAGGGCCGAAGCGTTTCAACCAGTTGCACCGCGAAGTGCCGGACATCTCGCAGAAAATGCTGACCCAGACACTGCGGGACCTTCAGCGGGACGGGCTGGTATCTCGCCATGTCTTCGACACCAAGCCCCCATCCGTGGAGTACCGACTGACCGGGCTGGGCCAATCGCTTATCGTGCCATTCGGTTATCTGATCGACTGGGCCAATCAGAGCATCCCGAGCATTGAGGCGGCGCGGGCTAGTTATGACAAGGCAGCCTGAAATGGCTGACTTCGCAACACCAAATCTGCCATCGCGTAACTTTGACGTTACAGAACAATTCTACGCTGCGTTGGGATTTGAGCGCAGTTGGCGCGACGAAGGCTGGATGATCCTCAAGCGCGGGACGCTGGTGATCGAGTTCTTCCCGCATAAGGACCTTGACCCTGCAAATAGCTGGTTCAGTTGCTGCCTTCGCTTTGATGATGTCGATGGCTTCTTTGCAGTGTGCCAGGCGGCCGGGGTTCCAGAGCGCAAGACCGGGTGGCCACGGCTGATTGCGCCGGAAGAACAGCCCTGGGGTGGACGGCTGGGCTATCTTGTCGATCCCGATTGCACACTGGTGCGGTTGATCCAGGATTGAGCGTCGATCTCTCCACAGCTCAAACCTCCTGAAAATTGGCAATCGAGTGCGGAATCGCCTATCTATCGGGGATCAAGAACCAACGTAGAATCACCCCGTGACAGATACGCCTGATGATGTGAGCGGTGGACCCTCGTCCTCCGACATCGCCCCGATCTTCATTACCGAGGAAATGCGCAAGAGCTATCTCGATTATGCGATGAGCGTGATCGTGAGCCGTGCGCTCCCCGACGTGCGGGACGGGTTGAAGCCGGTGCACCGGCGCATCCTGTTCTCGATGAGCGAGAACGGCTACGAATATAACAAGCCTTATCGCAAGTCGGCGCGCGTCGTCGGTGACGTTATCGGTAAATACCATCCGCATGGCGACAGTGCCGTCTATATGGCGCTGGTGCGCATGGCCCAGTCGTTTTCGATGGGGCAGATGCTAGTCGAGGGTCAGGGCAATTTCGGCTCGGTGGACGGCGATATGCCGGCCGCCATGCGTTACACCGAAGTGCGCATGCAGCGGATCACCAATTCGCTGCTGGACGATCTCGACAAGGATACGGTCGATTTCAAGGACAACTACGACGGCTCCGAGCATGAGCCGACGGTGTTGCCTGCGCGGTTCCCCAACATGCTGGTCAATGGCGGCGGCGGCATTGCCGTGGGTATGGCCACCAATATTCCGACCCACAATCTGAGCGAAACCATCAACGCCGCCCTGGCCGTGCTGGACAATCCGTTCGCTACGACCGAGGACTTGCTCGAACACCTGCCGGGGCCGGACTTCCCGACGGGCGGCATCATCCTGGGGCGCGCCGGTATCCGGCAGGCCTATGAGACGGGCCGTGGATCGATCATGGTGCGTGGCCGTTCCAGCATCGAGGAAGTGCGCAAGGAACGCGAAGCCATCATCATCACCGAGATTCCGTATCAGGTGAACAAGGCCTCGCTGGTCGAGAAGATCGCCGAGCTGGTGCGCGACAAGCGCATTGAAGGCGTGGCCGATCTGCGCGACGAATCCAGCCGCGAAGGCATGCGCATCGTGGTCGAGGTCAAGCGCGATGCGCTGCCCGACGTGGTGCTGAACCAGCTCTATCGCTTCACGCAACTGCAAAGCTCGTTCGGGTGCAATTTCGTGGCGCTCAATGGCGGCAAGCCCGAGCTGATGAATCTCAAGCAGATTCTGGATGCCTTCATCGACTTCCGTGAGCAGGTGGTTACGCGTCGCGCCCGGTTCCTGCTGAACAAGGCGCGCGATCGTGCCCATGTGCTGGTGGGCCTGGCCGTCGCCGTGGCCAATATTGACGAGGTCATTGCGCTGATCCGCACCGCGCCCGATCCAGCGACGGCACGCGAGCAGTTGATGACCCGCCGCTGGCCGGCAGCCGATGTGGCGCCGCTGATCGCCCTGATCGACGATCCGCGCCACCGCATCAATGACGACGGCACCTTTAACCTCTCCGAAGAGCAGGCCCGCGCCATTCTCGAACTGCGCCTTGCCCGCCTGACGGCACTTGGCCGGGACGAAATCGGCGAAGAGCTCAACGGCCTTGGCGCAGAGATCGAGGACTATCTCGATATCCTGCGCAGCCGTGATCGCGTTCGGGCGATCATTCGTGAAGAGCTTGAAGCTGTTCGCGAGCAGTTCGGCTCGCCGCGCCGGACCGAGATTTCCGATCACGCCGCCGACTTTGACGATGAAGATCTCATCGCGCGCGAAGACATGGTGGTGACCGTCAGCCATGGTGGCTACATCAAGCGCGTGCCGCTCTCGACCTATCGGGCACAGAACCGGGGCGGCAAGGGCCGCTCGGGCATGGCGACGCGTGATGAGGATTTCGTGGCGCGGCTGTTCGTGGCCAATACGCATACGCCGGTGCTGTTCTTCACCAGCCGCGGTATTGCCTACAAGCTCAAGGTCTGGCGTCTGCCGCTGGCGGCTGCCAATGCCCGTGGCAAGGCGCTGATCAACATCCTGCCGCTCGAGCAGGGTGAACGCATCACCTCCATCATGCCGCTACCCGAGGACGAAAGCTCCTGGGGCAATCTCGACATCATGTTCGCCACGACGCGCGGCACGGTCCGCCGTAATTCGCTGGCCGACTTTGTGGAAGTGCGCCAGAACGGCAAGATCGCCATGAAGCTCGATGAGGGCGATGCGATCGTGGGCGTGGACACCTGCACGGTCAATACCGACGTGCTGATGACCACGGCGCTGGGCCAGGCGATCCGCTTCCGGGCCGACGATGTACGCCTGTTCAAGGGCCGTGACTCCATGGGCGTGCGTGGCATCCAGCTCGCCGAGGGCGATACGGTCATCTCCATGGCCATCATCAACCACTCGGACGCAACATCGGAACAGCGCGCGGCCTATCTCAAGATGAGCCGTGCAGTGCGCGGGGAGGCGGAGGGCGAGGATGCGGGTTCGGACGAGGCCGATGTGGTCGCCGGCGAATTGAGCCCCGAGCTTTATGCGCAGATGAGCGCCACCGAGCAGTTCATTCTGACCATTTCCGAGAATGGCTATGGCAAACGGACCTCAAGCCATGAATACCGGATCACCGGGCGTGGCGGCAAAGGCATTGTCGCCATGGCGGTCAACAAGCGCAATGGCAATCTGGTGGCCAGCTTCCCGGTGGAGGATGACGACCAGATCATGCTGATCAGCGATGGCGGGCAGACCATCCGTCTGCCGGTGGGTGGCGACAAGCCGATCCGCATCGTCGGACGGTCCAGCCAGGGCGTCATCGTGTTCGATACGGCCGAGGACGAGAAGGTGGTTTCGGTGGAGCGCATCAGCGAGCCTGAAGCCGAAGAGGATGACCTGCCGCCTGACGCGTCGGCGGACGGCGCTCCCGAAACGCCGCCCGATAGCGACGGTGAGGGCGAAAGCCCCAGCGAGCCGAACGGCGAATGAGATTGAAAGGGGCGCTGCGGCGCCCCTTTTTGCGTCAGATGAAGCGCTGGATGTCGCCCGCGTCGTTTCGGCGGATCCGGTCCCGGGCGGCGCTGCTGCCCATCCGGACCTGTCGCGGAATGGTCGTGCGCGGCGTTCTGGTCCAGGCCGCATGCGCTTGCGCGCCGCGCGGATCAGGCCCGAAATCATTCTCGCCCTGTTCGGGCGGCCACATCATCCATACCAGCATCGCTATGCTCCCGATCACGGGCACCAGTGGAATGAAGTACCACCAGCCCGAATGACCGGTATCGTGCAGGCGGCGAACGGTTACGGTGATTCCGGGTATGAAGTGGAAAAGCCCGGCAAACAGTGTGAATGGCCCATATTCGCCTTCGGCGAGATTGGTGCCATCGACCGTGTAGTCGGCGTAGAGGGCGATTCCACAAGCGATTGTCGCGAACAAAAAGAAGAGCCAGTATTGACGCCGGGTGCTGCGACCCGAAAATTCGAAATAGCGCAGCATGCTGTCAAAATAGGATATCACGACTTTATTTCCTGCGTTATTGACCTCCAATATTACCACGACTTCAACTGACCTTCGCTGGCAAGTGTTGGCAGGCTTAGCGAATGGTCAACACGCTTGCCAATTCCGGCGGCGCATGGCTTGCTCGGGCCGCAAGGAGCAGCGGTCATGGTCGATCTTTCACTTCTCATCCCCTATGTCGGCGCCTGCTTTGTGCTGGCGGTGGTACCCGGACCAACGGTGACGGTCATCGTTGCCAATGCGCTGTCGCGCGGCACGGGTGCGGGCCTTGCCATTGTGGCCGGCACCCAGGCCGGCGTGCTGATAATGACGCTGATTGTCGCCCTGGGAATGCAGGCGCTGGTGGCCTTCATGGGCGCGGCCTTCGACTGGATCAAGCTGATCGGGGCGGCTTATCTCATCTGGCTGGGCTACAAGATGCTGCGCAGCGACGGGAACCTCGGGACCGTTCGGGCGGAGCGTGGCAAGTCCAACGGTCGCATTGCGCTTGAGGGGTTCCTTGTCATTCTCTCGAACCCGAAGCTGCTGATTTTCCTGGGCGCGTTCCTGCCTCAATTCGTTGACGTGACCCAGCCGACATTCCCGCAGGTGATGGTGTTGGGACTTGTCTTCATGTTCGTCGCCGGGGCGACAGATGCGGTCTATGCATTGGTGGCCGGTCGCGCACGGGGTCTGCTGAGCGCGGCGCGGGTGCGTGTGGTGTCTCGACTTGCTGGCGTCATTCTGATGGCGGGCGGCGTCTGGCTGGCGCTGCAGCAGCGGGCGTGACGGCGGGTTTGAACATCCGCGACCTGCGCGAAGTTCCGCAGTACTTCGACGAGGTTGCAGATCGAATCTGGTGGGCCTGGTGGGAACCAGACGGGCGGACGCTGGCGGAGGTCGAGGCCGCGTTGCGAGACGTGATCGCCAGACCGGGTTTTCCCTTTTCCCTCGTGGCCACGTATGGGGACCAGTTCGCCGACACGATCACAAGCATTTCGTCCGATATCGCGGCCCGTCCGGCGTTGGGCCCTTGCCTGGCGGCGCTCTGGGTAGAGCCAGGCGTGCGCGGGCAGGGTGTGGCGGGTCAGCTTTTGGAGACGGCTCAACAAAGGTTGATCGAACAAGGCTTTGAGCGGGTCTATCTCACTGCCAAGCCGCGCTTGCGCGGCTACTATAAGCCACGCGGCTGGACCAGAATCGAGGGCGATATCGACGCGGACCATCTCGACGTCTATGTCCGGACGTTGCGATAGGGTCCGACTTAGTTTGTTCGATTGGCGATGGTGCGCCTGGCAAAAGTATCTCCGGCACAAAGATATCCCCGCATGAAAATCCTGTTCCATACTCTCCCCATCACTCCCGCGCGGACGGACTGCAGCGAACTTTTGCGGGGGGAGCCGGTTGGGTGCTGGGTCGCTCCAGGGCCTGCCTGCTGGTTGGGTCACCTTGCGACGAGCGATCAATAGGGGCCACGACAGCAGGAGAAACCCGGTGTTCCGAGGCGGCGACGTCTCTATTAATTAGTTTGACCGAGACGCACGTGCCTCGGAACACGTCCACAATGACCGGAGGCCGAACAGGCTGGCCGGATCTTCCGCATGGCTCGGCCTTGCCTCAAGGCGGCCTGCGTGACAAAACCTTTGTAACTACAAGGGGAAGGGGGATGCCATGACGCAACTGGTTGGATTTTATCCGGGGTCGTTCGACCCGCTGACCAATGGGCATCTCGACGTCATCGAGCGGGCCTGCAAGTTGGTCGACACGCTGGTCGTGGCGGTGGGCATCAGCGCCACAAAGAAAAACCCGCTGTTCACCCATGAGGACCGGATCGAAATCCTCAAGCAGGTCTTGCCGGCCGTCGGCACGCGGACCAATACCGAGTTCCGGATTGTCGATTTCTCCGGCTTGATGGTCAATGCGGCGCGGACCAATGGTGCAAAGCTGATCATTCGCGGCCTGCGCGACACCACTGACTACAATTACGAAATGCAGATGGTGGGGATGAACGCCCAGATGGCGCCCGACCTGCAGACCGTGTTCCTGCCTTCCAGCCCGCCGGTGCGGCATATCTCGGCCACATTGGTGCGGCAGATCGCTGAAATGGGCGGGGACATCTCCGCCTTTGTCCCACAAATCGTTCTCAAGGCTCTTAAGAACAAATGATCAAGCTGACCCGCCGCCATTTCGCCGCCCTCGCTCTGGGTGCGACCCTTGTCGCCGCTCCGGCCTTTGCCCAGGAGGGGACACCGCACCTGCTGCTGACGCTTGAGGGTGGTGTCGTCGATATCGAGCTGCTCCCCGAGATTGCGCCCAAGCATGTCGAGCGCGTGGTGACGCTAACAGAGGCGGGCGAATATGACGGGGTGGTGTTCCACCGCGTGATTGATGGGTTCATGGCCCAGACCGGCGACGTCGCCAATGGCGACTCGGACGACGCAAGCTACAATTTGGCCATGGCCGGTACCGGTGGTTCGGACCTGCCCGATGTTGAGGCCGAATTCAATTCGGAAAGCTTCGGGCGCGGTGTTCTTGGTGCGGCGCGCTCGCAGGATCCCAATTCGTTCAACTCGCAGTTCTTCATCACCACCGCCGATGCCAGCTTCCTTGATGGCCAGTACACCGTGTTCGGCAAGGTCGTTTCCGGCATGGAAGCGGTCGATGCCCTGGAAAAAGGCCCGCAGGAAGCCAATGGCGCCGTGGCCAATCCGGACAAGATCGTTTCGGCGGTGATCGAGTATCGCTAACAGGTTTCAATGCCGGGGGCGGGTGGCCGTGAGGCTTGCACCTTGCGCGCATTCGCCCTACACCCCGGCCACATTCTGAACCGAAAGAGACCTCTCATGGCCTATGCAGATCCCGAAAACACCCTCGTCATCGAAACCTCCAAGGGCAAGGTCGTCATTGCCATGAAGCCCGACGTGGCGCCGGGCCATGTCGATCACATCAAGAAGCTGGCCCGCGAAGGCGCCTATGACGGCGTGGTGTTCCATCGTGTGATCGAGGGTTTCATGGCCCAGACCGGCGACGTCAAGTTCGGCAATTCCAACCTGCCAGAGTTCAATCCTTCGCGTGCAGGCACCGGCGGCTCGAAGTACCCCAACCTCAAGGCCGAGTTCAACGCCGAGCCGCATAAGCGCGGCACCGCTTCGATGGCCCGCGCCCAGGACCCCAACAGCGCCAATTCGCAGTTCTTCATCTGCTTTGCCGATGCGCCGTTCCTCAACCGCCAGTACACCGTCTGGGGTGAAGTGATCGAGGGCATGGAGAATGTCGACCAGATCAAGCGCGGCGAGCCGGTGACTGATCCGGACAAGATGGTGTCGGTCAAGGTTGCAGCCGACATCACCGAGTAAGACTCCAAACCGGCGGCTGTGGCCGCCGGTTTTCTTTTGCGGGCCGGTTGACGCGATGGGCCGGGATGGGATGACTTCGGCCAATCTCCCGGACTCACTCGAGTCGTCATTCGGATTTTTGCTTTGAAAATGGATAGTCTTCTCTGGGCCCTGATGGGCGTCATCGCCGGCGCCTGTATTGCCGCCCAGGCGCCAATCAATGCCAGCCTCGGTCGGGCGCTCGAAGTGCCGATTGCGGCGGCGGCGGTTTCGTTCCTGGCGGGTGGCGTGGTGCTGTGGGCCCTGGCATTCCTGTTCAGCCACCTCACCAGCACACCCATCAATTACGGCGCGCCCGCTCCCTGGACCTTCGTGGCCGGCGGCTTGCTCGGTGCGTTCTATGTCTTTTCCAACATCACCCTGACCCCCTTGATGGGCGCGGCCGCCGTGATGGCGCTGTCTGTGACCGGGCAATTGATCGGCGGTCTGTTTCTCGACAAGATCGGTTTCATGGGCATGGCGGTGCGGGAAATTTCAGTCGGACGGATCGCCGGCGCCGTGTTGCTGGTGGCCGGTGCGGTGATGATCCGCGTTCTTTAGGGCACACTGGGGAGGCGTTCTGGCGGCCCGGAGCAACCGGTATGCGTTTTGGCCCGTTCCCGACAACACAGACCCATGCTAACGAGCGGCTATGCGCGTTACAGAATTTGACTTCGACCTGCCCGAGAACCTGATCGCCCTGCATCCGGCAGAGCCGCGCGACAGCGCGCGCCTGCTGGTGGTGCGTCCTGGCGAGCCTTTTGCCGATCAACATATTCCCGACCTCAAGACGCTGTTGCGGCCGGGCGACGTGCTGGTGGTCAACGACACGCGGGTCTTGCCCGCAGAGCTCAAGGGCGTTCGGCTGCGCGGCGATGTGCGCGCCAATGTCTCGTTCAACCTGCACAAGCGCGTTGATGCGAAGACCTGGCGGGCTTTTGCGCGGCCAGCCAAGAAGCTGCACCTCCTCGACCGGCTGGAACTGGGCAATGGCGAAGCTGAACCGCTGGTGGCACGGGTCGCTGGCAAGGGCGAGACGGGGGAGGTCACGCTGGAGTTCGAGTTGGGCGGGGCACAACTGGACGAAGCGATCAAATCGCATGGCGCCATGCCCCTGCCGCCCTATATCGGGGCCAAGCGTCCGGTCGAAGAGCGTGACAAGATCGATTATCAGACCGTCTATGCGGCCGAGGACGGCGCTGTTGCCGCACCAACGGCTGGCCTGCATTTCACCGAGAAATTGCTGCAAGAGCTGGCCAATATGGACGTCGCAATGGAGCGCGTGACGCTGCATGTCGGCGCGGGCACCTTCCTGCCGATGAAGGCGGACGACACCGACGACCATGTGATGCATTCGGAATGGGGTGAGATCGACCAGGCGACGGTCGAGCGCATCAATGCGCGACGCGCGGCCGGGGGCAGGGTGATCGCGGTGGGAACAACCAGCCTGAGGCTTTTGGAAACGGCTTCGCGGGCAACTGGCGAGCTGAAGCCATTCATGGGTGACACCGATATCTTCATTACACCCGGGTTCCGGTTCCGCACGGTCGACGTGCTGATGACCAATTTCCACCTGCCAAAGTCCACGCTGTTCATGCTGGTCAGTGCCTTTTCAGGGCTCGACACGATGAAGGCGGCCTATGCCCATGCCATTGGCAATGGCTATCGCTTCTATTCCTACGGCGACTCCTCGCTGCTGCACCGCGCCCCACATCCTGAGGATGATGCGTGAGCGCGCGGCCGGCGCCAATTACCCGCTATACGCGCCGCATTGCCGCTTCACTGAAGCGGGCGGCTGAACAGGACCAGTCGCATCTGACGCTGTCGCGCCTGGTTGAAATATTGGGGCCGCGGGCGCATCGACTGCTGCTCCTGGTGGTATCGCTGTTCAACATGATCCCAGGTCCACCGGGCTATGGCGGCACTATCGCCTGGACGACCTGCGCCATTGCCGTGGGCATGCTGACCGGTCGTCCAATCCAGCTGCCGCGTATTATCGGCAAACGCAAGCTGCCGCTCGATTTGATGGTCAAGGCGAGCAACCAAGTGGTGAAGGTGGCCGGTATCCTGGCGCGGTTTTCCAGGCCGCGGATGCGCTGGCTGACCGGGGCAGCGGCGAACAGGCCCTACGCCGTTCTCGTGATTTGCGTCAGCGTCGTGATGTCGCTGCCCATCCCCTTCATCAATGCCATTCCCAATGTAGGGCTGTGCATCATTGCCTTTTCAATGCTGAACAGGGATGGGGCCGGGGTGATTGTTGGACTGGTGGCGACGGCCATCGGGCTGGCGATCGCCATTGCGATTTTTATCGGCGCGTTCCATCTGGGCATGGCCGCAGTCAATTCAATGGCCGCCTGATCGGGCCACTTTCGCAAGCGCTCACAACCGGCTAGAACCCGCGCCATGAAGCAAGTCAATTTCTCCCTTATCGCCAGCGATGGCATGGCGCGCCGCGGCCGGATCGATACGCCGCGCGGCGAAATCAACACACCTGCCTTCATGCCCGTGGGCACGGCCGGCACCGTCAAGGCGATGTATCCCGAGCAGGTGCGCGAGACCGGCGCAGATATCCTATTGGGCAATACCTATCACTTGATGCTGCGGCCAGGCGCCGAACGGGTGGCATCCCTGGGTGGGCTGCACGAATTCATGGACTGGCAAAGGCCGATCCTGACCGATAGCGGCGGTTTCCAGGTGATGTCGCTGGCCAAGCTGCGCAAGCTCACCGAGAAGGGCGTGACCTTCAAGTCGCATATCGACGGATCGAGCCATGAGCTGACGCCGGAGCGCTCCATCGAGATACAGACGCTGCTCGATAGCGACATCATCATGCAGCTCGACGAGTGCATTGCCTTGCCGGCGGAGCGCAAAGAGATGGAACGGGCCATGGAGCTGTCCATCCGCTGGGCCGACCGATCCAAGACGGCGTTCAACAACCAGCAGAACCGGGCGCTGTTCGGGATTGTGCAGGGTGGGGACGACGCCGAATTGCGCGGGCGCTCGGCCGACGGGCTCAAAGGCATCGGGTTTGATGGCTATGCTGTGGGTGGGCTCGCTGTCGGAGAGCCGCAGGAGGTCATGTTTCGCGTGCTCAACGAGATCGCGCCGGAACTGCCGACCGATCGGCCGCGCTATCTGATGGGCGTGGGCAAGCCCGACGACATCCTGGGCGGGATTGAGCGGGGCATCGACATGTTCGATTGCGTGCATCCCACGCGGGCGGGACGCCATGGCCACGCCTATACGCGGTTCGGCGTCATCAACCTGAAGAATGCCCGGCATAAGGACGATTATCGACCTTTAGACGAGGCGTCGCCCAACCCCAATTGCCGCCGCTGGAGCAGGGCCTACCTGCACCATCTGGTTCGGACCGAAGAGATATTGGGCGCCATGGTGCTTTCGCAGATCAACCTGGCCTACTATCAGGAACTGACGGCGGGGTGCCGGGCGGCGATTGAAGCGGGCCGGATGAAGGATTTTGCGGCAGAGACGCGCGCGGCATGGGCCGCTGGCGACCTGCCTGTTTTATAAGGGGACAAGGAATGACCAAGGACGCGGGTTTCAAAGCGCTGAGCAAACATCGCAAGCGCATTGCAGAAACCGATATGCGCGCGATGTTCGCACTCGATCCGAACCGCTTCCAACGGTTTTCGGCGACCGGGGCAGATATTCTGCTCGATTATTCCAAGAACCGGATCGACGAAGAGGTGATGGGCGCGCTGTTTGAGCTGGCGCGCGCCGCCGGCGTCGAGGAACGTCGCACCCAGATGTGCGAGGGCGAGCACATCAATTTGACCGAAGACCGCGCCGTCATGCACATGGCGCTGCGTTATCAAGGTGAGCACCCGGTCGAGGTCGATGGCAAGGATGTGATGCCGGACGTGCGTGCGGTGCTCAAGGCCATCGAGACCTATTCCAACGCCGTGCGTTCAGGTGAAATCCGTGGCCATGGCGGCGAGCAGATCACCGATGTGGTCAATATCGGCATTGGCGGCTCGGATCTCGGCCCCGCCATGGTGACGCTGGCGCTGGAGCCCTATACCCGCGCTGATCTGCGCGCGCATTACGTCTCCAATGTCGATGGCGCGCATATTCACGATGTGCTTAAGCGCCTCGATCCGAAAAAGACCATGTTCATCGTCGCTTCGAAGACCTTCACGACTGACGAGACCATGACCAACGCCAATTCGGCGCGGGCCTGGATCGCCGAGGCGCTGGGTGAAGAGGCGGTGCCAAACCACTTCGCGGCGGTTTCGACCAATATCGAGGCCTGCGCCGGTTTCGGCATTCGCGAAGACCGAATCTTTGGCTTCTGGGACTGGGTGGGCGGCCGCTATTCGGTGTGGTCGGCCATCGGTCTGCCCATTGCCCTGGCCGTTGGCTATGACAATTTTGTCAAGTTCCTGGCCGGGGCCGATGCCATGGACAGACATTTCCTGGAAACGCCGCTCGAGCGCAATCTGCCAGTGATCATGGCGCTGCTCGGCGTCTGGTATCGCAATGCCTGGGGGTTCTCTACCCATGCGGTGCTACCCTATGACCAGCGGATGAGCCGTTTTGCTGCCTATCTACAGCAGCAGGACATGGAATCGAACGGCAAGTCGGTTACGCTGGACGGCAAGAAGGTCGATTGGCCGACCGGGCCGATCGTCTGGGGCGAGCCAGGGACCAACGGTCAACACGCCTTCTACCAGCTCATCCACCAGGGCACCGATGTCATTCCGTGCGATTTCCTGATTGCTGCGCGGCCGCATGAGAGCCTGCCGCCGCATCACGACAAGCTGGTGGCCAATGTGCTGGCGCAATCCGAAGCGCTGATGCTGGGCAAGACCAAGGACGAGGTCGTGGCCGAACTCAGGGCACAGGGTCTCGAAAAGGCCGAGATCAAGGCGCTGGCGCCGCACAAGGTGTTCCCGGGCAATCGCCCGTCCAACACGCTATTCTACAAGCAGCTTACGCCCGAGACGCTGGGTTCGCTGATTGCGCTCTACGAGCACAAGGTGTTCGTGCAGGGGGTGATCTGGAACGTCAATTCCTATGATCAATGGGGCGTGGAACTGGGCAAGCAGCTGGCCAAGGCGCTGCTACCAAAGGTGAAGGGCGAACAGGGTGGCGAGGGGCATGATGCCTCGACGCAGGGCCTGCTCGGCTACTACCTCGCCAACAAGGCCTGACGCTTGATTATCACGACAGACGAGCAACTCGGGAAGCTCAAGGAAATCGGTCGCATCTGCGCCATGGCTCGCGAGGTCATGGCAGAAGCGATGCGACCGGGCATGACCACGCTTGAGCTGGATGAAATTGGCGCCAAGTTCCTCGCCGACCATGGCGCGGTGTCAGCGCCGATCATCACCTATGAATTTCCCGGAGCCACCTGCATTTCGGTCAATGAGGAAATTGCCCACGGCATTCCAGGGGACCGGGTGCTCAGGGATGGCGATCTGGTCAATATCGATGTGTCGGCGGCCAAGGATGGCGTTTATGCCGATTGCGGGGCGTCCTATATTCTGGGCAAGGGCGACCCGCGGCTGGAAAAGCTCTGTCGCGACGGCAAGAAGGCGATGTGGGCCGGGATCAAGGCGGTCAAGGCCGGGGCACCGCTGGCCGATATCGGCATTGCCATCGGCAAGGTCGCCAAGAAAGGCGGCTATACGCTGATCCGCAACCTTGCCAGCCACGGGGTCGGCGACAGCCTGCATGACGAGCCGGGCGAGGTGCCGACCTGGCCGGACAAGACGGAGCGGCGAAAAATCGGCAACGGGCTGGTTTTCACCATTGAACCGTTCCTCTCGCTGGGCGGGCAGATGGCCGAGCAAATGTATGATGACGATGAATGGACGCTGACGGCAGAGCCGTTGGCGCCAACCGTGCAGTATGAACATACGATTGTGGCCACGCCACGTGGGCCAGTGGTGGTGACGCTGGCGGGGTAGGGCGCGTCAGCGCTGCGCAGTGGTTCAGGCTACAGCCAGACCAGCAGAAGTGGGCCGAGAATGATCAGGCCAATGCCCACCGCGTAGCGTAGATTGCCCAAACGTCGCAGGGCGGGCACGCTGAGCACAGTGGACAGTACCAGGAAGCCGATCAAGCCAACCAGCGCGGGCAGCAGCGGATTGAGGTTCAGCGCCGCGTTCTCGGTGATTTGCAAATAGACCATATGCCCGCCGGCAAAGCCGAGCAGGGCCATGATGACCACGGTGACAGCCTTGGAGGTGATAAGCAGCGCCATGTCGATTGTGGTGCTGGTGAGCAGCAGCGCGATGCCGGAGCCGGTAACGTGAACGGCGGCCAGGGTTGCGAACACGCCGCTGCCGGTCAGGACAGGGACCAGTTCAGGCGGCGCATTAAGGGGCAGGGATCCGACCATGGGCAGGTCGGCGCCATATTGGGCCAGAAGCAAAATGCCATAGAGCATGACAAATGTGCTGGCCGCAAAGACCAGCAAAGTGACCGCCAGGACCTTGAGCAGGTCTGTCGTCTCCTGAGACATGTGTATCCCCCAAACGCTGTGCCTGTTGCCGATAGTACGGCATAGCGCTGATTCTCAAACGGGAATGCGGCGTCCAGGAGCGCCCAGGCGCGTCTGGGTGGTGCGGGACGCGGGCCCGCGGGCGCGATGAATCCGCGTAGGCTTGCGAAAATCCTCGGATAGCTCGAAGGCATCGGCCCGGTTGTCGAGCTCGGCATATGGGTCGGGATCTATGCAGGTCTGGGGCATGGCCGCGCACTGGTTGAGACGTGCATCAATATGCCTTCATACCGGGGCGGTTTCGCGACGATAGCGTGATGCATTGAGGAAAAGTGGTACGCCGGGTGGGGGTCGAACCCACGACCATTCGATTAAAAGTCGAATGCTCTACCACTGAGCTACCGGCGCCTACATTTTTGAATGTCACGTTTCAGATCAAGCGGGATAGCCCAAATTTCCGGAAACGCTCCGTGAACGCCCTTCGGCATCGCGGCGGAACATAGCCAGACTTGTCGGCCTGTCAACCGAATTTGGTCGCTAACGCGACATGTCCAGGGGAGTACCGGAATACGGCATCGGGATGCAGGCAATTGAAACCCGTTCGAAGCGCTGACAAAGGGAGCGCGCTTCAGCCAGTTCCTCGATGGGGCCCACAACGATGCGCTTGCCCTCGCCATTGGCCTCATCCACCACCAGCGGAGACAGGCCAAACAGCAGCGGGCCCAGCTTGAGGGTCAGGTCGCTCCAGAGGGCAGGCGTCTGCTCAAAGGGCACGGCCGCGCCGACGGCGATGCCATAGGCATTCTCATTTGGCATCGCCAAGGCCGCGGTCTGCTCAGTCGCCACGGGTGCGGGCAGGGGCTGATTGACTGGGGCAGGCACTGAAGCCTGGGGCAAGGCGGACTGCCGAACGGCGACCGTGCCGCCTTCGGCCTCGAAGGTCAGCGTCTGATTGCTGCCGATGGAGGCCGTAACGTTAGCGCGGTCAACGGAGGTGCCGTTGGGCAGGTTTTCGAGAATTTGCGGCACAGTGGTCTCGAGGGCCCCGACCCGGCGGGTAATGTCGTTGCCAGAGCGCTCCTGCATGGAGAAACGTGTCACCAGAAGCTCGTTTTCGCGCTTGAGCCGTGTGGTCTCGTCGCGAAGATCGGATACCTGCAGGCGCAGTGTCTCGATCGACGCGCCTGCCACACGTGGCTGATGCAGGCCGCCAATGATGGATTGCGGCACAAGCAAAGAGATATTGGAGCCAAAAACCGCCAGAGCGACACAGACGAGAGCAACCACGCCCCAGACCGTTACGTCGGATTGCCGGAACTGTTCGGATGCTTTAGCCAAGCGAGGATCCTCTGAGACGCCCGAATCGCCGGGTGTATCGTGGTTAGAGTGGTCCCAATGTTATCGGTTCGCCAACTGTTGGCTGCCATAAATTTGTGTAAATGCCGGGGGAAAACCGGTGGGTCGGGGAGAGCGTGATGGCCGAACTGCTTTCGATCATTCTTGCAGCGGGCGAAGGCACGCGGATGAAGTCCGCCCTGCCCAAGGTGTTGCATCCGGTCGGGGGCTTGCCGATCATCGGCCATGTGGCCCGCGCGGCGCGAGAAGCGGGATCGAACAAGATTGCTCTTGTTACCGGTCCCAAGCATGAACCAATCCGAAATGCCGTATCAATGCTGGATAGCGATGTAAGGCATTTCGAACAGTCAGAAGCGCGCGGCACCGGCCATGCTGCCGCCCAAGCGCGGGCGCTATTCGACGAGCATCAAGGGTATATTGCCGTCGTCTACGGGGATCATCCCCTGCTGCGCGGAGTGAACTTCCGGGCGGTACTGGATCGGCTTGACGCCGGTCAGGATGTTGCCATTCTGGGCTTTGAGCCCAACGATCCGACTGGCTACGGGCGGTTCATTACTGATGGCGAGCGGCTGCTTGCTATTCGGGAACACAAGGATGCCAGCGAGGCAGAGCGCGCTATCGGACTTTGCAACGCCTGCATTCTGGCCTTTCGCGCCGAGGTTTTCCGCGATCTGATCGACCAAATCGGCACCGACAATGCCCAGGGTGAGTACTATCTGACAGATTTGGTCGGCCTGGCAAACACGGCCGGCAAGAAAGTCGGTTTTGGTGTGGCGCCCGAAGATGACGTCATGGGCGTCAACGACCGCAGCCAATTGGCTCGAGCGGAAGCCATCTTTCAACAGAACAGGCGCCAAAACGTGATGAAGTCCGGGGTCACCCTGCGCGATCCGAACAGCGTGTGGTTCTCCTGGGATACCGAGATCGGGCGCGATGTGACGATTTTTCCCAATGTGGTGTTCGGGCCGGGTGTGAAAATTGCCGAGAATGTCGAGATCCGCGCTTTTTGCGACATTGAGGATGCCGTAATCGGCGAAGGGTCGAGCATTGGGCCGTTTGCGCGCATTCGCGGTGGGGCCGAACTGGGGCCCGATGTGCATCTGGGCAATTTCGTCGAAGTGAAGAAAAGCAAGATCGGCGCCGGCACCAAGGCGGGGCATCTGAGCTATCTCGGTGACGCCGAGATCGGGACCAAGACCAATATCGGGGCGGGAACCATCACCTGCAATTATGATGGCGTGAACAAGGACAAGACGATCATTGGGGACAATGTGTTCATTGGCTCCAATGCGTCGCTGGTGGCGCCGGTCAATATTGGCGATGGCGCCTATACCGCATCGGGCAGCGTGATTACCCAGGATGTGCCTGCAGATGCGCTGGCGCTGGGGCGGGCACGGCAGGAAAATAAGCCGGGTTATGCGCCGAAATTGCGGGAACGAGCCCTGGCCAAGAAGGCGGCGAAAGGAAAATAGCATGTGCGGAATCGTTGGAATTGTCGGCGATGCGCCGGTGGCCGGTCGCCTTGTGGATGCGCTGAAGCGCCTCGAATATCGCGGCTATGACAGCGCTGGCGTGGCGACGCTGGAGGATGGCGCGATTGCCCGCCGCCGCGCTGAGGGCAAGCTGGGCAATCTGGCCAGCAAGCTGGGCATGGAACCGCTCGAGGGGCATATCGGCATCGGCCACACACGATGGGCAACGCATGGCGCACCCACCGAAACCAATGCGCATCCGCATGCCACCGAGCGCGTCGCTATCGTGCACAATGGCATTATCGAGAATTTCCGGGAATTGCTGGAAGATCTCGCCAGGGATGGGTATCGGCCCCAGACGCAGACCGACACTGAATCGGTGGCGCTTTGGGTTAGCCGTGAGCTTGAAAATGGCGCCGAGCCGGAGCTGGCGGTGGCGCGGACGCTCAAAAAGCTCAAAGGTGCCTTTGCCCTGGCTTTCATGTTCAAGGGCGAGGACGGGCTGCTGATCGCCGCGCGCCATGGTGCGCCGCTGGCCGTCGGCTATGGCGCGACCGAGATGTATCTGGGCTCCGACGCGATGGCCCTGGCGCCGTTCACCTCGCGCCTGACTTATCTCGAGGATGGCGACTGGGCCGTCATTACCCCCCAGGGCGTGACTATCCGCGACGGCAAGGATGCGCTGGTGGAACGCGAGCAGATGGTCTCGCAAGCTTCGGCCCTGCTGGTGGACAAGGGCAATCATCGCCATTTCATGGCCAAGGAAATCTATGAGCAGCCCGAGACCATTTCGCATACGCTGAGCCACTATGTGGATATGGGTGCCGAGAAGGTGGCCGTTCGCGAGACGCTGCCATTTGACTTCGCCGACCTGTCGCGCCTGACCATGAGCGCTTGCGGGACGGCCTACTATGCGGGCGCCATCGCAAAATACTGGTTCGAGCGTTATGCACGGCTGCCTGTGGATATCGATGTTGCCAGCGAGTTTCGCTATCGCGAGCCACCGCTGGAAAAGGGCGGGTTGTCGCTGTTCATTTCGCAATCAGGTGAGACGGCCGATACGCTGGCGGCACTGCGCTATTGCGCCGGGCAGGGACAGCATGTGGCGAGCCTGGTCAATACGGTGGAATCGACCATTGCGCGCGAATCCGGCGTGGTCTTTCCGATCCTGTGCGGGCCGGAAATCGGGGTGGCTTCCACCAAGGCTCTGACAGCACAGCTTACGGCACTGGCCAGCCTGGCGATTGCTGCCGGGCGGGCGCGCGGGGTGGTGTCTGCCGAGCAGGAGACGGAGCTGGTGCGGGCGATGACCGCGTTGCCTTCGGCGGTCTCGGCGGCCCTAGCTGCCGAAGAGCAGATCATGGACATTTCCAAGCGGCTCTCCAAGGCCAACGATGTGCTTTATCTCGGGCGCGGTGCGATGTTCCCTGTGGCGATGGAGGGCGCGCTAAAGCTCAAGGAAATCAGCTATATCCATGCCGAAGGTTATGCAGCGGGTGAGCTAAAGCATGGCCCCATCGCTCTGGTGGACGAGGCCATGCCGGTGATCGTGGTGGCGCCGTCCGATGAGCTGGTCGACAAGACGCTCTCCAATATGCAGGAAGTGGCGGCGCGCGGCGGGAACATCATCCTGATCACCGACCCAGAAGGGGCGCGGACAGTTGGGCGCGGCGTCGCCGACATTATCGAGATCCCGCATGTGCATAATTTCGTCGCGCCGATCCTGGCGACCATTCCGGTGCAATTGTTGGCCTATCATACCGCCGTATTCATGGGCACCGATGTGGATCAGCCGCGAAACCTGGCGAAGTCGGTAACGGTGGAGTAGGGCGGTCTACCCCGCCCGGATCAGCGGGATCGCGAGGTCCTTGCGGAACAGATAGAGCAGGGTACGAGCGGCCTCTCCTTCGGGACCCGTCAGCGCGGGGTTGCGCTGCATCAGTTCTTTTGCCTCGTCATGGGCAAATTCGAGCAGGTGCCGGTGCACATCCGGCACGGCCAGACGGTAGCCGGGCATGCCGGACTGGCGCGTACCCAGCACGTCGCCCTGGCCGCGCAGTTCAAGGTCGCGCTCTGCAATCAAGAACCCGTCCTCGGTGGATTTGATGGTTTCGAGGCGTGCCTTTGCGGTCTCTGAAAGCGGGTCCTTGTAGAGTAGCAGGCAGGCCGAACGCTGGGAACCACGGCCGACACGACCGCGCAATTGGTGCAGTTGGGCCAGTCCGAAGCGTTCGGCATGCTCAATTATCATGATGGTGGCGTTGGGAACGTCGACACCGACTTCGATGACCGTGGTGGCTACCAGCAGCTTTATTTCGTTGTCCTTGAAGCGCTGCATGACGTCCTGTTTGGCGGCGGCGGACATGCGGCCATGAACCAGAGCAACCTGTTCGCCGAAGACGTTCTTGAGCTCCGCGAAGCGATCTTCGGCTGAAACCACTTCCAGCGTCTCGCTTTCTTCCACCAACGGGCAGACCCAATAGGCCTGGGCGCCTTCGGCAAGGCGCGACTGCAGACGGGAGACTACACGGTCATAGTCGCCAATCGACATGACGGCGGTGTCGATCGGCTGGCGGCCGCGCGGCTTCTCGCGGAGCACGCTGACCGCCATGTCACCGAAATGGGTCAGTACCAGGGTGCGTGGAATGGGGGTGGCGGTCATCACCAGCAGATCGGTGTGGCGACCCTTGTCAGACAGGGCGAGACGCTGGTGCACGCCGAAGCGATGCTGTTCATCCACCACTGTCAGGCCCAGATCGTGAAAGACAATATCGGACTGGAACAGGGCGTGGGTACCAACAGCAATGGATATGGATCCATCTTCCAACCCGGCACGGATAGTGCGCCGCTCGGCTGCCGGCATTTTTCCAGTGAGGAGGGCACATTTCAGTCCCGCAGACTCGCAAAGGGGCTGGATGGTCCGGTAGTGCTGCGAGGCCAGAAGTTCGGTGGGGGCCATCAGGGCGGACTGGGCACCGCTTTCGGCAATGGCCGCCATGGCCATGAGGGCGACGACGGTCTTGCCGGAGCCGACATCCCCCTGCAAAAGGCGCGACATGCGCTCGGGCGCTGCGAGGTCGGCATGGATTTCCACCAGGGCTTGTTGCTGGCCGTCGGTGAGAGAGAAGGGCAGGGCGGCGGCGATCTTGTCCGATATCGCGCCGGTGAAGCTGCGAGCGACACCGCGGGCCGAGACCATGCTGGAGCGGACCAATTGCAGCGTGATCTGGCCGGCCAGATATTCGTCATAGGCCAGGCGCTGTCGAGCTGGCGACCAGAGCTCGGCTTGGTCGGGACTTTCGGGGAGGTGCACCATGCGCATTGCTCGGGCAAAGCCGGGCCAGTTCCGCTTCTCCATGGTTTCAGCCGCAATCCATTCGGGCAGGTCGGGCACCGAGTCGACGGCCTGCCGCACCAGCTTGGCAAGGGCCTTTGAGCTCAGGCCATTGGTGAGCGGATAGACTGGTTCGACCAGCGGAAGGGTTTCGAATTTGTCCGGTTCGACCACGTAGTCGGGGTGGGTGATCTGCTTTTCGCCATTGAAGAAGCCGATTTGGCCGGAGACGTAGCGCTCCTCGCCGATGGGTAAAGCGCGTTCGACCCAACCGCCCTGGGCGCGAAAAAAGACAAGCTGCATGTCTCCGCTGTCGTCATGGGCGAACACCCGGTGCGGGACATGCGGCTTGCCGCGTGGCGGTGGCTGGTGCCGGTCGATGTGGAGGCGGAGCGTGACGATCTGGTTGAGGTAGGCTTCAGCAATACCAACTTGCCGCCGACGGTCGACAACACCGGACGGCATGTGCATGAGCACATCGAGAACGATGGCCTCCTGTCCATCCGGCGCGCCGAAATAGCGGGTCAGCAGCGCGGCCAGCTTGTCGCCGACACCCTTGATGGTGTGCAGCGACCGGAACAGTGGCAAAAGGTTCTGTGGGCGGGACATGGCACCTATCTTGCCTCGATTCCTGGCAATGGGGCAGTCGTCGGCCATCTGGGAGCGAGAATAGTGTGGAGGAAAGCGAGAAAGTTAAGATTGCCTCTATCCAAGCAAGGGTCAGTTAGTGTGGTGCATGATCAATGCCGGTCAGGAGGCCGCATGGATCGCGTATTATCCTTTTTGCTCACCATTGGTATGCCAAGCCGCCTGGTTGACGGGCTGCGCCGACGCCCCTTTCTGGTGATCCTGCTGCTTGGCATTTTGGCCTGGGTGCCTGTGCTCCTACTGGTCTGGCTGTTCCTGCGCTTGCTGGGCTGACAAGCCAGGACTTTGCGCGTAAAGAACCTGTCCAAATCGCGAACATTTTTCAATCATGGGTGTCCAGATGACGGCCGGTGAGGACATTGCTATTCGGCGCAAGCGCCTGCGCTACAGGGCCTGGCATCGTGGCACCAAGGAAATGGACCTGATTCTAGGGCCGTTTGCCGACGCCAATGTCGAGGCCTTCGACGGCCCAGCCCTGGATCGGCTCGAAACTCTGATGAGCGAGGAAGACCCTCCGCTACTCAAATGGGTGATGCGGCAGGAAGAACCGCCGGCCCACATCGACACAGATTTTCTCAATCTGGTGATAGCCGACCACCAGTCCCGGATCGAAAAATGAACGACATTGCTGGGGTGGCACCAGATGTGCGCACCATCTCCAATGTGCCAGACGGCATGCAACCCATGGTGCTGGCGCGGCTGGTTGAGCAACGCCTGAAGGATGCGCCGCTGGATTCCGCCAGCCTCGTCTTTGTGGCGCGAGACGGCCGGCGCATGCAGCGCATGGCAGAAATTCTGGGCGCCATACTGCCCGGGCACACCGTCCTGACGCTGCCAGCCTGGGACTGTCTGCCATACGACCGTGTCTCGCCCAATACGGTGACCATTGCAGCGCGCATGAACGCGCTTGCGGCCCTCACCAGCGGCGCAAGCGGGGCGATTGTGCTTACCGCAGTCAATGCGCTGATCCAGAAGCTGCCGCCGCGCGATCTGGTCGAGACGATGAGCTTTTCGGCCGCCGTCGGCCGCATGGTCGACAGCGACAGGCTGATCGCCTGGGCGGCCAATAATGGCTATCTGCGCGTGCCGACAGTTCGCGAAAGTGGCGAATTTGCCGTCCGTGGTGGCCTTGTCGACCTGTTTCCGGCCGGATCAGACGCGCCCTTGCGGTTCGATTTCTTCGGCAGCCAGCTCGAATCGATCAGGACGTTCGATCCTGACAGCCAACGCACCACTGGTACACTCAAGCGCATCGACCTGACACCGATGAGTGAAGTGGTGCTCAATGAAGAGACCATACGGCGGTTTCGGCAGAACTATACTGCGGCCTTTGGCGGCAATACCGTGGACGACACGCTATATGCCTCGGTCAGCGGCGGGTCGCGCTATTCGGGCACCGAGCATTGGCTTCCGTTCTTCTACGATCACATGGACCGCCTCGCCGATTATGTCGGGGATGCACCATTTGTGTTCGACGATCAGGTGGCTGAGGCCTTTGCCGAACGGGCCGAGCAGATTCGAGACTATTACGAGGCGCGCGAAACGGCCCGGCAGGAGCCCAAAGTCGCGGGGGGCGGGGCGCCCTACAAGCCGATCAAGCCAGAGCTGCTCTATGATCTTGAGGCCGTGCCAACCGAATTGGCTGGCGCTTCAGTGGTGCGGCTTTCGCCGTTCCTAGCACCTGACACGGCGCGTGGCGACGATGCGGGCGGGCATATCGCGCCGAGCTTTGCGGCGGAACGGGCGGCATCCGACGTCAATCTGTTCCAGGCGGTGGTCGACCGGTTGCTGGCCGAACGGCGCCAAGGGCGCAGGGTGATCGTAGCGTGCTGGAGCATGGGCACGCGCGATCGCATGGTGCAGGTCCTCAAGGACCATGGCCTGACCAATCCGCGGTTGGCCGAAAACTGGCGTGATGCCGAGACCACGAGCGCGGCAACCACCTCGCTGGTGGTGCTGCCGCTTGAAACCGGGTTCGAGACCAAGGATCTGCTGGTCCTTTCCGAACAAGACATTCTGGGCGAACGCATTCTCCGGCCGCAGCGGCGGAAGAAAGCATCCGACGCTCTGACCGAGGCGGCAAGTCTGAGCGCAGGCGACTTGGTGGTGCACGTCGACCATGGTATCGGGCGGTTCCTGGGGCTCAAGGTTATAGAGGCGGGTGGGGCGCCGCATGAATGCGTGGAGCTGCAATATGCTGGTGACACCAAGCTGTACCTGCCGGTCGAAAATATCGAGCTACTGACCCGCTATGGCTCCGATGATGCTTCGGTAGCGCTGGACAAGCTGGGCGGCGTTGCCTGGCAGGCCAAGAAGGGCAAGCTCAAGAAACGTATCCGCGAGATGGCGGAGCAGCTGATCAAGCTGGCGGCACAGCGGCTGCTTACCAAGGCCGACGTAGTCGATATCAATACCGGCGCCTATGACGAGTTCGCGGCGCGTTTCCCGTATGAGGAGACTGAAGACCAGCTCAATGCCATACAGGCGGTGTTTGACGACATCTCCTCGGGCAAGGTCATGGACCGGCTGGTCTGCGGCGATGTGGGCTTTGGCAAGACCGAAGTGGCCCTCAGAGCGGCCTTTGCGGTGGCTTTGAGCGGCAAGCAAGTGGCCGTGGTTGTGCCGACGACTCTGTTGGCTCGGCAGCATTTCAAGACCTTCTCCGAACGCTTCAACGGCCTGCCGGTGAAGGTGCGCCATGCCTCGCGCATGGTGTCCTCGGCCGAGCTGAAGTCCACCAAGGAGGGATTGGCGGACGGCCAGGTCGACATCGTGGTAGGCACTCATGCCCTGCTGTCGAAATCGATCAAGTTCAACGATCTGGGGCTTCTCATCATCGATGAGGAGCAGCATTTCGGCGTGGGCCACAAGGAGCGCCTGAAGGAGCTCAAGGCCAATGTGCATGTGCTTACGCTGACCGCGACGCCGATTCCGCGGACGCTGCAGCTTGCACTGACGGGTGTACGCGACCTCTCGCTGTTGGCGACGCCGCCCGTGGATCGCCTGGCCATTCGCACCTTTATTTCGCCGTTCGATCCTCTCTCGATCCGGGAAGCGCTGCTGCGCGAGAAGTATCGCGGTGGGCAGAGCTTCTATGTCGTTCCGCGGATCAAGGACCAGCCCGATATTGCCGAGTTCCTGCGCCAACAGGTGCCGGAGGTGAGCTTCGTGGTCGCCAATGGGCAGATGCCGCCGGGTGAACTCGATGACATCATGAATGCGTTCTACGACAACAAGTTCGATGTGCTGCTGGCAACGACAATCGTGGAATCGGGGCTCGATATCCCCAATGCCAATACCCTGATCGTACATCGTGCCGATCAGTTCGGGCTGGCGCAGCTTTACCAAATCCGGGGCCGCATTGGCCGGGCCAAGCAGCGCGCCTATGCACTGTTCACCGTGCCGCCTGACCGCAAGCTGACCGATACGGCCGAGCGGCGCCTTGGTGTGCTGCAATCGCTCGAAAGTCTGGGCGCCGGCTTCCAGCTTGCCAGCCACGACCTCGACATCCGCGGGGCAGGGAACTTGCTTGGTGACGAGCAGTCCGGCCATATCCGCGAGGTCGGTTTCGAACTCTACCAGGCAATGCTGGAGGAAGCCGTCGCCAACCTCAAGAGCGGCGAGGAAGAATACGAAGACCGCAACGAGTGGAGCCCGCAAATCTCGCTGGGCATGCCGGTGATGATTCCGGAGAGCTATGTGCCCGATCTGCAATTGCGTATGCAGCTCTATCGCAAACTCGGCGATCTGAACGAGGTGCGCGATATCGACGCGGCAGGTGCAGAGCTGATCGACAGGTTTGGTCCTTTGCCCGAGGAGGTGGAGGCCTTGCTCAAGGTGATCCTGGTCAAGTCGCTGTGCCGCCAGGCCAATGTCGAGAAGGTCGATGCCGGCCCAAAAGGTGCGGTCATCAGCTTGCGCAACAATGAGTTTCCCAATCCGGCCGGTCTGGTGAAGCTGGTGAGCGATCCGGGTAATCAGGTCCGGATCAAGCCTGATCAGAAACTCGTGTTCGCCCGTAATTGGCCCAGCGCCGAGCAGCGGCTCAAGGGGGCGGCAGCAATCCTGTCAAAGCTTGCAAAACTGGCGGAAACCGGCGCTTGAGGGCCACAGTGTCAACGATATAACTCATAATGTTTTGGCAAGGCTGATCGGTCATGTTATTGCCCGATTTGAGCCCTTGAAGGGCAGTTCGAATTTACGGGCGGTTTTGCGCCGCCGGGACCGCCAAGGAAGGCAAGGACATTCTATGACTTTCAGGAAACCCCTCGTCGCCAGTGTTGCGGTAGCTGCACTGATGCTCTCCCCGATTGCTTCGATTGCGCAGGAGACGACGACCGAGGCGCCGGCTGCCGAAGCAGCGCCTGCCGACGACTCCGCGAGTGAAGGCGTGGCCGCCGCCGTTGATGAGCTGGCCTCGCAAAACTGGCTGAAGGTCTGTGATCCGCTGCCCGACGGGCAGAAGGCCTGTCTGATGCGTCAGGTAGTGCTGGCCAATGGCCAGTTCCTTGGTTCGTTCCTGCTGCGCGACGATCCCGGTCAGGAAAGCCGCCTATTGGCAGTGGCTGCTGTCCCGCTTGGCGTCTTGCTGCCGTTTGGCCTGACCTGGCAGATCGACAATGCCGACCCGGTTCGCGTGCCTTACATGCTGTGCGACGTGCAGTCATGCTCAACCCAGCTCGTGATCAATGAGCAGTATGTTAATTCGCTCAAGCGCGGTGCCAAGCTGACCCTGACCGCGAAGAACCGGCAGAATCAGGACCTATCGGTCGAGATCGACCTGGCCGGCTTCACCGCCACATATGATGGAGATGCCGCGCTGACGTTTGAGCAGTTGCAGCAGCAGGAATCGGGCCAGAACGCCCTTGAGCAGGTGCTGCAGGATCGGGCCGAACAGCTTCGCCAGGAATTGTCCGGTGAGGGTGCCGCGGCTCCTGCCGATGGGGATGCCGTCACGGAAGAGGCACCGGCGCAATAAGCCAGTCAAGATCCGGTTTCAGGAGGGCGCGGGTGACCGCGCCCTTTTTTCGCGCTCAGTTCCGCGCGCCCATGCCCAGCGCGAAGGCTTGCCGACGGAGTGGTGGCAGCAGCTTGAGGGCCCAGAGACCGCCGGCACGCATGGCCTGGCTGGGTAGCATATCGGCCAGCAGCGAGCGAAAGAGGGTATCAACCATGCCGCCGGTGCGGGCCAGATCGGGCGCGCGGCTACCGGCATAGCTGTGGCTTGCCTCAATCCCCCAATTGGACCGGGTGCGATCGGCAGTGCGGATAGATGCGAGCAGGTCGGCGACATCCCGCAACCCGAGATTGAGCCCTTGGGCGCCAATTGGCGGGAAAGCGTGGGCCGCTTCGCCAATTAGGGCGAGTCCGTCGCGTCCGGCGGTTTCAACAGTCAATGTCGAGAGCGGAAAAACGAAGCTGGGGGAAGAAAGCACTATCGCGCCGAACAGGTGTTGGGAGCGTTGAGAAATTGCGGATGCCAGCGCCTCGGGCCCGCCTGACTGGACTTGTCGCAGAACCGGTTCTTCATCGATCCATACCAGATTGACCTTGTTCCCGCCGGCTGGAACAAGGGTGAAAGGGCCGTGGGTATAGTGAAACTCGATAGACGTTTCATCGATAGGACGACCCAACTCCAGGTCACATACCAGAGCGGCCTGGGAAAAGTGGTGTTCTCGGGTGGTAATTTTGGCGGCTGCGCGAAGCAGTGATTTCTTGCCATCCGCCCCGACGACGAGTGGGGCACCGAGGATTGTGCCGTCTGCAAGCGTGACCACGCCGAGATCTCCGTCGCGGCGATAATCAGTAACGGCGGCATTGCGAATGTCGGGGGCGTTCACCTGCGCGGCCGCCTGAAAGCGGTTGAGCAGGGCAGCATTGGGAAAGTTCCAGCCGAATGCGGGGAGCCCGGCTTCCCTGGCTTCGAACAGGGTTTCGGGTGCTCGGATCAGACGGAGCGTTGCATCGATGATCCGGATCGCAGTGAGCGGGTGTCCAATCTCTCCTGGGTCCGCAATCAGGCCGGCTTGGCGCATGAAATCCACGCTGGGCATCATCAGGGCCGACGTGCGGCGGTCAGGCGGCGCTGTCGGGGCAAGGTGGATGACCTTGAGATTGTTGCGGGCGAGGGAAACTGCGGCTGCGGAGCCGGCGAGTCCACCCCCGACCACGATAATGTCTGCATCCTGTTTCAAACTGCTCTCCAAACCTTGCGGCATGTCAACTGTCCAGTGGCTGGATGCATATCGCCATAGCAGGGGCGGCGCGGGAGAGGCAGCCGGTTTGATGCCGCACGCTCGCAGAATCCGCATTTACGCCCTTCACCGCAAGCCGGGCGGCCCATAGATTGAACCGCGCGACGACTCGCAATTGCGGAGCCAATGATGCTTGAACTGCTTGCCGACCCCAATGTCTGGATCGCCTTTGCCACGCTCACCGTGATGGAGATCGTGCTGGGCATCGACAACATCGTGTTTATCTCGGTTCTGGTATCGCGCCTGCCGCGTGAGCAGGCCGAGTTCGCCCGCAAGCTCGGCATCGGGCTGGCATTGGTGTTCCGGATCATTTTGCTGCTGCTGATCAGCGTGATCGTGCAGTTGCAGGACCCGGTATTCGAAGCCTTCGGACACGGCTTTTCCTGGAAAGATATCATCCTGATCGCCGGTGGCGGGTTCCTGATCTACAAAGCCACCCACGAAATGCATGCGGCCATCGAAGAGCCGCACGAAGTGGGGTTGGCCGATGCTGCCAAGGCGAGCCTGCAGGCCATTCTGGTGCAGATTGTTATCATCGACATGGTGTTTTCCATCGACTCGATCATTACGGCAGTGGGGATGGTCCCGGCCGATCAGGTGATCGTGATGATCGCGGCGGTGCTGGTGGCTGTTGCGGTGATGTTCTTTGCTTCCGGGCCGATCGCCAAGTTCGTGGCTGACCATCCCACCACCAAGATGCTGGCCCTGGCCTTCCTTCTGCTGATCGGCGTGACGCTGGTGGCTGACGGCCTCGGCTTCCACATTCCCAAGGGCTACATCTATTCGGCGATGGCATTCTCTGTGCTGGTCGAGGCCATCAATATCTTTGCCAAGGGGCGCAGGGCGCGGGCCGGCGGAGACAAGGGCGGCAAGGTAGAGTTCACGCCATTTACCGGTGATACCGGATCGGTGTCGGCTCAGGTTGCCATTGCGGCGATTGACGGGACGGCGGCCGTGACGGTAACGCCAAGCGTGGAAACCGCGTCGGCCAGGCCGCGCACCAAATCGAGCAATGCCAGTCGGTCGCAGTCGCGACCAAAGTCGGCACCGCGCAAGCCAAGGACGCCCAAATGACCAGAGTAGTCGCCGTCAATACAGTCGGTGGACCCGAGCAATTGTCCATTGAAGAGTGGGATGTAGGCGCCCCGGGACCGGGCCAGGTTCGCCTGCGCCAGACAGCCATTGGGCTCAATTTCATCGATACCTATCAGCGTTCGGGACTTTATCCGCTGCCGCTGCCCTTTGTGGCCGGCAATGAGGCTGCTGGCGAGGTGGTGGCGGTCGGAGAAGACGTGACGGTTGTCAAGGTTGGCGACCGCGTTTGCTATCAGGGCTCGCCCGGCTCTTATGCCGACGAGCGCCTGATGCCGGTGGAAAAGCTGGTGCCCATTCCCGATGGTGTCGACGACCAGACGGCGGCAGCGGTTCTGCTCAAGGGGCTAACGGCCTATTACCTATTGTTCAAGACTTGGCCGGTGCAGGCAGGTCAAACTATCCTCTGGCATGCGGCGGCGGGCGGCACGGGGCTGATCGCCACCCAGTGGGCGCGGGCCCTGGGGGCAACCGTGATTGGCACAGCCGGTGGACCGGACAAGGTGCAGAAAGCGCTCGATCATGGCTGTCATCATGTCATTGACTACAGCATTGAGGACTTTCCGCGTCTGGTGAAGGAATTCACCGGGGGCAGGGGTGTCGATGTCGTTTATGACGGTGTCGGCAAAGCCACCTTCGAAGGATCGCTCGATTGTTTGCGCCCGCGCGGCCTGCTGGCCAGTTTCGGCAATGCTTCGGGCGTAGTCAGCGTCCCTGATCTTGGCATCTTGGCGCGCAAGGGCTCGCTGTTCGTTACGCGTCCGACAGGCGTGCATTACTTTGCAAAGCGGGACGATCTGCTCGAGGGCGCCAAGGCGCTGTTCGATGCGGTGCTGGCCGGTGATATCAAGGTGGATATTGGCCGGACCTATCCGCTGGCCGATGTGGCCGAGGCGCATCGGGCCCTTGAAGGCCGTGAAACCACCGGGTCGGTGGTGCTGCTGCCATAAGGTGCGATTGGGCGGCGCTAGCCTCTAGACAGGTGGCGCCGCCGCCGCTAAACGCACAGGCAATGGGCAGGTGGCAGAGTGGTCGATTGCTCCGGTCTTGAAAACCGGCGAGGGTGAAAGCCTTCCGGGGGTTCGAATCCCTCCCTGCCCGCCACTCGACCGGGACCACGCAGATGAGCCGCAAGGAATTGGACAATTCGCGCATGCGGCGCATGAAGCGGGCGGCGGCACGCCGCGGATTGACGATTCTGACCTCGGAAAAGGCCAAAGTGCTCGGACAGACGGGCGGCCATGCCGTGCGCGACGATGAGAGCTTCAAGATTGTCTACGGGGATGAGCCCAAGCCATTTTCGGCGACGCTGGACGATATCGAGTCCTGGCTAGATGGGCTTGATGACGAATCGGAATAGCGCGGCGAAGGCCGCATTGGGTCCCAAGTCGTTGCGGAAAATGGTGTTTCCCGCTCGTGCGACAGAATTGTGAAAGCGGGCGAAGCGTAAGCGAGGCTGACCTTGTCGGCAAGACCGGTTCTGCCCCATCAGGGTGGTTTCCGTTATTTAAGCGGTAACGGAATCGACGCACACTCATATTCGTAGGCTCGTCTGGAGCCAGTCTGGTTCCAGACTATTGTGGTCGCGGGCTCCTGCGGAAACCGTCTCCCTACTTCCGCATCCCGCTCCAGTGTGGAGGCGCGTTCCTCATGTTTACCCTGATCAACGCCGACGCCGACGAAGACGACGCCGAAATCACCGATCCCCAGGAAATCGCGGAGCTGTTTGCAGCCATTGCCGCCGTGGCCATCGAGGCCATCGGGGCAGGGCAGGCCCGCACCCTGTTCGAGGCGGTGATCGAGCAGGAGGGGCGCGACCCAAACTGACCGATTGGACCACCCCGATCTCGCATCAAAGATCTTTGGCATTCTGCTGACGCAGGGCTGCTGATGACTAGCCTCTTGACGGCATGCAGTTCCATCTGAACGACTGCATGTCCAATGGAACAGCCATCAAACCAGTCCCTGCCCGGCGGTGACCGCCACTGGCCAACTTTGCCCCAAATCGTGCTGCTGGGCGATTGTGCCTTGCTGGTCCGCTTCAGTCAAAGCCTCGATGATGCCGCCAACCGGGCCGCGCTGGTGTTTGCAGCACGGTTAGAGGCTGATGGCATTATCGGCGTTGTCGAGATCGTGCCGAGCCTTGTTTCGGTATTGGTGCGCTATGACCCTGCACAGGTCGGTGTGGCGCGCCTTTCCGGTGAGCTGGCTTTGCGCCTGAGTGGCGATGGTGCGTTCGGCGAGAGCCGAACGCATCGCATCGCGGTGCGCTTTGACGGTCCGGATATCGGTGAAGTTGCGGCCTTGCTAGGCCTGTCGATCGACGGCTTCGTCGAAGCGCATAATCGCGGCGGCATGCGCGTGCTTGCGACAGGCTTTGCACCTGGCTTCGTTTATTGCGGGTTTCACGAACAGGCGCTGGCGGTGCCGCGGCGCACTCTCGTGCGGCCCCAGGTGTCAGCCGGGAGTGTGTTGTTTGCTGCCGGGCAAACGGCCATTGCGGCGACCGACATACCGACCGGCTGGCACGTTATCGGGCACACTCAGTTTCGCAATTTCGACCCGACGGTCAATCCGCCGACGCAGTTGCGCGCTGGGGACCAGATCATCTTTGAGGTGGTCCTTTGAGCAGCAGCTTGAGAGTAGAACGGGCGGGACCGCTGTGCACAGTGCAGGATGGTGGGCGACAGGGTTTGCTCGCACACGGGATCAGCGCCTCCGGGCCGATGGATATTGATGCACACCGGCTGGCCGGTGCATTGGCGGGTGCAAGTGACAAGACCGGGATCGAGCTGACCCGGGCGGGGCTCGACTTGCTGGTGGAGTCCGGGGACCTGACTGTGGGCTGGGCGGGTGGCGCGTTCGATGTGCAATTGAACGGAGAACGACGGCCTTGGCCTGGCTGCGCCAGCATTGCGGCCGGTGACCGGCTGTGCATAGCGCCAGGCGCCGCTGGAAATTATGGCTACCTGCGCTTTGGCAAGAAGTTGGACCTGCCTATGGTGCTGGGGAGCAGGGCGACCAGCACAAGGGCAAGGCTGGGTGGCCTGGAGGGGCGCGCCCTGCGCGCGGGCGATGTTCTGAATTTTTCGGAGGAAGGCGGAACGGTGCAATCGGTGTGTTCGTCGGATCCGCCGGAGGCCGGACCTGTCAGGTTCGTCTGGGGAATCCATGCTGATCGGTTTGCGGCGGACATTCGCCGCAAGTTTGTCGAGACACCGTTTCGCGTGACCAATGCCATGGACAGGATGGGGGTGCGGCTGGCCGATGAAGGCGGGGTGTTCGCCGGGTCCAGCATATTGTCGCTGATTTCTGATCCGATCCTGCCGGGCGACATCCAGATCCTGGGGGATGGCACGCCGATCGTCCTGATGCGCGATCACCAGCCGACCGGTGGCTATCCGCGGATCGGCACTATCGTGAGCGCGGATCTCGGCCGGTTTGCACAAATCCGTTCCGGTGAGGCCGTTGTATTTGCGCCTGTCAGTGTGGACCATGCGCACCAACTGATGCGGAGCGGCAGGCCATGACTTCTATCGACCTCAACGCGGATCTGGGCGAAGGCATGGGCTCTGATGATGCCTTGTTGCGGATCGTTTCGAGCGCTTCGATCGCTTGTGGCGGACATGCCGGGGATGCTGCTACGATTCGGAGAATTCTCGAGCTATGCAAGGCGAATGGCGTGCGTGCGGGTGCGCATCCAGGTTATGTCGATCCCAAGCGCTTCGGACGGTTTCGTATCGTGATGCCGCTTGAGCAATTGCTTGGCCAGATCAGGGGGCAGCTCCTGTTGGCGCGGCACATTGCCGATGATGTCGGCGTGGCGCTTTCCTATGTCAAACTGCATGGAGCACTCGCCAACCAGACAGCAGAAGAACTGGCCTTTGCCGTGGGCATTTTCGCCAGCATTCAGGCCATGGATCCGCAGATTGCGGTGCTGGCACTGGACAACAGCCAACAGGTGCGCGCCGCCAAGGCGGTTGGCTTGCCGCTGATCCGCGAGGCCTATGCCGACCGGGCCTATACGGCAGAGGGACTATTGGTGTCCCGCAAGGAAGAGGGTGCAGTGATCCACGATGCCGGGGCGGTTATTGCGCGGTGCCTGCGACTGGCTGAGGCAGGCGAGATCGTGGCTATTGACGGCACCGTGCTGAAATCCTCTGCGCGATCCATCTGCCTGCATGGCGACACGCCCGGGGCGGTCGAGCTAGCCCGCGGTGTGCGTTCGGCGCTGGAAGATGCGGGTGTCGAGATTACGCCAACGGCGCCGGAGACGGATGCGATCACCCAACTTTGAAGGCGGGCGACTTGTGGTGCGGGGTAAGTGATAGCTTCTGCCACTCAAGCGTAGCGTTCGTGGCCTTCTCACCTAGAATGGCTCCACTGGAGCGACTTTGCGGCTGCGCCGCCGGCTCGAAGTACCCTGGGCCCCGTGAGGGGGAGAGGGTGAGATCGGCATCATGCCTTGGTTCTCACAGGACCCAGGGTAGCTGGTGCGCCGGTTCAGATTGCCAGATACTCGTGGCGGAGGTCGGCGTTCTCGAGGACCTCCTTGGCTGAACCGGCAAAGGCGACTTCCCCCGTATCCAGAATGACAGCGCGATCTGCCAGCTTGAGCGCCGCCACCGCGTTCTGCTCAACAATCACTGTCGTGATACCCATTGGCTTGATCGAATGAAGAATGCGTTCGATTTCCTGCACGATTACCGGCGCCAGCCCTTCATAGGGCTCGTCGAGCAGCAAGAGTTTGAGGTCGCGCGCCAAGGCCCTTGCAATCGCCAGCATCTGCTGTTCGCCGCCCGACAAGGTGACCCCTTCCTGGGTGCGGCGTTCGGCGAGGCGCGGGAAGCTTTCATAGATCTGTTCGAGGCTCCACCCATTGCCGGGCGCGACCTTGGCCAGAGTGATATTCTCCTCGACCGTCAGGCCCTGGATGATCCGACGGTCCTCGGGAACGAGCTGAATGCCGGCGCGCGCGGCCTGAAAGCTGCTCATCTGGTGGATCGGCATGCCATCGAGCCAGATTTCGCCCCTCCGCATCTGCGGGTTGTCGGTCCGGGCTATTGTGCGCAGGGTCGACGTCTTCCCAGCGCCGTTGCGACCGAGCAAGGCCAGGATTTCGCCCTTTCGGACATCGAGCGAAACGCCCTGCACGATGTAGCTTTCGCCGTAATAGGCGTGCATGTCTCGCACTGAAAAGAAGGGGCGGGTTGTTTCCAGTTCTGCGGCATTATTGCCGATGGCCGTTTCAGATTGCATGGCGACTGAACTCATCAGTGAGCTCCTCCGAGATAGGCTTCCTGAACCTTGGGGTTGCCGCGCACTTCATCAGGGGTGCCGTCGGCAATGATGCGGCCCTGGGCAAGTACGGAAATCTTGTCGGCAAGCGAGAACACCACATGCATATCATGCTCGATGATCACCTTGGTCATGCCACGGCTTTTGATCTTCTTGAGAAGCTCGATGGTGGTATTGGTGTCATGGCGGCTCATACCGGCCGTTGGTTCGTCGAGCAACAGCAGGCGCGGGTGCTGGATCAGGCACATGGCCAGTTCCATGCGGCGTTTGTCACCGCGGCTGAGGCTGCCAGCCTGCATGTCCCGGCGGTTAAGCATGCCCACATCCTCAAGCATGTGTTCGGCCTCCTCACGGATGGTCGTTTCGCTGTCCAGGGCGCGCAGCATGTTGAGTGTGAAGGTACCATCGCGCTTCGCAAAGGCAGGGATCATGACATTGTGCAAGACTGACAGATCGGAGAAGATTTCCGGCGTCTGGAAGACGCGGGCAATGCCGAGCTGGTTGATCTGGTAGGGCTTGCGACCGGTCAGAATGGCGCCGTCGAATACCACCTGGCCGCTGGACGGCGCCAGCTTGCCGATGATGACGTTGAGCAGGGTCGACTTGCCCGCTCCGTTGGGGCCGATGATGGCGTGGGTCTTGCCCTCCTCGACCTGCAGGTCGATGTCTGCCAGCGCATGAAGACCCCCGAACCGCTTGTGAACGTCCGCCACGTGCAGGACAATATTGGAATTTGCCATATCGCTTGTCCTTATTCTGCGGGCTGATGCTGATGTGACTTGGCGCCAGGCGGGTCGGAGCGGCGGGCGGTCGCCGCGATGCGGCGCACGCCTTCCATGATCCCGCCGGGCAGGAAGATCACGATGATCACAAAGACCAGGCCAAGGGTGAGGTGCCAGCCATCACCTACGAACTTGCTGGTCACCTTGACCACGATTTCGGCGAGCCCTTCAGGCAAGAAGCTCCAGAACTGGGTCAGGATGTTATCATTGAGGGCCGAAAGAATGTTCTCGAAGTATTTTATGATCCAGGCCCCGATCACCGGGCCGACCAGCGTTCCCACGCCGCCCAGAATAGTCATCAGCACGACTTCGCCCGAGGCTGTCCATTGCATGCGTTCGGCACCAGCCAACGGGTCGGTAACGGCGAGCAGGGCGCCGGCCAGGCCAGCATACATTCCCGAAATCACGAACGCAGACAGGGCATAGGGCCGCGTGTTGAACCCGGTGAACTGCATGCGCGTCTGGTTGGACTTGATGGATTTGAGCATCATGCCGAATGGCGAGCCAGCAACACGTTGTGCGAAAAAGAACGAGAGGATCAGGAAGCCGGCGCAGAAGTAGAAGCCAGCATAGCCGCCCAGTTGTTGACCCAGCAAGGTGGGGACAGGTTGGCCGACAAATGTTTGCCCGATCGCCGCGTCAAGGACGCGGGGGTCGTTCAGGGTGAGTTGGAGCCCGGTTTCGCCATTGGTAATCGGGGTGAGCACCGAATAGGCCAGATTGTAGCTCATCTGGGCGAAGGCAAGGGTCAGGATCGAGAAGTAGATGCCCGAGCGTCGCAGCGAGAGGAAGCCGATGATCAGGGCGAACAGGCCCGAGATCAGAACGGCAAAGATCATGGCGGGAATGGCGTCCAGTGTCAGCAGCTTGAATGACCAGACTGCCGCATATGAGCCGACGCCGAAGAAAGCGGCGTGGCCGAAGCTGAGATAGCCGGTGAGACCAAACAGGATATTGAAGCCGACGGCGAAGATGCCGAAGATCATGAAGCGCTGCAGCAGGTCCGGATAGCCGGCGCCGAATGGCGTGAGCCAGATCGGCATGGTCAGTACCACGACGGTGAAGCCCAGAAGAAGCAACAGATCATTGCGGGACATGAAGTTGGCCATGTCAGCTCTCCATCACACCGCGGCGGCCCATCAGACCACGCGGGCGAACCAGTAGAATAACGACGGCAACGAGATAGATGATGATCTGATCGATGCCGGGAATGACGTCCTTGACCTGGGTCATGGACGCAAAGGACTGCAGAATGCCCAGCAGGAAGCCAGCGGCGACGGCGCCGGGCAGGGAGCCCATGCCGCCCACGACCACCACCACAAAGGAAAGGACCAGGAAATCCATGCCGAGATGGTAATTGGGTGGGAGCAGGGGCGTGTACATCACGCCCGCCATGCCTGCGACGACCGCAGCCAGGCCGAACATGATGGTGAAGCGCCGATCAATATTGATGCCCAGTAGCCCCACTGTCTCACGATCCGCCATGCCGGCGCGCACCACCATGCCGAAGGTCGTGAACTGGAGGAAGGCAAAAACGCCGCCAATGACAATGGCCGAGAAGAGGAAATAAATCAGGCGCCAAAGCGGGTAGGTGATGACGTTGGCCTGGAACCCAATCCAGGAGCCGATGTCAGCCGCGCCGCGCAGATCGGTGGGCATGGGCTGGGGAATGGGGTTGGGTCCGAAGATTGACTTGATCACTTCCTGCGCCACGATGGCCAGGCCGAAGGTCACCAGGATCTGCTCGGCGTGGGGGCGCTTGTAGAAGTGCTTGATGATGCCGCGTTCCAGCGCGATGCCGAGAAGCAGCATGATCGGGATGGTGATCAGGATCGAGAAGGGTACGGAGTAATTGACCAGTACCGCGCCGAAATCTCCAAACCAAGCCTGCACCAGCGGGGTTCGGATTTCCAGTGGGGCGCCCCAGGGTGATGTCTGGGTCGGGTCGATGGTGACGGTTTCAAGGGTCAGGAACTGACGGAACATAACGGCACAAAAGGCACCAAGCATGAACAAGGCGCCATGGGCAAAATTCACGACCCCGAGCGTGCCGAACACAAGGGTGAGACCAAGGGCGATCAGCGCGTATGCAGCGCCTTTGTCGAGCCCGTTGAGAAATTGCAGAAAGATGACTTCGAACATTTGATGCTCCGCTAGTGGCGAGGTCCTCACGATCCTCGCACGACGCCGTCACCGGATACTCCGAAGACCCCGTTCTGCAGGTGTGCAGGCGAGAGCACCCGGCGGACCGGGCACTGGCGGACCTGAAGGGGCAAGGATCGCTCCCTGCCCCCTTGCTGGTTTAGGCGCAGACAGGGGCCGGTTCTGCCGGGCCGAGTTCGCCGCCGAAGATGGAGGGGTCGTAGTCGACGGTTGCAGCGTCGACTTCCTCGACCACGTTGAGCACGTCGTATTCGCTGGTGGGGGCATCATTGCCCTGCACCACGAGCACGGACTTCATGCATTGGTGATCTTCGGCGCGATAGAGCGTGCGGCCATTGCCCATGCCGTCGAACTCGTGGCCTTCCAGCGCCTTGATGACTTCGGGCGGATAGAAGGTGCCGGCGCGTTCCACTGCGTCTGCATAGAGCAGCGTCTGCACGTAGCACGTGTGCGCGGCCTGCGAGGGCGGGGAGCCATAGGCAGCACCGAACGACTTGGTAAAGGCGATGGAGCCAGGGTCCTGCAGGTTCCAGTGCCAGTTCGACGTGCCAAAGATGCCCTTGATGTTCTCACCGGCGCCCTTGGCCATCAGTTCGGAGAACAGCGGCACGACGATCTGGAAATCCTTTCCGTTGGCCTGACGATCGCGCATGCCGAACTGGACCGCCTGGGTCAGCGAATTCACCATGTCATTGCCGTAGTGGTTCAGGATCAGGACATCCGCACCGGAGTTGAGAACCGGGGTGAGGAACTGCGAGAAGTCGCCTGCACCAAGCGGGGTGCGCACGGCCTCCACAGTGTCCCAACCAAGGGCCTCGGTCGTGTTCTTGATCGACTCTTCCTGGGTCCAGCCCCAAGTGTAGTCGGCAGTCAGGTGATAGGCGCGGCGGTCATTGCCATAAGCATTGCTTAGCACCGGACCCAACGCCGTGCCGGACTGATAAGCATTGAAGAAATGACGGAAGCCGTAGCGCCGCTTGTCCTTGCCGGTGGTGTCATTGGAATGGGTCAGGCCCGCCATGAAGATGACGCCCATTTCCTGGCACAGGCCCTGCACGGCAACGGCTTCGCCCGAGGACGAACCGCCGGTGATCATGATGGCGCCATCGCGTTCGATCATGCGAGTGGCACCGGCACGGGCCACGTCGGACTTGGTCTGGCTGTCGGATGTGACATAGCCGACCTTTTTGCCCAGGATACCATTGCCTGTCAGTGCCGATGGGGTCAGGACGTTGAGCAGACCACCGTCGCCTTCACCATTGAGATGGGCAATGGCCAGCTCATAGGCTTTCTGTTCGTCTGCGCCTTCTTCTGCGTAGGCACCTGTCAAAGGCAGATTGAGGCCAAGAGTAACCGTGTCGCCAGTCGGATTGTTGCAGAATTCCTGCGCCCAGGCGCCTTTGGTGAACATCATGGGGGCCACGCCCGAACCGATAATGCCGGCCATACCTGTCTGCAGAAGCCTGCGGCGGGACATCCCGCTCTTCAGAATTGTCATCGATCTCCTCCTTATGGCGCGGGGCGACCGATACTTTGCCAGTCACTCACCGCCTGCCCAGTATTCGACATATTTGAAAACGCCTGCAATAGAGCATTGTAATTCCTATGGAAAATTGTAAATTGTTGTTCTTGTGATTGGGTCTTGCTGTCAATTCGTTGACAACTTGGTGGATCAAGGGAGGTTGGCCATGCGTGCACCAATCGGGTTCCGGATCAGCAACAGGCGGAAATCACTCAAGATTTCCCAGGCGGCGCTGGCCCGATTGGTGGGCATATCGCCGAGCTATCTCAATCTAATTGAAAACAACAAACGCGACGTTGGCGGAGCGCTATTGCAGCGCGTGGCACTGCACCTGAACATCGACATCGACGATCTGACGGGGCAGGCCGAACAGAAACTGTTACAAGACCTGGAAGAGGCCTATGCAGAACCTATGGTCGAGTCGCTGCCATTTCAGCCCGACGAGCGGCGGCAAATGGTTGCGCAGTATCCCGCCAGCGCGCAGGCCATGGCGCGACTGCACCGTGCCTATGCCGAGGCGGTGGCCAGTGCTGACGCCTTTGCCGACCGTTTGCGTTCTGATCCCTTGCTGAGCCAATTGCTGCACCAGGTGCTTTCCGGGGTTACCGCAGTGCGCTCGAGCGCGGAAATTCTTGAAGAGGTGGTCGACCTGGACGAGGGCGAGCGCGGGCGGTTTCTTGCCTCGATCGGGCGGGAGACCCGCAATCTTGGCGCGGTAGCGCGCAATCTGATCGGCCATTTCGAGAATGCCAGCGCCAGCCGGCGCAGCGTTTCGGCGGCGCGCGAGATCGATGACCTGCTCATCGAGCGGACGAATTATTTTCCGGCACTGGAAGTCGCCGCAGAAGGCCTGCGGTTGGACGTTGAGCGACACGGAATATTTGGGCCGGAAAGCCTTGTGGCGGCGCTCGAGACGCAGTTCGGCGTGCGGATCGCCATCGGCGGGCCGCCGCCATCAGGTCCGGCAGATTTTCCGGGGCAGTATCGCTATTTTCCCGAGCTGGCGACCATGTGGCTGCAGGGCGCGACGACGCTGGCTACGCGACAGTTCCAGCTTTCCCGGCTCTACGGCGAGCTGGCTGCCGGATCGACTATTGATGCGGAGCTGGCCGAGTCCAACCTAGCGTCTCCTGCGGCTCTGCGGTTAGCGCGACGGGCGCTTGGATCTTATCTGGCCGGCGCGATGGTGTTTCCCTATTCCCGTTTCCTGGAGCAGGCAGAGACGACGCGCTATGACATCGACCAGCTTCGTCAAGTTTATTATGCCAGCTACGAACAGGTTGCCCATCGTCTGGTCTCGCTTCGCCGCCCCGGTGAGGAGGGTGTCCCGTTCGGCTTTCTGCGCTCAGATCCAGCCGGCCGGCTGACCAAACATTTTCCGTTGCCCGGCTTGCTGCTGCCCTATTCGGGGCACGCCTGCCCCCTATGGGCAATCTATGGCGCTTTTCGTACGCCTGACATGCCGGTGCGCCAGGTGGTGCGGTTCTCGGACGGCTCACGTTATCTCTTTGTCGCCCGTACGGTGCAGCGCCGGGCCGCGGCATTTCACGAACCACCTGTGATGGCTTCGGTCATGCTGGCCTGCAATGTGTTGCATGCGGACAAGACGGTCTATGCGCAAGGCCTGGACCTGGGCAATACCGGTGCCGATGTGGAAGTTGGCCCAACCTGCCGGCTGTGCACGCGTTCGAACTGTGCCAGCCGGCAGGAAGAGCCCTTGGCGCCGGCTCCGGGCCGCGAAAATCTGCGCACCGCCCTGGTCCCCAATGGTTTTGCCCTTGGCGAGGGCGGGTGATTGCGATTTAGTAGCGCCATTCGCGGAGGGGAGACCGCGAATAATGGGGGGAACATTGGCCATCGATATTTTGATCGCCGAAGATGAGCCTAGCATTCTGGAGTCGCTCGACTTTATTCTGCGCCGGGCAGGGTGGAGCGTGGAATCGGTCACCGATGGCGAGGCTGTGCTTGAGCATGTGCGCCGAGAGTTGCCGCGCATCCTGGTTCTTGATGTCATGCTGCCCAAGCGCAGCGGCTTCGACGTGCTCAAGCAATTGCGCTCCGAAGAGCTGACCAGGGTCTTGCCGGTCTTGATCCTGACCGCCAAAGGGCAGCAGCAAGACCGGCGCATAGCCGAGGAATTGGGAGCCGATGGTTTTGTGACCAAGCCCTATTCCAACGCTGAAGTAGTGGGAGCAGTACGCCAATTGCTGGGTGATGATGACCGCGCGGCGTAAGCTGGAGGGCGGTGTTTTCGTCTTTGCGGTGTTCGGTGCGCTGCTGATTATTCCGCCGTTGGTATATATCTTCAATCACCCGATCCTGTTTTTCGGGATTCCACAGATCGTCGTTTATCTGTTCGGGGTCTGGGCGCTGATGGTCATCGGCGCCGGCATTCTGACGCATTATCTGCCCCATGCCTCTGACGAGGATAGCCACGAAGGGGACGAGTGATGCTTTCGGCCGACTTCGTCATTGTGACAGCTATCGTCTATGTGGGGCTGCTGTTCATTCTGGCCTATTTCGGCGACCGGCATACGCGCGCCAACAAGTCGTCTTTCCTGCGCTCGCCGGCAGTCTACACACTCTCGATTTCGGTCTATTGCACGAGTTGGACCTTTTACGGAGCCGTCGGCAATGCCGCGCGTGGCGGGCTCGAGTTCCTGACCATCTATCTTGGGCCCACTATTGTTTTTGTCGGCTGGTGGTTCATATTGCGCAAGCTGGTCCGGATTGGACGCATGCAGGCCATTACCTCGATCGCCGATCTGTTGTCGTCGCGCTATGGCAAGTCGAGCCGGTTGGCCGTGCTGGTGACGCTGATCGCCGTGATTGGCATCACTCCTTATATTGCGCTGCAGCTCAAGGCCATTACGGCCTCTATCCAGGTGGTGGCAGAATCAGCCGAGGGAGCGCGTGGCAGTCTTGTGGGTGTGGACGATGGTGCCCTGGCGTTCGGTATCGCTGCGGGCATGGCGCTGTTCACCATTCTGTTCGGCACGCGGAATGTCGATGCTAAGGAGCAGCACCATGGCGTGGTTGCCGCCATTGCGTTCGAGGCAGTGGTCAAACTCGCGGCGCTGCTGGCCGTCGGCGTATTCGTCACTTTCGGGCTAGGTGGCGGCTTTGAGTCGATCTATCGCGGCGCGGAGGCGGCAGGCATCGCCATTTATGAAGACGACCCATTTGGCCCGCGCTGGGTGGCAATGACGGTGCTGTCGGCCGCTGCGATCATCTGCCTGCCGCGCCAGTTCCAGATCACCGTGGTCGAAAACGCCAATGAGGATCACCTGCGCGTCGCAGGCTGGGCCTTCCCCGCCTATTTGCTGCTGATGAGCGTGTTTACGCTGCCCATTGCGCTTTACGGTATGACCGTCATGCCAGAGGGTGCCAATCCGGACATGTTCGTGCTGACGTTGCCGCTGTCCGAAGGCCAATCCGGTATTGCTTTGCTCGCCTTTATCGGCGGTTTCTCATCTGCGACATCAATGATTATCGTGGCCTCGATCGCCTTGTCGATCATGGTGTCGAACCACATCATCATGCCGATCATCCTGCGCTCGTCCAATGTCGGGCAGGGCGACGGGCAGGGCGTGCGCCGCCTGCTGCTGCTGAGCCGCCGAGTGTCGATCGGGGTGATCCTGACCTTGGGCTTTCTCTATTTCTCGCTGACTAGCGATGATGCGCTGGCGCCAATCGGACTTATTTCCTTTGCTGGTGTCGCGCAGTTTCTGCCGGCTATCCTGGCAGGTCTCTACTGGCGCGAGGCCGTACAACGCGGGGCGGCGAGCGGTATCCTGGTTGGATTTATTGTCTGGGCCTGGACCATGTTCCTGCCCAGTTTCGAAACGGTGTTGCCCTGGGTGTCGGACGTCATGGAAAGTGGCCCCTGGGGTATTGGTTTCCTGCGGCCGGAGAACCTGTTCGGTCTGAATGGGCTTGATCCGCTGGTGCACTCGGTGTTCTGGAGCCTGCTGCTCAACAGCGTCTTTCTGGTCATCGGTTCGCTTGTATCAAACCAGTCCGCGCTCGAGCGGATCCAGGCGGCTGCCTTTGTCGATGTGTTCCGCCGCCGACCCTTTGCCCATCGCGGATTTATGCCCGGATCGGCGACGGCGAATGACCTCTATTTCGTGGCCGAGCGCGTGCTGGGTGAAAAGCGGGCCGCGACGCTGTTCGAGACTGCAGCACAGGAACGGGGTGTCGAACCGGCGATGCTGGAGCCCACGCCCGAGTTCATCTCCCGGCTTGAGCGTGAGTTGGCCGGATCCATCGGTTCGGCCTCGGCGCATGTCATGCTGGCGAAAGTGGTGGCTGGCGGCGATGTCTCGCTCGAGGAGATGATGCAGATGGCCGATGAAACCCAGCAGGTAATCGAATACTCTCAGGAGCTGGAAAAGACCTCGGCGGAATTGCGGGTCACTGCACGCAAGCTGGAAGACGCCAATGCGCAGTTGCGCGAGCTGGACAGCCAGAAGGACGAGTTTCTCAGCCAGGTGAGCCACGAAGTGCGCACACCGATGACCTCAATCCGTTCGTTCTCCGAAATCCTGATGGAGCCGGGGGAGCTCAATGACGGGCAGCGGCAAAGGTTTATCTCCACGATTCACAATGAGAGCCTGCGCCTGACCAGGCTTCTCGACGAAATACTGGACCTTAGTGCACTTGAGCGAGGAGAGCGTAGCTGGCAGAACGCGCCGGTGGATGCAGAGGAGGCCCTGGATCGGGCTGTCGCCGTCTGTGACGCCTTGCTGCGGCAGAAGGGCATGCGGGTGGAGTTTGGCGACAGGGCGCACACCACCATGGTCGACGGTGACAGCGACCGGCTCTGTCAGGTGTTCATCAACCTGATATCTAATGCGGTAAAGTACAATGATGCCGATCATCCCATCGTTCGGGTGAGTTCGGCGGTGCGAGCGGGCCAGTTCGTGGTCGACGTGGCCGACAATGGCCCGGGTATCTCCAAGACCGATCGAAAGCTCATTTTCGAAAAGTTCTGGCGCGGGGTCGAGGGTGGCGGGGATCAGGGTGGCGCGGGTCTGGGCCTGGCCATCAGCCGGCAGATCGTGGCCCGGATGAATGGGACGCTGGAATTGGTGCCCGGACCCCTGCCAGGGGCGTGTTTCCGGGTGCGGCTGCCGGTCATCAAATAGGGGCGGTCAGCCCTGGCCTTCGTCCGGAATGTTAAGTAGGTGGCCGCAGGCCTTGCAGTGAACAGCGTCTGGTTCATGGCGATGCAAACCGCATTGGGGGCAAGGGAAATTCACCTTGGCCGGACGGAAGATGAGCTGGGCAAGCCGAACAAACAACGAAATTCCGACGATCATGACAACAACCGAGACCAGCTTGCCGAAGGTGCCCGGCAGAACGATGTCGCCAAAGCCGGTCGTGGTCATGGTGGTGACGGTGAAATAGAGTGCATCGACATAGCCGGCGATGCCGGAATCGCGGCGTGCAAAGGCGGTATAGACGAAGCCGGTGACCACGAAGATAAAGACCAGCAGGTTGATGACGGCCTGCACGGTGTCGCGATATGCGCCCAAGCCCCGTTTTTCGAGAGGCCGCCAAACCATGCTGGAGCGGGACAATGTCCAGAGGCGCAGGATGCGCAAGAATCCCAAGTTGAACAGCCAAGTGGGTGCAAGCAGTGTGATCAGGATGAAGATGTCAATGATCACCGGCAATTGCCTTAGCCAGCGCATGGGATGGGTCGCGGCGAGGCCCCTCGCGATCAGATCAAGGGCCAGGATCGCGGCGATCGAATAATCGATCCAGAGAAAAGTTTCGGTTTCCCGAAGCAGCGGCGTGGCGATGAAAAAGGCAATTATGGCCAAGTCGACAAGCAGGATGATGCTCTGAAAGCGCAAGGCTTTGGCCGACTGGCCATGATAGAGGAGCCGCAATCTGGAGCGGAGCCGGTCAAAGCGAGATTCTTCAGCGTCTTCTATGGGGGATCGTTCGGAGGAGGCCACTCTGGCTCACTTCTTGTCGGCCGGTCGAGCAGACAAGAAAGGATGTTTTGCCCGACAGTTCAAGTGGCTGCGTTCTGCCGGTGCAGGTTGGGCGTCAGCAGTTTTGTGGATCTGTGCAAGGCTGGTTCTGGGCCGGAGCAGGGCGGCCGGTTGATCCGTCCACCAGCGAGTCGGAGGCAGATTGCGGCGGTGGAGCCAGGCAGGCCTGGCCACCGGAAACCCGGAAGGGGGGCAGAAAGCTCGATTGAACATTGGACAGCGGGAAATTGGGCGACACACGGTCGCGCTCGTCATCCTGCCAAGTCAGAAGATTGGCGCCGCCGCCGGCCACGGCGCCGATATCACAGCGACTGTTGAGATCGACGCAATTTGAGCCTCGGCAAATGGTCAGGGCGCCGTCATAGAGCAGGACGAAGCTCTGGCCACCACCGACCGTCAGATCGAACTCGGTCCCCCGCACGGCGATTGAGGCCGTGGGTGTGTCGATGGAGTAAGCCGATTTTGGACTAGTGCCGGAAATGAAGCGGAAGGTCCCGGCCAAGGCGTTCACGGCGAATGTGTCGGCGCCTGATCCAGCCAACAGGTAGGTTTCGATTTCCAGCGTGCTACCCGGTCCGACGACCAGCCTGGTCTGGTCGTCAAACAACAGTTGGACATTGCCCCTGGGGCCGGTGACGATGGTCTCGCCCACCGATACATCAGCACCGACAACGAGAACGCGCTCGTCCGAAGCGGCGCGGGCCAGGGCATCTGGCCTTACGCCAACGGCAGTGCCCTCAGCGGCAGCAAGTGCCGTGCCGTTCAGGCAGAGTGAAGAAATGGCGAAATATGCAGCAAGTCTGTTCATGGTGGTATCCATTCAACTTTGCCGCTGAACGGGACATGAACCGTTCAGGCCTGAGAACATCTTAGCAGATTAGAGGACCTGGCGGAACGGGCGGCGTCTCAACCGGCTGATTGACGCAGGATTGGCGCCATTGGTTGCCGCAGGCGGCGTTGCGCGCTATGTGCAGCACAAACAAGAACCGGCGCGAGGCCGGGCAAAGGGGATCCCCATGAAGCTGGCCTTCGTCATTCCCGCCTATAATGAAGAAGCGCTGATCGGCAAATGCCTTGAATCGGTGCTGGCGGAAATCAAGCGCTCCGGCGCAGATGCCGACGTGATCGTCGTCAACAATGCCTCGACCGACCGGACCGGAGAAATCGCGCGCAGCTATGAGGGTGTGCGGGTAGTGGATGAGCCCAAAAAGGGACTGGTGAATGCCCGCGACGCCGGCTTTGCGGCGAGCGAAGGCTATGAGCTGGTGGCCAATATCGATAGCGACACCATTGTGCCCGAAGGGTGGCTCGATGTCGTGCTGCGCGAATTCGGCAAGGATAGCAAGCTGGTCTGCCTTTCCGGCCCCTATGTCTATTATGACATGGCCATGCACAATCGCTTCCTGATTGGCCTGTTCTATGGGTTGACCTACCTGATCTACATTCTCAACCGCTTCATTCTGCGTGTTGGATCGGTCGTGCAGGGCGGAAATTTCGTGTTCAAGCGCGCGGCCTGGGCCGCTGTTGGCGGATATGATCGCAGCATCGAATTCTTTGGCGAGGATACTGACGTTGCGGTGCGTCTGTCCAAGGTCGGCGGGGTCAAATGGACCTATGCGCTCAAGATGAAAACCTCAGGCAGGCGGTTGGAAAAGGAAGGTGTGTTCCGTACCGCCGGTACCTATACGCTGAATTTTTTCTGGGTGACCTTCAAGGGCAAGCCCATGACCAAGGACTATACGGACATCCGGCCGCAATAGGTTGATCACCAAGCCAAGCGTCGATGGCTGGCGCTGAACCCGCAATGCGCTAAACTCGGCGCAGCCACATGACGTGGCTGGAGTCGCCAGGCCGATGAGCATATCGTCCCAGCTTCCGCCGATCCCGCTGGCCATGGCCGGTGCCAGTGTGCGCGCCCTGGCCCAGGCGGCCGGCCAATCCGTGGAGGCCCGTGTGCTGTCGCGGGCCGGCAGTGGCGCAACACAGGTGCAGATCGGCCGGCAGGTCTTGACCCTTAACCTGCCGCAAAGTCAGCCGGTAGGTGCAACGCTGACCCTTGCGGTGCAGCAGGCCGATGGGCATTTGCAGCTTACGCTTGAAGGCGTGCGTCCACCGACTGGGGGGACAACGCCGATATCCGGTGCAGGCCAGAATGCGCCGGCAACACAGGTTCAGCTTTCTGCAATCGCGCTTTCCGGGGGGCAGGTCGATCTGGCTCCAGCGACCGGACCAGCGCAGCAAGGGGCGGCGCCAGCGTCTGCGAGTAATTTGAGCATGCCGTCGGCGTCCGTTTCGGCGCCTTCCATGGCGCCGCTGGCAGCATATGGGGCAAGTGCAGTTCTGCAGACCAGTCCTGCCAGCACGGCACCTGTTACCTCTGTCGTCGGCAATGCGACATCTGCTCCAGTCACAGTCGCACCGGCGGCGCCGGGTGCATCTGCACCGCCGCAGGCTGTGACCGTGGCATCACCCTCCTCGCCGGTTGCTGCAGAAAATGGACCGGCGACGCAGGTGGCGAGTGGCAATCCAACAGCTCTGGCAGCGGGCAATGTTGGGCCGGAGGCGACAGACGCTGGTCTTCGCGTGTCCCGGCAACCTACCGCTCCCCCGCCGTCTACAACGGCAGCTGCAGGCATTTCAACACCTTCTACGGCGGCATTGGCAACGCCGCTGGCACCCGCGGCGTCGCATGTGTCCCGACCCGAGATTCCCTATGCGGTTGCGGCGCCTGTGAGCGCGACCGGGCGACCGATGGTGGGCGTTGCCGCGTCGGCAAGCACGGCCCTCCCGCCTGTGGGGCAGGCGCTTTCATCGAGCGTTGTGGGGCAGCATGCGCCACCGCTAAATATGGCTGGCGCGGCCGCAGCACAGGCGAGCCAAGCGCGTCCTGTTCCGGTACAGCCGCAATCCCCGGTACCGGCAAATCCGCAGGCTGCTCTGGCGCAGATGGTGCAGCAGGCGCTGCCGCGACAAGATAGTGTGGTCGGGCTGACGACCGCGCTCGGTGCTGCCATTGGAAAATTTGCGCTGCCCGAGCCGGTTACCAAGGCTGCCCAGAAAGTGTTGGCGGCGCGGGTTCCATTGGATAGTCCGCAAGTCAGCGGTGCTATCCTGAAAAATGCCGTGCTGAAGTCCGGAGTATTTCAGGAGGCCTTGCTGGCGTCGGGGCAGGGCGCCCAGGCGGCGGGCGATGCCAAATCTGCCTTGTTGGGATTGCGACAGAGCCTGGGGGCGTGGTTGGGACAACAGGCGCCAGTAGCACAGGTCGCAGCCGTGGCGCCGCCATTGCGCGGTCTGCCCCCACGCGCCAGGGCAGGCGATGTCAGCACGTCAAACTTGCCTGATGACCTGCTGGAGGTGGGAAGGATGCTGCTGGAGCGGACCGAAGCGGCGCTGTCGCGGGTGCGGCTGCACCAAAGTGCGTCCTTGCCCGACCAGAACGTGGCGCGGCACGACGCACAGTGGAGCCTTGACCTTCCCGTGGTGGTGGCGGGCCAGCAGCACTTGCTGCAGATGCAGATACACAAGGACCCCGACAGCGAGGATGAGCGGACAGAGGAGCGCGGCTGGCAGATCCGGTTTGCCATTAATCTTTCCGACGCGGGTGAAATCGGCGCGCAGATTTCACTGCGGGCCGGAAGTGCGGGCGTTCTGCTCTGGGCGGAACGGCCTGAAACGAGTGCCGCTTTGTCGGCGGATGTCGAAGCTCTCAAGGCGGATCTTGCTGCGCTCGGGTTGAAACCGGGTGCGGTGGTGATCCGAACGGGTGCGCCGGCCCCTCCACCCAAGTCGCCGGCCGCTTCTGGGCAGCATCTGGATGCCACGCGATGAGCTCTGATGAAGCCAAGGACCGCGCGCTCGCCGTCGCGTTGCATTATGAGGAAGGCTCACGGGAAGCGCCGCGCGTCGTCGCCAAGGGGCGCGGGCTGGTGGCCGAAAAGATTGTCGCTTTGGCGCAAGAGAACGGGGTGGTGATCGAGGCCAATCCTGTTCTTGCCGAGGCGCTGAGCGGTGTGGAACTCGATGAAAGCATCCCGATCGAACTCTATGACGCAATGGCCGTGGTGATCGGCTATGTGCTGCGTCAAACCCGGCAGTGACCTTGCGGGGGTGAGGCAGGCTTCCCATGTCTGTCACCGACGATGATGGGAGAATGTCATGCTGCGAGACGAAGACAAACACGCCATTGAAGACTTGTTTGAGCGCCTGCGCCGGGTGGAGCGCAATAGCGGGCCGCGCGATCTGGACGCCGAAGCGCTGATCAGCCAGCGCTTGTCCGAGAATCCCGTGGCTGCCTACTACATGGCCCAAACGATAATCGTGCAGGAAGCGGCCCTGCGTGACCAGCAGGCCAAGATCGAAGCCCTGGAGGCCGACGCCAAACGCGGTTCGTCAGGGTTCCTGGGCAGCATTTTTGGTGATGATCCTGAAGAGCGACGGTCGCCGTCAGCGCCCGAGCAACGGCAAAGAGGGCCTTGGGACCGGCCGGCCTCAGGCGGGTTTCTGGCTGGTGCCGCGCAGACCGCGCTGGGCGTGACCGGCGGCGTGCTTCTGGGGTCGGCAATTGCCGGCGTGTTCAGCGCCCCGGCCCAGGCCGCCGAGGCCCCGGCAGCACCTGAAGAGCCGCCGGCCGATGATGGTTTTGACGGCGGAGACGATTGGGGTGGGTTCGATATTGGCGGCGACTTCTAGGCGCTAGCGTACACGGCGCTTTTCATAGAATTCGTTGCCGCCTGCCTCGAGGACGTAGAACATATTGTTGTACGGGAACCGCAGGCCTGCGGTGTGGAAATGCTGGGCGGCCTGAACGCCCGGATGTCGGGCGCCGGACAGAACCTGGTCAGCGACCTGTGACGCAAGCACTGCACCGCTATCCGTCATGGGTCTTGTGAGGACCCCTTGTGCGAACTGATTTTTCTGGCCCACGACGCCGCAAACCGATTTCGGGTAGCGCGGATCGTTGAGACGATTCATCACCACAGTGCCAACGGCCAGCATGCCATCGGCGCTGGATCGGTTGGATTCGAAATACATGGCGCGCATCATGCATTCCTTCTCGCTCAACCGCGCCATGCCGAAATTCATCCCGGCAACGCCGCAGGCTGCAAGACTGACAACGGCCACAGCCGCTACCGACAGACGCAGAAGGGCTTTGCAGAACTGGCGCATTAGGGCGCTCCGGGATGGTGACGAAATGGTCGATTAATCCCGAAAATGCGCGCGCAGGCTTAAGGAAACGCTGTCTGGGAGGGTTAACCAGTGCTTAGCGTCGGCTGAGCAGTCGCATAAGCAGCAGAGCCGTGCCCGCCAGCGCAAGGGCCGGCAAAGGATCTCTCCGGATCATTCTGGCGCCCTTTCGGGCCTCCTGGCCGGCCAGTTGGGCGAACTCACCAGTCTGGGTGGCGACGGCCGAGCCAATTTCGTGCAACTGGTCACCCCAATGGTGCGTAGCCTGACCGGTCTGTCGGGACAGTGATTGCCTAAGATGCTGGACGTCGCGCCGCATAGCGTGCAATTGGGCTTCCAGACTATGCGGGTCGTGCCGCTGGAGGCCGATTTGGGTCAGCAAAGTATTGAGGGACATGGTCAGCTCCGTAATTGCTGGTCAACGGTTGGACTATTCGGGCGGTTCCATGCCCTTGAACCGCCGGATGTCAGCGCCATCTTGTTGAGATGGAAGGGAACCGCATGAGCAAGAGCACAGATCGCCTGAATCGGCTGTTTGATCGCCTGGAACGGCGTATCCCTAGCCTGGCCGCTGGCTGGCTATCACGGCTGCGACGCCCGGGCGCGCGTTGGGTGCGCATTCCACTCGGTATTGTTCTGGTGCTGGGCGGTATCTTCAGCTTCTTGCCGGTGCTTGGCATCTGGATGCTGCCACTCGGCCTGTTGCTGTTGGCGGTTGATCTGATCTTCCTGCAGGGGCCGGTGAACACGGCTGTGCTGCGTGGTAGCCGCTGGTGGACGAACTGGCAGCGTTCGCGGCGCGATAAGAAGCGCGACGGAAAGTAGCCGTCAGGCCTTCAGGGCGTAGTGGGCCTCGATGAGCTCCACCGCAGCGGCAAGGCGCTCATCGACGATATGCAGATATTGCGTCCAGTCCGCCATGCCGGAAACCTCCGCCTTGCCGTCGGAAATCCCTCGCAGCGCCAATAGGGGGATACCAAATGCCTGGCAGGCCCGCAGGATGGCAAAGGTTTCCATGTCGACCATGTCTTCAGGCACAGAATCATAGGCCGCGCCAGAGACGACATTGGCGCCAGTGGACAGTGTGGCGGGCACCAGCCCAGGCACAAGTGGCTCCAGCGGCAGTGTCGCCGGCAGGTCGAGAAATGGTGTTACGCCGGTGGGAAAACCGAGAGCCGAGGCGTCCATATCGCGGTACGACACCGAGATGGCCTGATAGACCTCACATTGCTCAAGGCGGCGTGAGCCAGCGGAACCGAGCGACACCACTATGTCAGGCAGATCGTCCACCATGGACGCCAGGATGCGGGTGGCGTTAACGGCAGCCTCTACCGGACCCACACCAATCATCTGCGGCTTGATGCGGGCACGCAGGTGTGGGCCGTATTCCGGCTCCGCGGCCATGAGGTAAAGGATCGTCATGGCTCAATTTCTAGCACGGTATTAGGTTTCGCCAGGCCGATTCGCCTTGTCATCGGCACCTCGTCATTGGCTGGGCGCGATTGGCCGCGAGATGCGTAGACCCGCGGCCAGCCGAAACGGCAATCAAGCGGCCTTGGTGGTTTTGGCCGTTCTTGTTGTGCGTTTGCGCGGCGGCTTGATTGTCTTGGCGGCCTCGGAAGCGATCTCTGAAACGGCCTTGGACCAATAGGCCTGGTCCTGACCTTCGGGACGGCCATCGGCCTCCCACATCGCATAGGCTCGGCGTTGGACTTGCTCGTGCATTTCAGCACTCCTTGATGGATTGGGCGAGAGAAGCGTGCGCGTGCATGGTTTATGAATGGTAAACGCGCTTGTTGCGCGGATGCATGGCGCCTGTGCCGACAGCGCGTGCTAGGACTTGTTCTTGAGGTGTCGAAGTTGCCCGCGATGGCTCGTCGGTGATGTGCCGATGCTGAGCTGGGTTGCTGACAGTAGTGGTCAGCGGACACTGCTAAGCATCGCACCAGGATCCGGGCCTGCCCCTATGGTGGGTCGGACTTCAGCATGGATGGGTCGAAAATGAAGCCGTTTCACCAGATTCTCGCCAATAATCTTGTGGCCAATGTCACCAATTTCACGGTGTGGTTTGCCATAACCTTCTGGGTGTTTCTCGAAACCAAGTCGGTTTTCGCCACGGGCATGATCGCTGGTTTCTACCTGGTATTCACGGCCGGGTTCGGCTTCTGGTTCGGCTCGATTGTGGATCATAACGCCAAGAAGCACGCCATGCTGGCCTCCAGCGTAGCTTCGGCCGTCTTCTACCTGCTGGCGCTGGGGATTTTGCTGGCCGAGCCGGAAGGGGCGTTCCGGGACCCCTATGGCTGGTACCTGTGGGGCTTTGTCCTGCTGGTCATGCTGGGTGTTATCGCGGGCAACATCCGCTCAATCGCATTGCCGACGCTGGTGACCATCCTGATCGCCGAGGACCAGCGCGACAAGGCAAACGGGCTGGTTGGCATGGTGACCGGCATCGGTTTTCTGACAACCTCGGTGATATCGGGGTTCCTGGTGGCCTATGCCGGCATGCTCGGGGTGATGGTGCTGGCCCTTGTCGCGACGGGGCTGGTGTTCCTGCATCTGAGCCTGGTTCAGATCAATGAGGGCAGGGTGGCACCCAATCCCGATGTGCCGGCAGAGCCCAAGCGGGTCGACATTGCCGGGACCATAAAAGTTGTGGCCGCCGTGCCGGGGCTGTTCGCCCTGATCTTTTTTGCCTGCTTCAACAATTTCCTGGGTGGGATCTTCATGGCGCTGCTTGACGCCTATGGCCTGTCGCTGGTGCCGGTGGAAGTGTGGGGGCTGACCTTCGGCGTGCTGTCGATCGCCTTCATCCTGAGCGGAATCATCATTTCCAGAACAGGCCTGGGCAAAAATCCACTGCGCACGCTGCTCATGGTCAATGCCATCACCTGGGCGGTGTGTAGCGTGTTCACCATCCAGTCCTCGTTCTGGCTGCTGGCCGCGGGATGTTTCGTATGGATGCTGCTTGGCCCTTATGCCGAAGCGGCTGAACATACGACGCTGCAAAAGGTGGTGCCGCTGGAGCGACAGGGCCGCGTATTCGGCTTTGCCCAATCGGTCGAACAGTCCGCTTCACCGCTGACGGCGTTCCTCATTGGTCCGCTGACGCAGTTCGTGGTCATTCCCTTCATGACGGACGGCGCCGGGGCCGAAGCGATTGGAGGGTGGTTCGGCACCGGTCCGGAGCGTGGCATGGCGCTGGTGTTCACCATTGCTGGCCTGGTTGGCCTGCTGGTCACCATCATCGCGTTCAACTCCCGATATTACCGGGACCTCTCTGCCGCTTATGCGCGGGGCAAGGATGATGACGGGGAAGGCGGCGGGGCGACCGTGGCCAGCCCCGCCTGATCAGTAAGGGGCCCGTTACGCGGGCAGGGCGCTCTTGGGCGCCGCATCCTCGGTCTTTGGTGGGAAGGCCAGGGCAAGCATGGCTGCGGCCAGACCAATGGCGGCCGAAGCGATATAGAGCCAGTGGTAGTCACCGAAAGTATCGAAGAGATAGCCGCCACCGACAGGTCCAAAGGCCATGCCGATTGCCGAGGTCATGGTAATGCCACCAAGGACGGTGCCCATGACCTTGGGGCCGAAATAGTCACGCGCCAGCACGGAATAGAGGGGCATTACGCCGCCATAGACAAGGCCCAGCACGACGGCCAGCAGGTAGAAGTGGGTCAACTCGGAGACATAGATATAGGCATAGATGCCGGCTGCCTGCAGCAGCAGCCCGCCGATAATGACCCGCTTGACCCCGATGCGGTCGGCCAAAAGGCCGAAGATGACCCGGCCGAACAATCCGGCAAGGCCCTCCACACTATAGATGCTGGCGGCCGCCAGCGCAGATGCACCGCACAGCATGGCATAGCTGACCGTGTGAAAGATCGGGCCGGAATGGGCGCCGCAGCACAGAAAGAATACGGCGGCCAGAACGATGAATTGCGGTGTGCGCAGGATGGTCCCGATACTGGTCGGTGGCTTGGGCAACGGTACGACGTCGCTCCCCGGCGTCGGCGCTTCGGCCAGAACCTCTGGCGCCCTGCGGATTAGAAAAGCTGCCGGAATGATGAACATCGTTGCCGCGAATGCCGTCATCATCATGGCGGCGCGCCAGCCAAAATTCTCGATCAACACGGTGGCCAGTGGGGTCATGGTCATTGGCGCGACACCGGCACCCAGCGAGACAAGCGAGACTGCCAGGCTGCGATGTTTGTCGAACCAACCCAACGTCGTGGCGATCAAGGGAGCAAAGAAAGCACCGCCGGAAGCACCGACCAAGCCGCCATATGCTAGCTGGAAGACCAGAAGGTCATTGGCCCGGCTCGCGATGAACAGTCCCACGCCGAGCATTGCCGCTGCCGCCAGGATGACGGGGCGTGCGCCAATACGGTCGGTCAAGGTGCCCCACAAGAAACCGGCAACACCCATGACGATGAAGCCCACGGTCATGGCGCCGGATATGCCGGCTCGGGTCCAGCCGGTTTCTGCGGCGATGGGTTGGAGATAGACCGGCAGCGCGAACATGGCGCCCATTGCCAGACAGGTGATCACTGCGCCCGCAGCCACGATCACCCAGCCATAGTGTCGTTCCATTTGGTAAGTCCCTTCTTGCAGGAATTCACCTTTGCGACGGATGAGGCGCCGGTGTTTCGACCCAAACAAGCGAAATTTATCCGCAGTTCGGCTGCCCGCCTTGCCGGGGCGTCTGCGGGGCCACATATTCAAGCCATGAGTGAGAAAAATCCGGCCCGCCGTGCCGATGCGGTGACGCCCAAGACGCAAGTTCGGGACGAAGTGTCTGCCTTTGTGCAGAAGGTTGGGCTAATGGCCCGCCCCAATGCGGCTGAGGATGGGCGGCTCTTGTTCGGCATGGATGCGACCATGAGCCGGCAGCCCACCTGGGACATGGCGATTTCCCTGCAGGCGGGCATGTTCGAGGCCATCCCCAAGGATGCGCATCTGCAGGTGCAATTGATCTATTTCCGGGGGCTGGGGGAATGCCGGGCCTCGAAATGGGTGCTCGATTCCAACGCCTTGGCCCGCCTGATGAGCACGATTTCCTGTCAGGGTGGCAATACGCAGATCGGGCGGGTGTTTTCGCATGCCAGGGACGAGCACAAGAGGCGACGCATCAATGCGGTGATCTATGTCGGCGACGCCATGGAGGAGAACGTCGATGCGCTCTGCGCCAAGGCAGGGGAGCTTGGCGTGTTGGGGCTGCCGCTGTTTGTGTTTCAGGAAGGCCATGACAGCCGGGTGGAGGCGGCCTTTCGGGAGTTTGCACGCCTCTCCAAGGGCGCCTATGCGCGGTTTGACAGCTCGGCGCCGCAACAGCTCGCCGATTTGCTAAAGGCCGTTGCGGCCTATGCCAGCGGCGGGCGGGCCCATCTCAGGTTGCAATCAAGCGGTGCCGCGCGTGCCCTGCTAACCCAGATCGAGAAACGATGAGCTGGGTTTTTCTCGGTGTATTGGTTCTGATCGGCATTTTGTGGCTGGTCTACGCACTGCGCAACATGGATCGTCGTCTGGTGATGCAGGGCTTGCGCTGGATTATCGGCGGTGGTGCGGGCCTCATTGCCGCGGCGGCGCTCCTCTTTCGGCGCATTGATATAGCCATGATACTGGGCGCGGTCGCTGCGTCAGTGCTGATCCGCGGCCGGCTGGGGCAGTTCTCATTCGAAAGCATCGGCCCCGGGCCCGCAAATGTGTCAAAGGTGCGCAGCCGGTATCTGGCCATGGAGCTGGACCATGACACGGGTGAGCTGACGGGCAGGGTGCTGGATGGTCAGTTTGCCGGCTGGGACCTGATGGATCTGGGCGAAGCGGAGACGCGGGCCCTAATCGATGAGATCGGGCACGACGCCGAGAGCGTGAATCTGCTCGAAAGTTGGCTCGATACCAACCGCGCCGGCTGGCGCGAGTATTTTGCCGAGAATGGCGCTTCTGGGACGGAGGGTGCGCGGTCAAACGGCGCTGCCGGTGACCCGGTGGCCGAAGCCTATGCCGTACTGGGCCTGAAGCCCGGGGCCAGCGACGAGGAGATCAAGGCGGCGCATCGTGAATTGATGAAGGGTGTACATCCAGACAGGGGGGGGTCGGAGTTCCTTGCCGCAAAGATCAATGAGGCGCGAGACTTCCTGCTCGGACGATGACCCAGACGGCGCGGGCGCACTTGCTTAGTCCGTTGCCCGGAGGCCACGGCGCTGGCCATGAGCAACCCATATTGCCAAGGGCACCATGACCAGTCCGGCCCAACCATAGGCCGGCAGGATGCCGATACGCTCTGCCAAAAAGCCGAACGCCAGTGTGCCAAGAATGCCCGAGACGTTTTCCGCCATAACCAGGGCGGAGGTCGTGGTGGCGCGGCTCTTGCCTTCCATAACGCGATGAAAGCGCGCTTCAGCGAGCACCCCAAGTGGCGCCATCAGGACATAGGCCAAGGACAGCAGCAAAACGTACCAGGGCGTGGTGCCGCTCGAGGCGAGGATGAGCAGGGTCCCGCCAAGTAGTGGGAGGAGCCAGGCCAGCCATGGCCGCCCGGCCAGACGATGGGCGTAAATGCTGGCCGCAGCATAAATGAACTCGACCGCGGCGCCCACAATGCCCCAGGCCCACACTGGAAGATTGACCGCAAGGAAGTAAATCTGGTCGAACTCCTCGATCAACTCGAAAACGACAAGACCGACCGCGATATAGGTGGTGACGAAACGCAGGTCGGCGTGGTGGCGAAACTCCATCACGGCATCGGCAAAGTGCGAGAAATAGCTGGCAGGCGCTTCTGCCGTCTCAGAGGTCGCTGCACCGCGTCGGGTATCGTGCAACCAGAGGGCGAGAAAGGACGCGAGCAATAGCGGCGGTATGGAGAGCCACAGGCCCCAGTCGAAACTGTAATAGGCGACGAAGCCGCCCAGGAGCGCGCCAGCGCCGATGCCGAGCTCTTCGGCAGCATTGTCGCGGCCCAGAACCTTGTCGAATTCCTCAACGCGACCTTCGTGTTGCATGCGCTCAAAAAGCAGGGCTTCTCGCGAGCCCGATTGCAGGGCCTGAGCCAGGCTCCAGAACAGGAAGCCAAGCGCATAGAGCCAGAAATGGCCCGCAGCAACGATCCAGAGCAGGAAGGTCAGCGCCTTGAACAGCGGCGCGGCGACCAGCAACCAACGCCGGTCAAAGTGGTCCGAGAGCGCGCCTGACGGCATCTCCAGGACGATTGCCGTTGCCGACCAGAACGCCAGCAAAAGGCCTATCTCGGTCAGCGACAGGCCTTCGAGCTCGAACAAGGCGGTATAGAAGGCGTAGGCGAGGATGAAATCGAACAGGAATGCGTAGGCGTAATAGAGCCAGAGGAAGCGACGGAGGTCTGAGGAAGGGCTGGACATCGAGGCATTCCTGTTTCAGAACAACACGTGAATAACCCTGCGCAGTGGCGGGGTCAATTGATAACAGAACGATTGGTTTGAAATGGCGCGACCGCGTGGCTATGTCCGGGAAGATGTGCTCGACAAGGCAATGGACTTGTTCTGGCGGCTTGGATACGAAGGGGCGCATCTGGCCGCACTGGTTGATCAGACGGGGTTGAACCGTTTCAGTCTCTACAAGGAATTCGGCGGCAAGGCGGGTTTGTTCGAAGCCGCCTTGGAGCGGTTTCTTGGCTATCTGATCGCAGAGTACCGGGACGTCATGACCCGTCAGCCAATGGGGCTTGAAAATATCGAAGCGAACCTCAAAGGCCTGGAGTATGGCAGCCAGTATTATGGATGCTTTATGCTCAACACCTTGACGCAAAAGGACACGGTGCCAGAAGGGGCATATCAGAAGGCGGTGGAAGCAGCCGGCGAAATAGAAGCCCTGTACCAGGCCAATCTTGTGAGCGCGGCGGCGCGTGGCCAGATCGGCGGCAAAGCCAATGTGGCCGGTTTGGGAAAGATGCTGCAGACGTTGGACCAGGGACTGCACATACAAGGACTGGCGGGCACCAGCGACGCGCAGAAAGATCGGGTCATTGCGGCCATGATGGCGATGCTTCGGAATGAGCAGGTGTGACTGGATTTCGGCTTGTTCGGTCTAGGCTCTGCTTGCGAGCCATGCTAAACCGACCGCAAAATCGACGCCAAATATGCGGAATCGAAAATTGGCCCAGACCGGTATCAAGCAGTTCCTGACCGAAATTTTCTCGTGGTGGGGTGGCAACACCTGGGGCACGCGTCTTTGGATCCGTCGTTTCGGCGACTATGTCGGGTCAGATGAATTCGGCAATCGTTACTATCAGGACCGCAAGGCCAAGCGTCGCTACGTGACATATGCTGGCGGTTTTGCCGATGCCTCGGCCATCCCGCCGGGCTGGCACGGCTGGATGCATCATCGTTCCGATGTGGCACCTGCCAATGCCAAATATGAGCCGCACCCCTGGGAAAAGGCGCATCAGCCCAACCTGACCGGTACAGCCGCTGCCTATCGCCCCGATGGCAGCCTGCTCAACAAGGGTGAGCGCCCGCGCGTGACTGGCGATTACCAGGCCTGGTCGCCCGAATAAGGGTTCGCAGTTTGCGGCAATCCATGAAAATTCTGGCTCGGCCGCTGCTGACAGCGGCCGTTCTGGCCTATACGCCTGCCGTGTACGCGCAACCGGTCGCACATCCGGTGGCAACCTTTGCCGGGCTCGACAAGATCACCGGGCGTATCACGCGCTTTGACGTCTATGTGGACGAAACTGTGCTGTTTGGGGCGCTTGAGATAACGCCGCGTGCCTGCTACGACCGTCCGAGTAGCGATACGCTACAACGCACGTCGGCGTTTCTTGAGGTCAACCAGATTGGCCTGGACGGCGTCGGAGAGCGGATCTTTACGGGCTGGATGTTCGCCGACAGCCCGGCGCTCAATGCGGTGGATCACGCCGTGTATGATGTCTGGCTGATCGAGTGTAAAACCTCCACCAATGTGCCGCCGCCGGACGCGCGCTAAATTTCTCCCGAGTATGTTCAACACGCCTGACTTCCTTCGTCGTGATGGGAGTGCACTGTGACGCTGGCCTGTGGCCGCGCACTTGACCACGATATTGGCCAATGCCGCCGGTGGTGCACAGCGTGACTGCAACCGGAACAGGAGGATTACCCGATGATGACGCTGCCAGAGATTACAGAGCGCCCGGCGCAGGACTATGTCTATGTGCCATTCATGGTCACAATGCAGCAGATGCAGCGGCCCGCCAATGAAGGCTTTCCGCAAATTTTCGACTATGTCGAGCGGCACGGCCTGACCCCGATCGGCGCTGCCTTCTACAATTACCGGCGTATCAACATGGCCGAAACGCTTGATGTCGAGGCCGGGATCGCGGTCGAAAGGGCTGGTCCGGAAGAAGGTGTGGTCAAAACTGGCAGATTGCCGGCGGGGCGTTATCTCGGTGTGACCTGGCACGGTCATCCGGATGCCCTGGTGACAGTAACCGGCGTGCTGATCGGCTGGTCAAAGCTGACGCAGCAGCCGTTCGACCAGCATACAGAGGGCAATGATGAGTTCTTTGCCTGCCGGCTGGAGCTCTATGAGAGCGGCCCGGCGGAGGTACCCGATATGGATGAGTGGGTGACAACGCTCGCGTTCAAACTGCGGGACTAGAACATCTCGTCTAGGGTGCAATAGAAGCGAAATTTGGCTTCGTCCCACACCGCGCCATAGGCTGCGAGGAAGGGTGCGATGTGCTCCTTGCCGATATTGTCCCTGATGCTGCGGCAGGCGATGGCCAGATCCTGCCATACATCGGCCGTGCCAAGGCGTCCACAATCGACAATGCCCGAAAAGCGACCGTCGACTGCGAGGATGTTGGGCGTGCATGCGTCGCCATGGGTGACGATGGTGTCGCCGGTTTCCGGGAGGTTGGCGTGGAGCCATTCCAGCACCTGTTCGCCTGTCCGGCCCAGGCGCTCGGCGTCGAAATCAGTCTCTTCGACGAGGCCGGCGGCGAGGCGCTGTTCAGCTAGGGTCAATCGCGCGTCAATACTATGGTCGAATGGGCAGGTCGTCGGGTCAAGCGCATGCAGACGTTTGAGGGCCTGGGCGTAGGCTCGGACCACGATTTCCGGTTCTTTGTCATAATGAGTGAGATCCGCCCCGGGAACCGCACTCATCAGGAGCCAGAGGCGATTGCTGCCTTGTTCGGCATCTACGACGCGTGGGGCCTTGAAACCCATGCGCGTCAGCCAATTCAGGCGCTCGATTTCTCCTGGCAATTCGCCAAGTGGATGAACGGTTTCGGCCTTGAGGAACACCGCGTTACCGTCACCAAGGGCAATGCGCCAGACGTCGCAGGTCGATCTGCCAATGGTAATCTGCGTCCAGGGTAGATCGCGTAGTGGGCCCAGGCTTTCGGGCAGGTCTTCAGGCTTGATCATTGCTGTCCCAGGCGCTCCAATTGCCTTCGCGCTGCAGGGCCAGGCTCAAGCGGTCTTCATATTCGGTTCGGGGAATTTCGATGCCGCCAAGCGAGGCGAGATGGTCGGTCAGGAACTGGGTGTCGAGCAGTTCATAACCACCTGCCTTCAGGCGGTCGACCAGGTGCGCCATGGCCATCTTGGACGCATTGGTGCGTCGGTGAAACATGGATTCGCCGAAAAAAGCTGCGCCTATCGCAAGGCCATAGAGACCGCCAACTAGATTGTCGCCGTCCCACACTTCCACCGTATGGGCCACGCCACGCCGAAACAGCTCGCCATAGACGGAGCGGATCGTGCCATTGATCCAAGTGGTCTGGCGGTCTTCGCCTACGGTAGCACAGCCCTCGACGATACCATCCCAGTTGGTATCGACGCGAATGGTCCAGCCAGAATTACGCATGGCCTTGCGCAGGCTCTTGCTGGCGTGAAAGCTATCTAGCGGGATGATGCCGCGCAGATCAGGGCTTACCCAGAAAAGGTCTGTGTCGGCTGCATCTTCTGCCATGGGAAAGATGCCCGCCTGATAGGCGCGGACGATCAGCTCGGGGGTGATCTCGACTGTAAAGGGGTCTGTCTGGCGGGCCATGCTACTAAAGATAAGGGGCGCTCGCGCGCCCCTCAAGCTCATGCCTTGTTCTCGGCCAGGAATTTTTCCAGCCAGTGGATGTCGTAATTGCCGGCCAGGATGTCGGGCTCCTTGATCAGGCGCTGGAACAGGGGCAGGGTGGTTTTGACGCCATCCACCACGAACTCGTCCACCGCGCGGCTGAGGCGCTTGAGGCATTCCTCGCGCGTGCGGCCATAAACGATCAGCTTGCCGATCAGCGAGTCGTAATAGGGCGGGATCTTGTAGCCCTGATACACTGCCGAATCGACGCGCACACCAACGCCCCCCGCGGGGTGGTAGAATGTGATGGTACCGGGCGACGGCGCAAAGGTCTGCGGGTCCTCGGCGTTGATGCGCACTTCAATGGCGTGGCCATAGAACTGTACCTGATCCTGGGTCATCGAGAGCTTTTCCCCCGAGGCAACCTTGATCTGTTCATATACAATGTCGATACCGGTAATGCGCTCGGTAACCGGGTGCTCAACCTGTAGGCGCGTGTTCATTTCAATGAAATAGAACTCGCCATTCTCATAGAGAAACTCGATGGTGCCGGCGCCGGAATATTTCAGCTTGCGCATGGCCGCGGCACAGATCTCGCCGATCTCGTCGCGTTCCTGGGGAGAGATGGTAGGACCACCGGCCTCTTCCCAAACCTTCTGGTGCCGACGCTGTAACGAACAGTCGCGGACACCAAGATGGACCGCATTGCCCTGGCCATCACCCAGCACCTGCACCTCGATGTGGCGCGGCTTGCCCAGGTATTTTTCCATATAGACCGAGTCATTGCCAAACGCGGCCTTGGCCTCAGTGCGGGCTGTCGACCAAGCCTCAAGCAATTCCTTCTCGGATTTTGCAACTTTCATGCCGCGGCCACCACCACCAGCGGTGGCCTTGATCAGCACGGGATAGCCGATTTCCTTGGCAGTCTTCTTGGCGTCTGCATCGGTCTCAACGGCGCCGGCAGAGCCGGGGACTACGGGAATGCCCAGTTCCACCGCCGTCTTCTTGGCGGTGATCTTGTCGCCCATGATTTCGATGTGGTGCGCCGAGGGACCAATGAAGGTCACATTGTGCTCGGTCAGGATCTTTGCGAAACGGGCATTTTCGGAGAGGAAGCCGTAGCCGGGATGCACTGCATCAGCGCCGGTAATCTCGCACGCCGCCATGATGGAGGGAATGTTGAGATAGCTGTCCTTGGCCGCATTGGGGCCGATACACACACTTTCGTCGGCCAGGCGCACATGCATGGCATTGGCGTCGGCTGTTGAATGCACGGCAACGGTCTGGATACCCATTTCCTTGCACGCTCGCAGGATGCGCAGGGCGATTTCGCCGCGATTAGCGATCAGAACCTTATGGAACATGGTCGTCCCCTTACTCGATGACGACGAGCGGCTCGCCATATTCTACCGGCTGTGCATCTTCCACGAGGATACGCGTGATAGTGCCAGAGCGGTGCGCCGGAATCTGGTTCATGGTCTTCATTGCTTCGATGATCAGGATAGTCTGACCCTCGGACACCTTGGTCCCGACATCCACAAAGGCCGGCTTGCCGGGCTCAGGAGAGCGGTAGGCTGTGCCGACCATGGGCGAAGTCAACGTGCCCGGATTGGATGCCAGATCCTCGGTCGCAGCGGGCGCTGCGGCAGGTACAGAACCGGATGGTGCGCTCGGTGCGGCTGGTGCAGCAGCGGCCGCTGGCGGCGCCATGTACTGCATGGGAGCGTGCGCATAGGTCGGCGCCTCGCTGGGGTAGGAGCGGGTGACGCGAACCCTCAGATCTTCCTGCTCGATTTCAATCTCGGCAAGGTCTTCCTTGTTGAGCAGTTCGGCGATGGCGCGGATCAGATCCTGATCCACCGATGACTTGGTCATTCTGTCGGTCTCCCGGCTTCTCGTCTTGAAGCGTTATTTGAGTTTATCGGCCAAGGCCATGAGGGCCAGTCTATATCCAAGCGTGCCAAAGCCGCAAATGACGCCGAAGGCGACCGACGACACATAGGAATGGTGCCGGAAGGCCTCGCGCTGATGGATATTGGTCAGATGCACTTCCGCCACCGGCAGGCTCACGGCCCTCAGGGCGTCATGTATGGCAACAGAAGTGTGCGAATATGCGGCAGGATTGATCAGGATGCCGTCGGCCGTCTTGCGGGCATCCTGGATCCAGGTGACCAGCTCACCTTCGTAATTTGACTGCCGGAAATCGAGGCTTAGCCCCAAATCCTCGGCGGCCGCATGACAAAGGGCTTCGATGTCCTTGAGCGTTTCGGCGCCATAGGTCCCCGGCTCGCGCGTACCGAGCAGGTTGAGGTTCGGGCCATTGAGGACGAGAACGCGTTTGGTCATGATCCATGCCTTGTGCACCGGCCCTTTTGGCCAGCGCAAGGGCGGTTACACGAAATGCACCGAAAAGACTAGAGCCACCCGCACTGCGCCACGGTCTGAGAGAGCTGCAGGTGGGCTCCGGGGTCTTAGCGGTTTTCGGGTGCTCAGCTACACTGGGTCTTTCCGCATTCGCGCATGTCGGCGATGCGGGCGCGCAATTCGTCGGCCCCGATAGCGCCGGGAATGATCTCATTTCCGATGATATAAGTCGGGGTGCCGGTGATACCCAGGGCCTGGGCGATCTCATAGGACGACTGAATGGTCTGGGCGACCCGGGGATCGCCCATTTGCAGTTCCAGCTCAACAGGCGAAAGGCCAAGATCCTGCGCGGCGGCGAGGGCCACGGATTTGTCGACCTTGCCGCGGCTGGTGAACAGGGCGGAGTGAAAATCCCAGTAATTCGCTTCGCTCTCGCCCACCAGGACACCGATTCGAGCGGCATCGATGGACTCGTTAGAGAGTATCGGAAATTCCTTGAGGATGATCTTGAGGTCGGGATCTTCTGCTAACAGGGCTGCCATATCGGGCAAGGCAGCGCGGCAATAGCCACAATTGTAGTCGAAGAACTCGACTAAGGTGACATCGCCATCGGGATTGCCCAGCACAATCTGACCTGGCGCGTTGAATATCTGGTCGCGGAACTCCGCCAGGGCGGTCGCCGAACGTTCAGCTTCTTCAGCGCGCAGGGTTTGTTCGAGGGCGGTGGAGACGCGCTGCAGAACCTTGGGATCGTCGAGCAGGAACTGTTCGATCATGGGATTGAGAACCGCAGGGTCGATGCTGGCGACATCCGATTCGGCTTGTGCCGGCTCTGACAGGGCCATCTGTTCTTCAAGCATTTGCTCGACAATGGCGCGCACCGCGACTTCGTCGATCTGCGGCGTGGGCTGATTGAAATATCCATAGCCCAGCGCGCCGGCGAGAATTCCGGCGACAGCAGCGAGAAGGATAGTCAGGCGGTTCATCATTGGGCTCCAGGCGAGTCGGTCGCGCCTTGTCTAGCAGACCTTCTGCCATACTGGCACGGGACGATCGCCCACGGATTTACGAGACTATCAATTGTTGTTGAGAAACCGGGCACTTCGCGCTAGGCCCGATGCAGAAGTGGGGTTCGCATGAGCAATTCTCCAGACGGCCTGATGCCGTTTTTCGCCATGGATATTCTCAAGCGCGCCAAGGCGTTGGAAGCGCTGGGGCGCGCGGTGTGCCATCTGGAAGTTGGTGAGCCGGGCGCGCCGCCGGCGCCGCGAGTGCTTGAGGCGGTGGCGCGGGCTTTGCCGGAGCCGCAGGGGTACACCAATGCGAAGGGCATGAACGCGCTGCGCGAGGGCCTGGAGGGTTATTATGAACGCCAGCACGGCGTGCAAATCGATCCGGAGCTGATCGTTGCAACGATGGGGTCGTCTGCGGGTTTCATCCTGGCATTTCATACTGCATTCAAGCCGGGGGCCCGGATCGCCATTACCCGTCCGGGCTACCCGGCCTATGTGAACACATTGCTCGGATTGGGTTTCGGCGTCGTTGAAATTCCCGTTTCGGCCGGAAATGGCTGGCGGCTGACCGGGGCGAGTATCGAAGCCGCGCATGCGCGCCAGCCATTCGATGGGCTGCTCTTTGCCAGCCCGGCCAATCCGACCGGGGCGTCGGTGAGCCGCGAGCAGCTCGCCGACATCGTTGATAGCTGTGCGCGGCTGGGCGTCACGCTGATTTCCGACGAGATCTATCACGGCCTCGACTATGCGGGGCCGTCGGTCAGTGCCCTGGAACTCACCCGTGATGCCATCATTATCAACAGCTTCTCGAAATATTACTGCATGACCGGATGGCGTATCGGCTGGATGGTATTGCCGGAGGAAATGATCCGGCGGGCGGAGATTTTGCAGCAGAACCTGTTCATCTCAGCGCCGACTCTGAGCCAGATCGCGGCCAGTGTGGCCTTGGGGGAGCGCGACTACGCTGAAGAGCAGAAGGCGCGCTATGCCCAGAATCGGCTTTTGTTGGGGCAGGGGTTGCGCGAGCTTGGTTTTGAGCTGCCAGAAGATGGCGATGGGGCGTTTTACGCCTATGCCGGAATCGGTCAGTTTTCCAATGATGCAATGAATTTTTGCCTGACCATGCTGGACCAGGCTGGTGTCGCGGCGACGCCGGGCATTGATTTCGACCGGACCGATGGCAAGGGCTTTGTGCGGTTCAGCTATGCTGGTAAATCGGAGACTGTCGACAGTGCTTTGGAGCGAATGCGGGATTTCCTGAGGGCAGGCGGTTAAGCATGAGCGCCATTCCGACCTTGCACACAGAACGTTTGGTGCTTCGGCCTCCGGTGATGGCGGATTATCCTGCCTATGCCGCGTTCATGGCGTCGGACCGATCACGGATGATGGGCGGGCCGCATGTCCGATGGGCGGCATGGGGCATGTTCTCCAGCGATGTTGCCATGTGGGAACTCTATGGCCATGGCGCCTTGATGATCGAGCTCAGGGCCAGCGGCGATTGCGTCGGTCAGGTCGGGATCAATCACGGACCGATGTTCCCGGAAAAGGAACTGGGCTGGATGCTCTATGCGGGCCACGAGGGCCAGGGCTTTGCAACCGAGGCCGGGGGTGCCCTGAAGGACTGGGCATTTGAAGCGCTCGGCATTGATACCCTGGTGAGCTATTTCGATCCGGAGAACTATAAATCCATGGCGGTTTCAGCGCGTCTGGGTGGCGTGCGGGATAACAGTGCCGTGCCTCAGGATGAGGGCGATGTCGTGTACCGGTATTTTGCTGGCCAGTGAGGGACTTAGCCGCGGCGCGCATTGCATGGCAGAGCCTTGCAATGGCTGATACGCGGAAAAAAGGGCGGCCCGGAGGCCGCCCTTTCTCACTTAGCCAAGGCCAAGGCGGCGCTGCCACCAACCGACCTTCTTTTTCTTTTTGGGCTCAGATTCACCCTCAGCCTCGCCCTCGCCCTCGGCAGGCGCGTTGGTTTCCTCGGCCGGTGCGGCGCTTGAGGTGACAACCACGCCCTCAGGCGGCAGATCCTTTTTCACGCGACGGCTGCGTGCTGGCTTCTTTTCCTCCGGCGCGCTGTCATCAGCCTTGGGGGCCTCGGCGGGCGCGGCTTCCGTGACCGCCGGCTCGGTTGCTGCCTCGGTCGCTTCAGCCTTGGGCTTACGCGCACGGGGCTTGCGCTTGGGCTTTTCGGCCAGCTTGTCTTCGGCGACCGGCTCAGTGGGTTCTTCTTCGGAAATTGCCGCAACCGGAGTAGTTTCAGCCGGCCCCGATTCCTCGGTTTCGGTAACCTTCTTGCGACGGGTGCGCCGAGGCTTTTCGGTCGGCTTTTCCTCGGCAACGGGTGCTTGTTCGGCCACCGGCTCGGCGTTTACCTCGACATGGTCGACAACCGCTTCTTCAGGCGCTGAAACGGCGGCCTCTGCAGTATCGGCTCCGGTATCGCCATTCTGATCGCGCCGATTGCGGCGCCCGCCCCGACGACCGCGGCGGCGGCGGCGGCGTGTTTCGCCATCGCTATCGCCCTCAACGGCCTGGCGGGCGTCTGCATCCTCACCACCGGTCTCGTCATCTTCGGCAACACTGTCGGTGTCGCTATCCTGATCGGAACTGCCCTCGGATGCCTGCTGGTTCTGCTGGTCACCATTGCGGCCACCGCGGCGGCGGCGGCGGCGCCGGCGGCGTCCGGACCCTTCGCCTTCTCCGGCATCTGCTGACCGCGACTCGGCTTCTTCAACCTCGACTTCGATTTCGACCTCGACGTCGTCTTCGGCCGCATCGTCGATCACGGCGCTGTCCACCCGCACATGGGCGGCGGTGCGCTGGTCGGCATAGGCCGAAACGCGGGTTTCGCCCTTTTCGATGGCGAATTGCTGGCCCGTCATCTTGCTGTCTGCAGTGATCGTGATCGAGAGCTTGTTGCGCGCTTCGAGCCCCGAAAGCGTGTCACGCTTGAAGTTCAGGATGTAGAGCGCAACCTCAACCGGGACGCGAACATTGATCGACTGCCCCTGCTTGCGCAGCACGTGATCCTCGATGTGGCGCATGATCATCAGCGCCAGGCTTTCGGTGGAGCGCACAAGACCGGTGCCATCGCAGATCGGACACTTGTGGGTCGAGCTTTCCACGACGCCAAAGCGGATACGCTGGCGGCTCATCTCCATCAGACCGAAATGGGAGATGCGACCCACTTGAATGCGGGCGCGGTCGTCCTTCAGGCAATCCTTGAGCTTGCGCTCGACGGCCCGGTTGGACCGGTTCTCCATCATGTCGATAAAGTCGATGACGATGAGACCGGCCAGGTCACGCAGGCGAAGCTGGCGCGCGACTTCCTCGGCTGCTTCCAGATTGGTCTGGAGGGCAGTGTCCTCGATATTGTGCTCCTTGGTGGAGCGGCCCGAGTTTACGTCGATGGAGACCAGCGCTTCTGTCGGATTGATGACGATGTAGCCGCCGGAGGGCAGGGTAACCGTCGGCGAGAACATCTGATCGAGCTGGGCTTCAACACTATACTTGGAGAACAGGGGTTGCTCTTCGGCATAGGGCTTCACGTTCTTGGCGTGGGACGGCATGATCATCTTCATGAAGTCCTTGGCCTCGCGATAGGCATTGTCGCCGGCCACCAGAACTTCGTCGATGTCCTTGTTGTAGAGGTCGCGGATGGTGCGCTTGATCAGCGAGCCTTCCTCATAGACCAGGCATGGCGCCGAGCTTTCCAGCGTCAGCGTGCGCACGCTTTCCCAAAGGCGCATCAGGTATTCGAAGTCGCGCTTGACCTCGGCCTTGGTGCGCGAGGCACCGGCCGTACGCAGGATTACGCCCATGCCCTGGGGCACTTCCAGATCGGCGGTGATTTCCTTGAGGCGCTTGCGGTCGGCAGCATTGGTGATCTTGCGCGAGATGCCGCCACCGCGGGCGGTATTTGGCATCAGGACAGAATAGCGGCCGGCAAGAGACAGATAGGTGGTCAGGGCCGCGCCCTTGTTGCCACGTTCTTCCTTGACGACCTGCACCAGCATCACCTGACGGCGCTTGATGACTTCCTGGATCTTGTACTGGTGACGGCGCTGCTGGCTCGACCGACGGCGCTCCGGCACTTCTTCCAGGGCATCGCCACCACCAATCGACTCGACCGGCTCGCTGTCGGCGGGCGCCTGTTCGATGTGTTCGGCATCGCCGGGTTCCTGCGGATCGGCCTCTGCGTCCGGCTCGGTTACCCCTGTGGGCAGCGAGATTGCTTCATCGGCGTCATCACCATGATCGTCCTCGTGTTCCTCGTCGCGCAGCAGAGCTTCGCGGTCGGCAACGGGGATCTGGTAGTAATCGGGGTGAATTTCCGAGAAGGCGAGAAAGCCATGGCGATTGCCGCCATATTCGACAAAGGCCGCCTGCAGGCTGGGCTCAACCCGCGTGACTTTTGCGAGGTAGATGTTGCCCCGCAACTGGCGGCGGGTCGCTGATTCGAAATCGAACTCCTCGAGCCGGTTACCGGCGGTAACTACAATCCGTGTTTCTTCCGGGTGGATGGCATCCACCAGCATTCTTTTGGTCGCCATAATGAACTCCGCGCACCCGCGCGCCGACAAGTGGACGCCGGGAGGCCGACTTCCTGTTCGTGGCGCATTGCGGGGCGAATAGGTTTGATACTGGGTGGCGCGAACCTCTCACGTTCAGCGCCGAAGACTGTGCGGTCTGGGCCGGCAAACAGGGCGAAGCAAAGCGGCAATCGTTCATATCGATCGCGTCGCGCTCTGTTCGCCAGCGGGCCATATGACCTCTTCCTATTGGGCATCAGGCCGTTGGGCCTGCTGCCGTCCGGCCCGGTCTGGGCCGAAATTCGTTGGTGCAGGGCGTTGAAACCGCAACTTCCGTTCCGGATCATAGAGGGCAATCCATTGCCCTGAACACGACCGCGGAACACACGCACCTACACATTGATCGTGTAGAAAAGTTGCGCCGCAATGGCAACAAGAAAGTCAAATCTGCCCCTGATGCCCAGAATTGATGCCTGTCATGTTGGCCACAGGTGCAAATCATCGCATAAGGCGGGGTCTGCCGAAGAATCGCCGCATCGTGGCGGCACGCAGATGCTCGGAATCTGGGAGCCCGGCCACAATCTTGACCCGACAATCACTGATTGGCCTCGTATTTGGCCTGTTTGCCCTGCTGGGCCTGTCCACAATTGCTGCTGCACAGGACGCGGCGGCATTGCCGCCCTTGCCCAATGTGATCGATGCGCGCGTCACGATCGCGCCGGAGCGCGCACGGCTGGTGGTCGACCTGGCGGACCGTACCGCGTTTTCCTTTGTCTCCCTGGATGATCCGCGCCGCCTAGCCATTGACGTCCGGGCAGGGACGTTTTCCGTTCCCGCGCCCGAGGGTGATTTGGCCGATGGCGGGCTGGTCTCAGCTTATGCCATTGAGCAGGCGGCGGCAGACCGGGTGCGCACAACGCTGACACTGGCCGGCCCCGCCCAGGTGCAGCAGGCCTATGTGCTGGACGCTTTCGAAGATCAGCCGGCGCGGCTGGTCGTCGATATCATTCCTGCAACCGAGGAAGAGTTTGCCGCCAATGTCGAGCGGGACCTTGCCGCGTCTGAAACGGCGGCGCCTGCAGCATCGACGCCGGCCGGCGGTTCGGAACTGCCCATAGCGACGCGGCCTCTGGTGGTCATTGACCCAGGGCATGGAGGCATCGACAGCGGCGCGGAGACCGCCGACGGGGTCAAGGAAAAGGACATCGTGCTGGCCTTCTCCTTGCGCCTGCAGGAGCTGCTCGTTGAATCTGGACGGTTTGATGTAGCGCTGACCCGCGAGGACGATTCCTATTTACGCCTCGAAGAGCGGGTAGATCTGGCGCGGGCCAACAAGGCGGATCTGTTTATTTCAATTCACGCGGACAGTTTTCAGCAGCCGGAAATCCGAGGGGCCAGCGTTTATACGCGGGACGAGAACGCCACTGATGTGCTGGACAAGGTGCTGGCGGACAATGAAAATGCGTCCGATGTGATTGCCGGCTTTGCCATGCCACAGACTATGGCGCCTGAGGTGGTCGACATTCTGCTTGACCTGATGCGGCGTGAGATGCGCGTGCAGTCCTACATGGCCGCGCAATCCATCGTGCATCAGCTTGAGCCCAGCGTTGCGCTTCGCCGGTTCCCGGTGCGGCAGGCAGACTTCTTTGTGCTGCAGGCCCCCGACGTGCCTTCGGTGCTGGTGGAACTGGGCTTTTTGTCCAATGCCAATGATATAGCCAATCTGATGCAGTCGGATTGGCGGGACCGCACGGCAGAGGCCATCGCACGCGGCATCTCGACCTATTTTGATAGTCTTGAGGAAGAGCTGTGATGCCCAAGACGACGCGACTCTGCTATGTTTCCACGCTCACCGCCCCAATGGCACCGGGTAGATAATCCAGATGCTTCGACTGCTTGGCTGGCTCTTTGGATTTGGCATGTTCCTCGCTCTCGGCGGGGTCGCCGCTGGCGCCGTCTATCTGGCGACGGTCAGCGCGCAATTGCCGGATTACACCGTGCTGCAGGATTACCAGCCGCCGGTGACGACCCGGGTGCATGCCGCCGATGGCACCCTGCTGGCCGAATATGCCCGTGAGCGACGCCTTTTCCAGCCGGTGGAGACCGTTCCGCCACTGGTGGTTCAGGCGTTTCTCTCGGCGGAGGACAAGGATTTCTTCAATCACAACGGCATTGCGATCGATGGCGTGGTGCGTGCCGTGCGGGACAATGTGCTGGCGCGTCTGGATGGCAACAACGCCATCCAGGGCGGCGGGTCATCAATTACCCAGCAAGTTGCCAAGAATTTCCTGCTGACCTCCGAGCAGACCTGGGACCGCAAGATCCAAGAGGCTATACTGGCGCTGCGGATCGAATCGACTTTTACCAAGAACAAGATCCTCGAACTTTATCTCAATGAGATTTTTCTCGGGCTGAACTCCTATGGGGTGGCGGCGGCGGCGCTGAACTATTTCGACAAGGCACTGTACCAGCTCACCCTGCCGGAGGCGGCCTATATCGCGGCCTTGCCCAAAGGTCCCAATAACTACCATCCGTTCCGCCGGACCGAAGCGGCCATCGAGCGGCGTAACTGGGTGATCGATCGCATGGTCGAGAACGGCTATGTGAGCTATGAAGAGGCATCGCTGGCCAAGCAGGAGCCGCTCAACGTCATTCCGCGCGCAGCGGGCAGCCAGCTCTATTCGGCGGAGTATTTTACCGAGGAGGTGCGGCGCGAGCTGGCCAAGCTTTATGGCGAGGACCAGCTTTATGGCGGTGGCCTGTCCGTGCGTACCACGCTCGAGCCCCGTTTGCAGGAATATGCCCGGCGGGCGCTGATGGACGGGCTGATCGAATTCGATCATCAGCGCGGCTTTCGTGGTCCCGTCGCCAGCGTTGAGATCGGTGAGGACTGGGGAGTAGCGGTCGCCGCTATCGAACCGTTGAGCGATGTGCCGGAATGGCAGCTTGCCGTCGTGCTGGAGGTGGGGAACAACGAAGCGCGAATAGGCCTCAGGCCCGATGATGATGTGGATGGCGCGGTGGCGACCAATCGCATCGAGGGCGTTTTGTCCGGGCCGGAAATCCGGTGGGTTTCACAGGCTGTCCAGAACATTCTCAATGTCGGTGACGTTGTGTATGTCTCGCCGGTACCGGGCAAGGACGGTATCTACACGCTCGAGCAGGTGCCGGAAATCGAGGGCGCGCTGGTGGCGATGGATCCGCGGACCGGCCGGGTATTGGCGATGGTCGGCGGTTTCTCCTTTGCCGAGAGTGAGTTCAATCGCGCCACGCAGGCCCTGCGGCAGCCGGGGTCGTCTTTCAAGCCGATCGTTTATGCGGCGGCGCTCGACAATGGTTATACGCCGGCCTCGGTGGTGCTGGATGCGCCGGTGGAAGTGCGCATGGGTGATGGCTCGGTGTGGCGGCCGGAAAACTATTCGCAAGAGTTCTATGGCCCGCAGACATTACGGCGCGGCATCGAGCGCAGCCGAAACGTGATGACGGTGCGGCTGGCGCGCGATATCGGCATGCCGCTGATCGCCGACTATGCGCAGCTCTTCGGCATCTACGACAATATGCAGCCGGTCCTGGCGATGGCGCTGGGGGCAGGGGAAACCACGGCGCTGCGCATGACGGCGGCCTATGCAACCATCGCCAATGGCGGGCGCAAGATCGTGCCGACGCTGATCGACCGCATCCAGGATCGCTATGGCGCGACGGTGTTCCGTCACGATCAGCGGCTTTGCGACGGGTGCGCATCGCAAGACTGGCATGGGCAGGGCGAGCCACGCATTGTCGACAATCGACCCCAGGTGCTCGATCCGATGACGGCCTATCAGATCACCTCGATGATGGAAGGGGTGGTCCTGCGTGGTACCGGGACGGCCGCTCGTGCCCTCAACCGTCCGGTGGCCGGCAAGACCGGCACGACCAACGACTACAAGGATGCCTGGTTCGTCGGGTTCACCCCCGAACTGGCAGTGGGCGTCTATGTCGGCTATGACCAACCGCGCTCCATGGGGTCTTCCTCGACTGGCGGCGGCATGGCAGTGCCGATCTTTACCGATTTCATGGCCAATGCCCTGCAGGGAAAACCAGCGACACCGTTCAATGTGCCGACCGGCATGAGCACGGCGTGGATCAATCCCAGTACCGGGGTAAAGGCGTTTGAAGGGGAGGCGGCCATTGCGGAGGCGTTCAAGCCGGGGACCGGTCCCAATCTGATGACTTCGGTGATTGGTCTGGATGTGCAGGCATTCGACGCCATCCAGCGCGAGCAACTGATGCAGCAGCAGTATGGCAGTTCATTCAGGTCCACACGACCGAGCGGTAGCGGTACGTTTCTCGATCCGAGCCTGAGTTCGCCGACAAGCCTGTCTGACTGAGTGCGGTTTGTGTGCATGGGCAACAAATGGGCGCCAGGAGTTATTGCACTGTCGCAGCTTGTGAGCTAGGAACCCAGCCCGTGCCCCTCTGGCGGAATGGTAGACGCAGAGGACTCAAAATCCTCCGCCGCGAGGCGTGCCGGTTCGAGTCCGGCGGGGGGCACCACTTCCGATCATGGATTGACTTCAGCTAGCCAGCAGCAGGCGGGCCAGATAGACCGCAAGCACGCCAGCGGCCATGGCTGCGAAGAGATTCCTCGTCAGGATGTATATGCCACCAGTCGCGATTGCCGCGATCATTTCGGCGGGACTGCCGGTGACCAGGGCGGGTGCCACGAGAGCGGCAAGCACGGCGCCAGGAATATGACGCAGCCAGGCCGCGGCGAACCCCTGGCGCGGTAGGCGGTCGGCCAGGAGCAGGCCGCCTGCCTTGATGGCAATTGTGACCATAGCCATGCCGAGAATGGCGATGAATGCCTCAGGACTGGTCTGCATGCTTGCGCACCTCCAGGATGGCGCCGGCGAAGCTTCCTGCCAGGCCGCCGGCCAGGATGTGCCAACTGCCTTCAAGCGAACTCGCCGTGGCTATAGCGACCAGGGCGGCCACCAGCCAGGGCAGAAGGTCGGCTTTGCTGCGCCACATGCCGAGCAGCAGCGCCAAAAAGGTCGCTGTGAAGGCAAAATCCAATCCCCAGCGGGAGGGGTCATCAATTGCCGAGCCGAGCCCATACCCGGTGACGTTTGTGGTCATCCAACTGAGCCAGGCCATGACGCCGCCGCCCATGAGAAAGGCGACGCTGCCGCCGCCGTGCGACATTGCCGCAACCGTCATGGCCCAGTTCTCGTCTGTGACCAAATACATGCTGAGCGCGCCGCGCCCAAGATTGGAGGACGGATAGAGCGGCCGAAGGGTGGCAGTGAGTAGGAGATAACGCAGGTTCACGATCAGCGCGGCCAGAACCAGCGGCCCGACGGGAAGCGATGATGGTGTGGCCGTCCAGAGATCGAGTGCAACAAATTGGGCTGAACCGGCAAACACCAGACCGCTCATCATCATCACTTCAAGCAGGCTGAGCCCGGCCGTGCGGGCCAGCATGCCCCAGACCATGCCGTAGGCGGCAACGGAAATACAGGCACGGGCTCCGGCAAGAAACTGATCAATGGTGGCGCTGGATAGAGCGGATGGCTGCGGCATGGACGGTTTCTAGCACAGGGTTGAGGGGCGACGCCGATGGTTATGGGGCACAGTGCGAGCAGTAGCAGGAATGTTTCCGCCATCAGCAATTGACGCCTCCGGGGCTGCGGCGTAAAGCAGCGCCAGTCATTGCCCAGTCTCCAGCGCCCGTCCAGCCGGCACCTTGAAAGCGGTGTGAAATGGTCCCCCCGGCGGTCTGAATATTGCTCAGTCCCAGTCGGCTTCGGGGTTCCAGGCCGTGACCCGGATTGCAAAATTGAAGCTGGAGTAACTTCATGAACCCGTTGTCAACCAGACCGCTCTGGCAGCGTTTCAGCCTGTTCCTGATTCCGTTGATGGCCTCGAATATCTTGCAGGCCCTGTCAGGCACCATCAACTCGATCTATGTCGGGCAACTGATCGGCGTGGAGGCCCTGGCGGCTATCGCGACGTTTTTTCCGCTTATGTTCTTCCTGATGAGCTTCATCATCGGGCTATCGGCGGGCTCCACGGTTTTGATCGGCCAAGCTTGGGGTGCAAAAAATGTCGACAAGGTGAAACAAGTGGCCGGCACAACTTTGGGTGCGGCAATTGCCCTGGGCCTGCTGGTCGCCATTTGTGGCGGGGTCTGGGCCGAACAGATTCTGGTCCTCCTGGGTGCGCCAGACAACATCCTGCCCCTTTCTGTGGGCTACTCGCGTATTGCCCTGATCGGGATGCCGGGATTCTTCGTTTTTCTGGTGGTCACGTCCGTGCTTCGCGGAGTTGGAGATACCATCACGCCGCTGCTTTCGTTGATCATGTCGCTGTTGGTGGGGCTCGTGGTCACACCTGCTCTGATCCTGGGATGGTTCGGCCTGCCGCAGATCGGGGTCGATGCGGCTGCGATTGCAATGATCGCAGGCTTTGTTTCAGTTCTGGTGTTCCTGTTCTTTTACATGCGCGCACGCAACATGCCCCTGGCGCCGGACAGGCTTTTGCTGGCGGCCATGCTTCGACCGGATTTCAAGCTGCTGGGTCTGATCCTGCGGCTGGGCGTTCCGGCTGGGCTGCAAATGGTGATCGCGTCCAGTGCCGGTATCGTCGTGGTGGGCCTTGTCAATCGCTTCGGATCAGACGCAACGGCGGCCTATGGGGCGCTGGGGCAGGTGATGAGCTATGTGCAATTCCCGGCCATGTCGATCGGTATCGCAGCTTCGATATTTGCCGCCCAGGCGATCGGTGCGCGGCAGAACGAACAATTGGGTGCAATTGCGCGGACGGCCCTGACGCTGAACCTGATTGTCACGGGGGGACTGATCCTGCTGGCCTATCTGTTCAGCCAGCATGTGGTGGCCCTGTTCATCACGGACCCTGCGGTGGTGGACCTGACACAGTCGCTGCTGCATGTCGTGCTGTGGAGCATTGTCTGCTTTGGCTGGAGCATGGTGTTTTCTGGGATCATGCGTGCCAGCGGCACGGTGTATGTCCCCATGATGCTCTCTGTAGCGTGCATTTTGCTGGTCGAATTGCCCGGCGCAATCTGGCTGAGCCAGACCAGTCTTGGGCTGACCGGCATCTGGGTGGCCTATGCGGCCTCCTTCACCACCATGATGGTGCTGCAGGGCTGCTGGTACCAGTTTGTCTGGAAACGCAAAGAAATCGTGGCGCTGGTTTAGAGCGCCACGATTCCTTCCTCAGTCATTGCCAAGCGTCATACGCAGGGCGCGCAAACCATCGGGTGAGAACACGTCGATTTCGACACGGGCGGGCTCATGGGCCATGCGGCGCGTCCGCGCGGACAGGGCCATGACCACGCCAAGCAGGTCGCCGACCGAGCGCTTCTGGCGCGGCAGCATGCGATCCGTCATGCCGCTGAGTGCCTTGTTGCGCACTTTCATGTCGGGTGAGGCGAGGGGTGAACGGCCAATGAAGTTGGCCAGTTCGACAAGAGCACTGCGTTCACTCATTGGGCTACTCCATACACAAGCACCAATTGCTTCCCCGTGGGCCGGAACTTTCCGATCCGCTAGCCCGACCGGCGGTTGGTCCGCCGTGCCGGTTTATCTTAAGTCAAGCATCGGCTGAGCCCGGAAACCGCATAGCGCTTTTCGGTCCGATGGCTGTTTCAGCCCTGCATTGCCAAGCAGGCCAAGTCCTGGTCTTTGAGGCGATTGCACATATCAGTCGCCGCGTCGCGATTACCGAAGCCGACGAAGCGAGCGCGGTAAAAGACCTGACCGTTCTTTTCGAACCGCTCGACATAGGAGCGGAAGTCGCCGAGCGAACCGACCTTGCCGGCGGCGTCGGACAACATGGATCGGGCGCTGTCTTCAGACGGACCGGCACCGATCTGCACGATCCAGCCGCTGATTGGGGCTGCGTCGGCAACCGAGCCGGAATGCATGAGGTCAACCGGCTGTCCTGCGCCACCAGACACATTGGCAGGTGGCAAAAGAGGCGCGGAAGCGGGCGTCTGGCCAAGAGCTGCTGGCGGGGCACCCAGATTGTAAGTCTCGCTGAGCCATGCGCCGATCACATCCTGGCTGGGATAGGCCGGTGCTGCCTGCGTTGGGGCAGCCAGCACATTAGCCGCCTGGACTGCTGGCGAGAGCGCGAGATCGGCCGGGACCGGGGTCGGCAGCGTTACCGGGGCTGCCGCGGCTACTGCTACCTGCGGGTTCGGCTGAGGCTGCGCGCCATTGGCGGCAACCAGCGCGGCAAGGCGAAAGTCCGGCATTGGCGTGGGCATGGCAAAGGTCGGCTTGCGCGGCTGGGCAAGAGCAAACTGGGTGTTGCCCTGACGACCCGGTACGGGAACCATTGCGGTCTGCAGATAGTCCCCACGACGGCCCTTGGAGAGATAGCTCGAGACGAGCTGGCGGACTTTCTCGTCGCGCGACGCAGCCGAATTGAAGCCGAAGGCAACAACAATGATGTGGCGGTTGTCCTTGCGGGCAGCGGTCAGCAGGTTCGATCCTGCCGCGTTGATATAGCCGGTCTTGATCCCGTCGACAGCGCCCATATAGCCGAGTACGCGATTGTGGTTGCCATAGGTCTTGCCGCCATAACGGAAAGCGGTGGTCTGGAACAGATCATAGTACTGAGGGAAGTGCTGATAGACCGCCATGCCGAGAATGGCCTGATCGCGCACGGTGGTGATCTGGCGACCATCGGGCAGACCTGAGGCGTTGCGGTATGTGGTGCTGCTCATACCCATGGCGCGAGCGGTTGCGGTCATGCGTTCGGCAAATTTGGATTCGGTGCCCGAGATGTGCTCTGCGATGACACGGGCCATGTCATTGGCCGAAAGCGTCACCAGCGATTTCATCGCGTCTTCGACCGAAATGGTGGAACCAGCACGCAGGCCCAACTTGGTGGGCACTGCTGAGGCGGCGTGGCGGGACACGGTCATCTTGGTCGAAAGGCTCAGATTGCCGGCCTGCAGTTCCTGAAACAGGATGTAGAGCGTCATGACCTTGGCGACCGAGGCGGGATAACGCCGCGAGTCGGCTTCATGCTCATAGAGCACCTTGCCGGACTTGGCATCGACAACGACACCGGCATATTTGCGCAGGTTCTCGATGGCCTGGACGGGCGCCGTGGCGGACAAGCCAAGGGCGAAGGTCACTAGAATGGCGGCGACAGCACGCAAAAAGGTGATGCGCCAGGGGGTCTTTGCCAGGAAAATCACCCGGTACTCCAATTACTCAATCGGGCAACTGGCCCGTACGCTACTCGTTTGACGCTGGACGAATTCGCGTGTCCCCAAACCGCTAAAACTCATCCTTTACAGAGGTTAGGGGGGCGCCGTTACGAATCCGTAAAATGCAAAGTTTTTTTGGCGGGGCGTTTGTTTCGGGCAACAGAAGCGCGGCAAAGCCCCGCCAGGCAGTGCGGATTTACCTGGCTTGGGGCGGTCGCAAGATGCGCTCACATTTTCGGGAAGCGATGGCCCTTAACACGGGGCCGATTTTGCCTACATAATGGGTCCAACCAACTGCTTCGTTTCCTCTGGCGACAGAGCAACTGCCATGACTGTGACTCCCATGCTGCCCAAAGAAAATGTGTCGTCCGGAAGCTGGCTTTTGACGCAATCTCGCGTTCATGCCGGGCCCAAGGATGGCGAGCCTGGCCGCCCGGGCGGGAACGACGCCGACTTCGAAACCGGGACGGTGACCAAGACGCGTCCCAAAACCAAGAGGCCGAACCTGTATCGGGTTCTGCTGCTCAATGACGACTACACGCCGATGGAGTTCGTCGTTCTGGTGCTGCAGGACGTCTTCAACAAGTCACGCGAAGACGCCATGCGCATCATGCTGCACGTTCACCAGAAGGGGGTCGGTGAGTGCGGCGTATATCCATACGAGGTTGCCGAGACCAAGGTGACCCGCGTGATGGATACGGCACGCAAGAACCAGCATCCGCTGCAATGCGTGATGGAAAAACAGTAGGAACATCATATGCCCTCATTTTCGCGCGGACTCGAAAAGGCCCTGCATCAGGCGATGAACCTGGCCCGTGAGCGCAACCATGAGTTTGCCACGCTCGAGCACCTGCTACTGGCCCTGACAGACGACCGCGATACGCTGGCCGTGCTGACCGGGTGCGACGTCGATATCGACGCGCTCAAAAGCGACCTCGAAGATTTCATCAATGAAGAACTGGACAGCCTGGTCGTGCAGAACGGTCAGGATGCCCGGCCCACCGCGGCTTTCCAGCGCGTCATCCAGCGCGCCGTGATTCACGTCCAGTCGTCCGGTCGCGAGGAGGTTACGGGTGCCAATGTGCTCGTGGCCATCTTTGCAGAGCGCGAAAGCCATGCGGCCTATTTCCTGGAACAGCAGGACATGAGCCGGCTCGATGCAGTCAATTTCATCTCTCACGGCATTACCAAATCCGGCCCGAGCGAAGAGCGTAAGGTGCATGGTGCCGAGGAGGGTGAGGCGCATTCCGAAGGTGGCGCGGACGCCAAGAAAAGTTCGGCGCTGGCCGATTTCTGCGTCAACCTCAACGAGAAGGCCCGGGCCGGCAAGATTGACCCGCTGATTGGGCGCGACACCGAATTGCGCCGGACCATTCAGGTGCTCTGCCGCCGGTCCAAGAACAATCCGCTCTATGTCGGTGACGCGGGTGTCGGCAAGACGGCTATCGCTGAAGGGCTGGCACGCAAGATCATCGAAGGTGACGTACCTGAAGTGCTCAAGGAAGCGGTCATCTATGCGCTCGACATGGGTGCGCTGCTGGCCGGTACCCGCTATCGCGGTGACTTCGAAGAGCGGCTAAAGGCGGTGATGAAGGAACTCGAGAAGATGCCCAATGCGGTGCTCTTCATTGACGAGATCCACACCATGATCGGTGCCGGCGCCACGTCCGGTGGTGCGCTCGATGCTTCGAACCTTCTGAAGCCAGCCCTGGCTTCGGGTGCGATCCGCTGCATCGGCTCGACCACCTACAAGGAATACCGGCAGTTCTTCGAGAAGGACCGGGCCCTGGTCCGCCGCTTCCAGAAGATTGACGTCAATGAGCCGACCGTTCCCGATGCCATCGAGATCGTCAAAGGGCTTCGGCCATATTTTGAAGAGTTCCACAAGCTCAAATATACCGATGAGGCCCTCAAGGCTGCAGTGGAGCTGAGTGCACGCTACATCACAGACCGCAAGTTGCCGGATAAGGCGATCGATGTGATCGACGAGACCGGGGCCAGCCAGATGCTGCTGCCTGAGGACAAGCGCAAGAAGACCATCGATGTCGAGGATATCGAGACAACGATTGCCTCGATTGCGCGCATTCCGCCCAAATCGGTGTCCAAGTCTGATGCCGAACTGCTTTCGGGGCTGCAGCAGAGCCTGAAGACCGTTGTGTTCGGGCAGGATGACGCCATCACCGCGCTGTCTTCGGCGATCAAGCTGGCGCGTGCTGGACTGAGAGAACCGGAGAAGCCCATCGGTTCGTACCTGTTTACCGGTCCGACCGGTGTCGGCAAGACCGAGGTTGCCAAGCAGTTGGCCGATACGCTCGGCGTGGAGCTGCTGCGTTTCGACATGTCCGAATATATGGAACGCCACACGATCAGCCGGTTGCTGGGTGCGCCTCCGGGCTATGTCGGGTTCGATCAGGGCGGGTTGCTGACCGATGGCGTCGACCAGCATCCGCACTGCGTGGTGTTGCTCGACGAGATCGAGAAGGCCCATCCGGACCTCTACAACGTGCTGCTGCAGGTCATGGACCACGGCAAGCTGACTGATCACAATGGCAAGGCGGTGGATTTCCGCAATGTCATCCTGATCATGACGTCAAATGTCGGCGCGGCAGAACTGGCTCGTGCTCCGATCGGTTTCGGCCGCAAGCGCGAACAGGGGGATGATGAAGAGGCGATCAACCGCACCTTCAGCCCCGAGTTCCGCAACCGCCTGGATGCCATCATCTCGTTTGCGCCGCTGCCACGTGAAGTGGTGCGCCGGGTGGTCGAGAAGTTCGTGCTGCAGCTCGAAGGCCAGTTGGCTGAACGCGGCGTGACCATCAACCTCACGCCGGAAGCTGCCGACTGGCTGGCCGAGCATGGCTATGACGAGCGCATGGGTGCCCGCCCGCTGGGCCGGGTGATCCAAGAGCACGTCAAGAAACCGCTGGCCGATCAGGTGCTGTTCGGCGAGCTGGTCAATGGCGGCACGGTGACTGTTGCCGTCGTGGGCGAAGGCACGGAAGCCAAGCTAGAGCTGGTGGCGGTGCCGCCCCGGCCGGCCAAGCCCAAGGCATTGCCGAAGCCGAAAAAGCCAAAGGCGACTGCGGACAAGAACTGAGGCTTGCGCTTCGATCAAGAACTGGAAGGGCCGGAAGCAATTCCGGCCCTTTCTTGTGCCTGGTGGCGAGCGTTGCCCACAACCTGCGGCGAAAGTGAAGACCAAATGCCGCGTTGCTCATATGCATAGCGGTCGGTTGTGCCATGTTGCGTCCCGGCCTAAGAACTGAGGGCCGAAAAGAAGTTGCCGGTTGGTATCCCGGCCCCGCACATAGCGGTTTCGTCGCTTCAGCGTTCCATCGGCACCATATCTTCAATCCCGAAGATGGTGCTGACGTAGAGCGATACCGTCAGAGCCTCTTCCTGACGGAGCATTCATGCCCAAGAGAACTCTTTTTGTCGCCCAGCTTTTTATCACCTTCATGATGGCCTTCTCCATGTCCGGCATTATGGGGCTGATTTCGGCCGGACCGGCATTTTTGCCGCATTGGCCGATCAGCGGCCTGACGGCCTGGCCGATCGCTTTTGTCCTGACGCAGATCGTTACGCCGATTGCCTTCGGCCTCGCCAAGATGTTGTCACCGGCCAAGTCCGACGTGGCATAGCCGGTCTGCAGCCAAGATACGGGATGTTCACAGCGTCCTGCTGACTGGTCTTTGAGAAACGGAAGAGGCCCGGTGTAATACCGGGTTTTTCATGAAGCCGATTTACCGCCGGCCCAAAGATGGCCGAGCGCAAAGGCCATGTAGATTGCCACGGGCAGAAAAAGAGCGTGAATGCCGACGATGCGATAGAGCAGGGCGCCCAGGCCTGCGCCGCCGAACAAGCCAAACCAGATGGCCAAATGCTGCAGCCAGCGCAGCTTGGGGGCGGCGCCCCTTAGGGCAAGTGCCAGATCCTGACCGGCCATATAGAGGGTGCCGGTGACGAAGGTGGCGCCAAGTCGGACGGCGCCGCGCATGGGTAGAATAGCGTTCTGTGCCCCGGCGGTTGCGGCGAGCACAAGCATGGCCTGACTGGCCGGAAAGCCGCCCAAGGCAAGGGCCAAGGTCAGCGCGACGCCAAACAGGACAGCGAAGCTGACCGATGCCGGTCCCCAGCGTGGAGTGGAGATGGCCAGCAAATTGCCAAGGACACTGCCAATGAAAAACAGCACAATGAGCGAGGCCGTGAGCAGGACGATCGGCCAGGAGCGGTCAACCAGCGCTGCGCCGCCCTGGGTGGTGTTACCGCTCATGAAGGAGGTGAAATATCCGCCCAGTTCAATGAACCCCACCGCGTCAACAAGCCCTGCCGAGGCCGTCAGCACCATACCAAGGGCGAGATGACGGGCTGGGGTCATGGCGCGTCAGAGATGGGCCGCAATGTCTTTGGCGAGCGCGGCCAATTCTGCGTCATCGGCTTTGCCGCCGGCATGGGCGCTCAACGCCACGCCTTCATAGACCGGGACAATGTGGAAGTGCAGGTGGAAGACGGTTTGTCCGGCAGGCGCCTCGTTGAACTGGACGAGGCGAACCCCATCGGCCTTAGTGGCCGCCTTGACGGCCCTGGCAATGCGCTGCACCAGCGGCATGACCGAGGACAAGGTGGCCGGATCTGCGTCGAGCAGATTGCGCGAGGCGGCCTTGGGGATGACGAGGGTATGTCCCTTGGACTGGGGAAAGATATCCATCATCACCAACGCGTTTTCGTCCTCATGGACCTTGTGGCAGGGCAGCTCGCCCTTGAGGATTTTTGCGAAGATGTTTGCGGGATCATAGGTCATGCGATGTACTCCTGCTGCCCGCTAGGCATTGCAAGGGAGTGGCTCCCGGGTCAAGGGCGAGAATGGCTGGAAACTAGCGTTCTTGCCGCTCGCCCTTGCGGAACGGCGTGAAACCCTCAAGCAGCTCCTGCTGCTGTTCGATCGCTGGGCGCTCGTCCTCGAGATAGTCAGCAACAGCGTTCCGTAGACCCGGATGGGCAATCCAATGGATGGAGTGGGTCAAGACCGGTTCGTAGCCGCGCGCCAGCTTGTGTTCACCCTGCGCACCAGCTTCGACAACTGCAAGCTTGTGGGCAATGGCATAGTCGATGGCCTGATAGTAGCAGACCTCGAAATGCAGGAATGGCACGTCGCGCGTCGCACCCCAGTTGCGGCCATAAAGTGTGTCCCTGCCAAGAAAGTTGATGGCGCCGGCAATTGGGGTATCGCCATCATAGGCCAGCATAAGTACGACGCGATCGGCCATGTACTGGCCGAGCAGCGAGAAGAAGGGGCGGTTCAGATAAGGACGGCCCCATTTGCGGGCGCCGGTATCTTCATAGAAGGCATAGAAGGCGTCCCAGTGGTGCTCCTGGATGTCGCTGCCCGAAAGCCAGCGGACCGTCAGGCCATCGGCCAATGCGTCGCGGCGCTCCCGACGAATCGTCTTGCGTTTGCGGGAAGAAAGGGTTTCGAGGAATTCTTCGAAACTTCCATAATTCCGATTGTGCCAATGGAACTGGGTATCGACGCGGCGCAGCCAATCGAGCGATCCCGCAAATTCAGCCTCCATCTCCGGCACGAAGGTAAGGTGGATCGACGATGCATCGTGCCGACCGGCCAGTTGCTGTGCCGTCGAAAGGAGCGTGGCCTGTGCTTCCAGACTGTGTGAAGGCACCAGCAGTTTGGGTGCGGTCGCCGGTGTGAACGGCACCGAGCCTTGCAGTTTTGGGTAGTAGCGGCCGCCGGCCCGCTCCAGCGCATTGGCCCAGCCATGGTCAAAGACATATTCGCCCATGGAATGCGATTTCAGGAACAGCGGCAGGAGACCGACAGGTGTGTCCGTTCCGCCGCTGAGCAAGATGTGCTGGGCCTGCCAGCCAGTCTGGCCGGTGGCGCAACCGGATTCCTCAAGCGCCAGGAAGAAGGCGTGATCAAGAAAAGGGTTGTCGACCACGCCATCGGTAGCTGGCGCCAGACCATTCCATACGGAAGCGGGAATGGATGCCGTGCTCGGGTGGATGGTGGCAGTGTATCGGATTTCGGACACTTCGCTGGCAGGCCTTGGAATGTGTCTGAGCGATATGGGGAGGAGGTGCCCCGGCCGCAACCGGGGCAAAGTTGCTAAACCTCGACGACGGCCTCGATTTCGACCGCAGCGCCCATAGGCAAGGCAGCCACGCCAAAGGCGGCACGGGCGTGCTTGCCCTTATCGCCCAGCACGCCAACCAGAAGATTGGAGGCGCCATTGGCCACCAGATGCTGCTCGAAGAAATCGGGGGTCGAGGCCACGAGGACTGTCAACTTGACGATTTTCTTGACCTCGTGCAGAGGCACGCCGGCCATATGGACGATCTGGGCCAGAATGTTGACGGCACATAACTCTGCGGCATTGCCGCCCTGAACGACGTTCATGGTGTCACCCAAAAGGCCCTGCACCACGCCATTCTCATTGCTGGAAAGCTGGCCGGAGACGTAGAGAAGATTGCCGCTGCGGTTGACGGGCACATAGCTGGCAACGGGCGCCTTTGGTGCGGGCAGCTCATAGCCATATTCGCGGAGCTTTTCGATCGGGTCGGTCATCTGGTCTTGCCTTCGAGGTCGTCTGCTTCTTCTTCGGATATCGAGCCTACGGGATTCGTGGGCCTTGGCGTATATAGCTTGCCGCGCACGACTGCGGTACGGCCAAATCGGGTGCGAACCTTGTCCATAGCCCGTTCGGCGGCGGCTCTTCTAGCCACCTGGGGTTCCAGCAGGTCGCGAGGGTCAGATCCGTCTGCCGCTTCCAGGCCAGAAACACCTACGCCGATCAGGCGAAAGGGCGTGCCATCCACCTCCCGCGTCAAAAGGCTTATGCCGGTTTCATAAAGAACATTGGCAAGCTGTGTTGGCATCATCAAGTGTCGGGCCCGAGTGCGCAACTTAAATCCGGCCGTCTTGAGCTTGATTGTGACCGTGTCACCAACCAAACCCTTGGCTTTGAGGCGTTCGGAGAGGCGCTCCGAACATTGCAGCAATTCGGTGGACAGCTCCTCCAGCCCGGTCAGGTCGCGGGAAAAGGTGGTTTCGGAGGAGACTGTCTTCATGTCTCCGTCATTAGAGACGCTCCGGGCATCCTGGCCCTGTGCCAGCCGCGCAAGCCGGGCGCCCGATTCTCCATAGAGCCGGATGAGGCGGGTCGGGTCCTCCTGCTGGAGCTGGCCGATGGTGTGGTAGCCATCCTTCTTGAGCGTTTCGTAAAAGACTTTGCCGACGCCAAAAATCAGGTTGATGGGCTTGGGGGCGAGGAATTCCAGCGTTTCAGCGGCGCCGATGACAGCAAAACCGCGAGGTTTATCGAGATCGGACGCAACCTTGGCGAGAAACTTGTTGTGGCTGAGGCCGACCGAAATGGTGACGCCGATGTCCTGCTCGATGGTCCGTGCAAAGCGGGCGAGACTCAGGGCAGGGGGCGCCCTGTGGAGGCGTTCGGTGCCGGTCATATCAAGGAAGGCCTCGTCAATAGAGATCGGCTCTACCAAGGGCGTCAATGAATCCATATGCCGCCTGATCTGGCGGCTGACATCGACATATTTGGCCATGTTGGGCTTGATGACGACAGCGTCGGGACAAAGCTCAAGCGCTTTGAACATGGGCATGGCCGAGCGCACACCCGATTGGCGAGCGATATAGCAACAGGTGGACACCACGCCGCGCTGGCCGCCCCCGATGATCAGCGGCTTGTCGCGCAGGGAAGGGTCGTCCCGCTTTTCGACGGAAGCGTAAAAGGCATCGCAATCGACATGGGCTATCGAGAGCGCAAAAAGCTCATGATGGCTGCGCAAACGTGGCGAACCGCAGGCTGAGCAACGGCCTGGAACAGGAGTTGAGGATCCGGCCTGCAGACAATCGCGGCAAATCCAATCGGTCGCCATCTTATTCTGCTTGGTTCAGGCGATGCCAGGCGCGCATGAACTGCTCCGGTGTGGTGCCCGAATTTGCGCACAAGGCGAGCAGAATCGGTTCATTTGCGGCAAAGTAGTCGATGAGGCCGTGCTGCAGCCGATCCGAGCCAATAGCGGCGCGCAGAGCGTCGGGAGTGAGGCCGGCATGCTGCATGAAGCCAAGCAGTTCTTCCGGATTTTCCGCGAGAAAGCCCAGGCACATGTCTGCCAAGGCAGAAATATTGGGCGCGGAGCGGTCGGATGCTGGCACGAGGCGGTCTCACTTGGTGTTTTGTTAGAGTTTGAATGCTAGCCCAGAATGCAGGTGAATGCGAAGGTCTGTCCAAGGGCTGACCAGAGTTTTCCGGCCCCGGCCGCCCAACGGCGCCCAAGCGAGGTAGAATGCCCAAGACTGTGATGATCGTAGAAGACAACGAGCTGAACATGAAGCTCTTCAACGATCTGCTGGAATCTCGCGGATACGCGGTTATCCAGACGCGCAATGGCATGGAGGCGCTGGATCTTGCCCGAGCGCATATGCCGGATCTTATCCTGATGGATATCCAACTGCCGGAAGTGTCGGGGCTCGTGGTCACCAAATGGCTCAAGGACGATGATGAGCTTGCCCATATTCCTGTGGTCGCCGTGACGGCCTTTGCCATGAAGGGTGATGAAGAACGCATCCTGCAGGGCGGCTGCGAGGGATACATTTCCAAACCGATCTCGGTGTCTCACTTTCTGGAAACCATTGCGCACTACATTGGGCCTGCCTGATCGGCGCCATGGGATGGATGGCCGGTTACGGCGAGATTGAAGCCAGCGAGGACATGCTGGCAGGCCGTTCCAATCCGGGGTAGTGCAGTGACCGCGCGTGTTCTTATCGTCGACGATATTCCAACCAATGTTCGTCTGCTCGAGGCGCGGCTGAGCGCGGAGTATTATGAGGTCCTGACCGCAAGTTCCGGCGCCCAGGCGCTGGATATCTGCAATAGCCAGGATGTCGACATCGTCCTGCTCGACGTGATGATGCCGGAAATGGACGGGTTCGAGGTCTGCCGGCGTCTCAAGGCCAATCCCAAGACACATCATCTGCCCGTGCTCATGATCACGGCGCTCGACCAGTCCTCGGACCGGGTTCAGGGTCTGGAAGCGGGCGCCGATGATTTCCTGACCAAGCCGGTGGACGACACCCAGCTCATGGCGCGGGTCAAGAGCCTGGTCCGGCTCAAGTCGCTGACTGATGAATTGCGCGCGCGCGCCCTGACGGGTCAGCAAATCGCCATTGAAGACGCGCTGCGCGCCATGGATAGCATTTCGGCCAGCGAAGGTTCGGTGCTGATCATTGACACCGACAGGCGGCACGCAGAACGCATCCAGGGCTATCTTACGCCAGATCACAAGGTGGATATTCTGACAGAACCGGCTGACGCCGTGTTTCAGGTCGCCGGGGGCGGCTATGAGCTGGCCCTGGTCAGCATGAGTCTGGAGGATTTTGATCCGCTGCGCGTCAGCTCGCAGATCCGCACCGTGGACCATGCGCGAAATCTCCCCATCATTCTGATGGCTGATAGTGCCGATAAGCCGCGCGTGGTGCGGGCGCTCGATCTGGGCGTCAACGACTATATCAGTCGCCCGGTGGAGCGAAACGAGCTGCAGGCGCGGGTGCGAACCCAAATTCGCCGGCACCGCTATGCGATGGAGCTGCGCGAGAGCGTCAACAACACCATGGCCCTGGCGGTCACGGATGAACTGACCGGTCTTTACAACCGGCGTTATTTCGATCGGCACCTGAATGTCATGCTGAGCAAGGCTCAGGAGCAGGATCGAGACATTGCGCTGATGATCCTGGATATCGATCACTTCAAGGCGGTGAACGACAATCACGGCCACGATGTGGGCGATGCGGTGCTGCGGGAATTTGCTGCCCGCCTCAGGCGCAATATCCGGGGTGTGGACCTGGCCTGCCGGTTTGGCGGTGAAGAGTTCGTGGTTCTAATGCCCGACACGGACACCGGGCAGGCAGAGGCGGTTGCCGAGCGCGTGCGCCAATCGATGGTAGAAAAGCCGTTCGAGGTTGGGCCGACCCGTCCGTTGTCGGTTACGGTTTCTGCCGGCGTGGCGCTCAAGGAGAGCCAGGCCGATACGCCTGAGACCCTCGTCAAGCGCGCGGACGTGGCGCTATACCGGGCCAAGCGCGAGGGCCGGAACCGGGTCATTTTCGACGCGGCATGACGTCGGTTCGCTAAAATGCGGCCCGTTAGGGTTATTTGTTATAATTAACAAGTGGTTGATGGCGTACCGATGCGGGATTCGCTTGGCCTTTGACCGTCTTGGGACTAGGTTCGCTTCAGACGGTCTTGGGAGAAATCCCAATACCGCTCGCTCCCTACGGCCCATCTCAGGTCCGCCGCAACTCCTGAGTTCCGTAGGGCGGTTGGTCCGGACGCGGACAGAGTGGCCTCTTCGACATGCCGCTCCGGACCAGCCACTCTTTCTATTAGGGTTGGACGCGTTGTGCACAGTCACCTGTGGACGCAGTGACGCCCCATTCCTTGTGCATTGGCCGACAGGCGCTTGTATGAGGAGTGGGGATGCAAACGCGCGTGCAGCTTGAAGTGCACAAAACAAAACCCCCGCAATCGCTTGCGGGGGCTTATTCATTCAGAGTCGAAAGCCAGATTACTTGATCTTGGCTTCCTTGAATTCAACATGCTTGCGCACGACCGGATCGTACTTCTTGAACGCCAGCTTCTCAGTCTGGGTGCGGGCGTTCTTCTTCGTCACGTAGAAAAAGCCGGTATCGGCCGTCGAGACGAGCTTGATCTTGATGGTGGCGGCCTTGGCCATTTCTGAAGTCCTTCACAAAGCGAAAGGCGCTGCAGCGGGGCAGCGCCGGAATTTGGGCGCAAACTACGGATTTGCGGCGGGATGTCAAGTCGATAACAGCACAGCGGCAAGGATCAGGATGTCCGGGCCATTGCGGGTCTCTATCCTAGTTCAGTCGCGCTGTCCGGTGCCGAATCCATACATGCGATTGGCCCATTGCAGGCCGACAATGGCGCCCTTGATCGAGGGCAACATGGCCAGTGGCAGCACAATGGCCAGCGGCAGCATGGTCACCACATAGGTTATGGGCTGGACATGATAGGTCATGTCCAGATGCAGCATCAGAAAGATGATGATGTGGCCCACAATGGTGATGGCAATATAGGGTGGAAAATCGTCGGCCCGGTGGTGGCTGAGTTCCTCGCCGCACACATCGCATTGTTCAGCGGTTTTGAGATAGGCACGGAACATCTTGCCCTGACCACAATGGGGACAGCGGCAAAGGGTGCCGCGCCACATGGCCTGTGGCACACTGCGCTCGTCGAGAAGACGGGTCTGATCAGTCATCAGTTACCTCTTTCTCCGGCCTTTGGGGCCGAAGCTCCTTGGTGCGCCTTTGCGCAGGCGTTTGCCAGATGGCGGATTGCCGCGCTTGCCTTCGGACAATAGCTCAAAGCGCAGGGCGCCGGCCACCGGTGCAGCTTCGAGCAGACGCACTTCAACGCGGTCCCCCAAAGTGAAGGTTTCGCCTGTGCGCTCGCCAATCATCGCCTGGCGCTCCTGGACAAAGCGGTAATAGTCCTGGCCGAGAGTCGAAGCGGGGATGAAGCCGTCTGCGCCGGTTTCAAGCAGGCGTATGAAGAGGCCCGAACGGGTAATGCCGGAGACCCGACCCATGAACCGGGCGCCAATGCGTTCAGCCAGGAACTGGGCGAGAAGGCGGTCAGAGGTTTCCCGTTCGGCCAGCATGGCACGGCGCTCGGTGGCCGAGATGTGCTGGCCGATGCCGGTGAGCTTGCCTGCTTCCTGATCGGTCAGCCCGTCGTCGCCCAAACCCAGGGCGCTAACCAGGGCGCGATGCACGATAAGGTCGGCATAGCGACGGATAGGCGAGGTGAAATGAGCGTAGCGATCAAGATTGAGGCCAAAATGCCCGTAGTTCTCGGCAGAGTATTCCGCCTGGGCCTGGCTGCGCAGCACCATCTCGCTGACCTGCTCGATATTCCCGGCCTTGCGCGCCTGGTGGAGAATGCCGTTGAAATCGGCCGCGCGCACGCTGTCGGATTTCTTGACCGCTATGTCGAGACTGCCGAGGAATTCGCGCAGGGCCTGGAGCTTTTCGGAAGAAGGCTCGTCGTGTACGCGATAGAGCAGTTCGCTGCGCTTCTGCTCCAGCGTCTCGGCCGCCGCCACATTTGCGGCAATCATCATTTCCTCGATTAGCCGGTGGGCCTCCAGGCGTTCTGGCACGTGAATGTCTCGCACCAGCCCCTTTTCATCGAGCAGGATCTTGCGTTCTGGAAGGTCGAGGTCGAGCGGGCCGCGCTGGTCGCGGGCCGAGGCCATAGCCGCATAGGCATCCCAAAGAGGTCTCAGGATGGGATCGAGCAACGGGCCGGTCTGATCATCGGGATTGCCGTCGATTGCCGCCTGAGCCTGTTGGTAGGACAGTTTGGCGGCCGAGCGCATGAGGATGCGGTGGAAGCTGTGGCTCTTCTTGCAGCCGTCAGCGCCGAGCACCATGCGAACGGCAAGGGCCGCACGCGGCACGCCTTCCTTGAGCGAACACAGCTCGTTGGAGATGCGCTCGGGCAGCATGGGGACGACACGGTCTGGAAAATAGACCGAGTTGCCGCGCAAATAGGCCTCGCGATCGAGCGCCGTACCGGACCTCACATAGGCCGCCACGTCGGCAATGGCGACCGTAACGACATAGCCACCCTGATTTTTCTCGTCATCGTCCGGGGCGGCGTGGACCGCGTCGTCGTGGTCCTTTGCGTCTGCCGGATCTATGGTGATGAGGGGCAGGTCGCGCCAGTCCTCGCGGCCCTTGAGGGTGGCTTCCCTTGCTTCTTCCGCTTCGCGGATCACGCTTTGCGGGAAGACATGGGGAATTTCGAGGTTGTGGATGGCGATCAGCGAGATGGCGCCTTCCGAATGCGGATTGCCGATGACTGCGGTGACGCGGGCACGCGGGATCATCAGGCGGCCGGAGAACTTCACCTCCACTTCCACCAGATCGCCATCTGCGGCCTCACCGAGGTCGCCCATGGCGATGCGCATTTCCTTCTGCTTGCGGTCCACCGGGATCAGGCGGGCGCCGTCTTCATCCTTGCGGACGATACCGATATGGGCGCGACGTGGCTTGTCGAGCACCTTCATCGGCTTGGCCGTGTAGTCCGGAACCGCGTCCTCCCCCGCATCGATCCTGGCCAGAATGCGGTCTCCGGGGGCAGGGACAACGCGGGCATGCGGGCCAACCAGCACCCGAACGCGCGGCATTTCGCCTTCTTCCGGGTTCCATTGCGCCGGGAAGGCGTGCAAGTCGTCAGGGTCGGCGTCGCCGGGAATATCGAGCACGGTGACATGGGGCAGGGCGGCAGTTCGACGGAGCGCCTTGCGAGTGCGTGTGATGACGCCTTCGCCTTCAAGCTCAGCCAACATGGCCTTGAACGGACGTCTGAGGTCCCCGCGTATGCCGAAGACCTTGGCCAGGTCGCGCTTGCCCTTGATATTGTCTTCGTGGGCCAGTGCTTCGAGCAATTGTTCGCGCGTGGGGAGCCGCTCGGCCACGGGCAGGCGCGGGCGTTTGGGACCGGAGGTATTCTTTGGTTTTGGGGATTTGGCCATGAATGGGGTGTTTCTGAAAATTGCCCCCTATGTAGGGGATCGGCGTCACTTTGCCAAACCAGGCGAGCCATGCGGCGGTGCGCAAATCGGTTCACCCTCTTGTGACACCGGGTGTTGAGAGGCTAGACCTTGGCGCAACGCCATGAGGAGGGGTCGCTTCATGCCCGCCGAAATACTGCCGCTGATCTACGCACTGGTGCTGGGCTATCTTTCAGGCTCGATCCCGTTTGGCCTGATCCTGACCCAGGCAGCAGGCATGGGCGATATCCGTTCCATTGGTTCGGGCAATATCGGCGCGACCAATGTGCTGCGCACGGGCAATCGCCCCATTGCGGCAGCGACGCTGGTGCTCGACGCGCTCAAGGCCGTCGCGCCCATTCTGATCGCGCGCTATTTCTGGGGCGAAGACGCGGCGCGGTTTGCCGCGCTGGGTGCCTTCCTTGGCCATTGCTTTCCTGTTTGGATCGGTTTCAAAGGCGGCAAGGGTGTGGCCGTGATGATCGGCTCCCTGCTGGCGCTGAGCTGGCCCGCCGGGCTGATCTTCTGCGCGGTTTGGCTGTTGATCGCTTTTACCCGCAAGATCTCGTCGCTGGCCGCGCTGACCGCGGCGGCGACGGCGCCCATTTTTGCCTATGTATTCAATGGTGAGCGGTTGGCACTGGTGGTGACCGGGTTGGCGCTGCTGTTGTTCTTCCAGCACCGGGAGAATATCGCCAGGCTGCTCAAAGGCACCGAGCCCACCATCGGCGGCGACAAGAAGGTGCGCTGATGCAGGCCGGGCGGATGACCAGAGAGTTGACGCCCGCCCAACGTATCGCCTGGCTGCGGTTGATCCGCACCGAAAATGTCGGGCCGGTGACCTTCCGGCAGTTACTCAACCGGTTCGGCTCCGCGGAGGCGGCGCTGGAGGCCCTTCCCGATATCAGCGCCAAGGCAGGACGGCCGATGCAGGCGATCAGTCCTGTGCGGGCCGAGGACGAGATTGCGGGACTCGACCGCTATGGTGCCCGCCTGGTGGCTCAGGGCGAGCCGGGATATCCGGAACATTTGCTGCAGATCTCAGGCGCCCCGCCATTGTTGACCCTTGCCGGGGGCGAGCGGCTCGATTGGCACCGCACGGTGGGCATTGTCGGGGCGCGGAACGCGTCAAGTGCAGGGGTGAAAATGACCCGCATGCTGGCGGGCGATCTCGGTGCGAGCGGCTATTGCGTTGTTTCCGGTCTGGCGCGGGGGATCGATACCGCCGCGCATCGGGCCAGTCTTGAAACCGGCACCATTGCCGTGCTCGCAGGGGGCTTTGATCGCATCTATCCCGAGGAGAATATTCCCCTTGCGCATGACATTCTCGACAATGGCGGAGCCTTGCTGACAGAAATGCCGCTGGGCTGGGAGCCACGATCGCGTGACTTCCCGAGACGTAACCGTCTGGTTTCGGGGTTATCGCTTGGCGTGGTGGTGGTCGAGGCCGCCAAGCGCTCGGGCTCACTGATTACCGCCCGGCTGGCCCTCGAACAGAATCGCGATGTCTTTGCGGTGCCCGGTTCGCCGCTGGACCCTCGGGCCGAGGGTGGTAACCTACTGATCCAGCAGGGCGCGCGACTTGTCACCAGCGCAGCAGACATCATCGAGGTGGTGAGCAGTGCCGACCCGGCCCGCCATGCGCTGTTCGAGCCGGAATGGCAGCCGGACGAAGCCACCGAGCAGAGTGAGCCGGCGCCGGATGACCGGAGCAAATTACTGCAGGCGCTGAGCACGACGCCGGTGGACGTCGACGAGCTGATTGCCCAGACCGGTATCGCGCCGCAGGCCATGCAGATCCTGCTGCTCGAACTCGATATTGGTGGACAGATCGAGTGGTCCAGCGGGCAATTGGTGGCGCTGCGCTACAGCTAGAGAAAGATGGGTTCTTCGTGCAGCGAAATGCCGAAGCGGGACTGAACGGTTTGCTTGATGTGGCTGGCAAGGGCGGCAATGTCTGCCTGCTGTGCGCCGCCATGATTGACGAGAACCAGCGCGTGGCGCTCGGAGATGCCCGCCGGGCCCAGGCGGTATCCCTTGAGACCGGATTTCTCGATCAGCCAGCCGGCCGAGAGTTTTGCCTTACCATCAGGCTGCGGATAGCAGGGTGCGGATGGAAATTCACTTAGGACCGGGTCGGCTTCAGTCGCCGTGACAATCGGGTTCTGGAAGAAGGAACCGGCATTGGGCGCTTCTCGCCAATCGGGGAGCTTGCTGGTGCGTAGTGCGATAACGCGATCCATCACCGCTCGAGGGCCGATTTCCGCCGAACCGGCAAGATCAGACAGGCCGGCGAACCCCAGATTGGGTGTCCAGGTCGCGGGTAGCGTGAAGCGGACGGCAAGAACGACGTATCGGTTCGGATGATGTTTGAACATGCTGTCGCGATAGCCGAAAGCGCACTCGCCCTTGCCAAATGTCAACGTGGCACCAGAAGCCCGATCATAGGCGGTCAGTGAGTGGAAGATATCGGCCAGTTCGGCCCCATAGGCGCCAATATTCTGCACCGGTGCGGCACCGACCGTGCCTGGAATAAGCGCCAGGTTCTCCAGGCCACCCAGGCCCTGGTCCACCGTCCAGCTCACGAAATCGTGCCAAGTTTCTCCTGCGGCGGCTTCGATCAGAGTATCTTCGCTGGTCTGATCGATGATCGATCGGCCACGCAGCGTAAGCATGGCCGTGATTCCATCGAATTCGGGCGCCAGCACGACATTGCTGCCACCGCCAAGGATGCGCACTGGCAGGTTCCGCGCGGCGGCATGGTCGAAGAGGGCCGGCAATAGATCCTGCTGATCAATCTTCACCCCGAAGCGCGAGCGGGCCCGCAGCGCCAGGGTGTTGTGGGCGGTCAGGTCAAAGTCGGGAATCAGGGCGGCAGCGATGTCGGTCATTGGCCGCATAGACATCACTTTTGCTGTCCCTCAAGCAAGAGAGAATGCAGCCCCGGCATGGATGCGCGGGGCCGCATTGAGTGGATCAGCGGCCACCTTCGATCTTGCGGTGGCGCTGATTGACACCTCCGACACCGTAAGGGTAGTCGGCCATGTCAGGCTTGCTGGCGGCGTTCAGTCGATCCACCTCCTCTGCCGTCAGGACCAGGTCTGCGGCACCCAGATTGTCGTTAAGCTGCTGCTCGGTGCGGACACCCAGGATCACCGAGGTCACCGCAGGCTGTTCGGCCGTCCAGGCCAGGGCAACCTGCGCCATACTAACACCGCGGGCCTTGGCGATATCTTCGACGGCCCCGATGATCTCCCAGGTGCGCGACTGCGCATTGCGCGCCTCATAGGCCTCCATGCCCCGCTTGGGGTTTTCACCCAGCCGGCTGACGCCCGTTGGCATCTGGTCGCGCTTGTACTTGCCCGAGAGCCAGCCGCCGCCGAGGGGCGACCAGGGTAGCAGCCCCATATTGGCGTCCTGGCAGGCCGGGACAATTTCGTGCTCGATGTCGCGAACGAGCAGATTGTATTGCGGCTGGAGGGTCACGGGTGGCGCAAGGCCCTGCAGTTTGGCGATCCAGACGGCCTTGGTGAGCTGCCAGCCAAGGAAGTTCGAAAAGCCGTAATAGGCGATCTTGCCCGCGCTGGTGGCGTCGTCGAGAAAGCGCAGGGTCTCCTCGATCGGCGTCAGGGCGTCCCAGGCGTGCATCTGGTAGAGGTCGATCTGCTCGACCCCGAGCCGACGCAGCGAGGCTTCAAGGGCCTCGGACAGGTGCTTGCGCGACAGCCCGATATGGTTGGGGCCATCGCCCATGGGGAAGCGGCCCTTGGTCGCGATGACCAGGTCCCGGAGTTTTTTCGTCTTGAGCCAGCGCCCAACGATTTCCTCCGAGGTGCCGGCCGAATAGACATCGGCAGTGTCGAGGAAATTGCCGCCGGCCTCGACATAGCGGTCCATCAGCGCATGGGCCGTGGCTTCGTCGGATTCAGCGCCAAAGGTCATGGTGCCGAGGCAAAGATGAGAGACGACGGCCCCACTATTTCCAAGCTTGCGATAGTCCATTGTCTGCTCCTCCTTGTACGATGTCGGCACAGCACCCTCGCCGGCGGAAGCCTTGGCGGTTCTTGGCAGTGCTGATGGTGTGGTGCTGAGCGCAGAACGCGCCCAGACAAGTGTGCATGCGTATGCGGAGGAGGGCAAGCCCTTGCGGGCACTGAGGTCCTTTTTGCCCGTCCGGGGTCAGCCGGCCAGTTTGCGCATGAGTGCTTCGAGCGGGCCGGCCGTAAAGTGCCGCGACCAGAGCCATGAGAAGACTGTTGCGATCAACATGAACGCCAGGGTCGCCAGCAGCGCAGATTCGATTGTGCCCGCCCCCAACAGGCCCATGGCCTCGAGCGTACCCATGCCGAGGAGAATATGGGCAATGTAGAGAGTCAGTGTCTGCCGGCCTGCCGGAAGCAGGACGCTGAACGACTTGCTCAGCAATCGGCTTTCGAATGCGAGCAGGCAGAGGCCGATGACAGCCATGGCGGTGCCGCAGCCGCCCATGACGAAAAACGGTCCGGGAGGAACAGGTTTCAGGCCGCTCAATGGTCCGAGAAATGTGCTGGTCAGTTGTGAGAAACCGACAGAGGCAGCAAGCAGAGCCAGACCGCAAAATACCAGTGCGGCCTGGGTGCGCCGTTCCCGAAGTTGAAGTTTTGCGATGGCCATGCCGCAGGCGAAGAAGGCGAACCAAGGCACGACCGGGTGCCAGCCATTGAACATCAGATTGCGCAGGAATCCCGGCACGGTCCAGAGATCGGTATAGGCAAGACTGGTCCAGTCCCAGCCCGTGTCATAGTCAAAAAGAACTGTAAGCCCGATAAATTCCAGCGGCAGCGCGATGACTATGACTGGCAGCCAAAACGGCGGGAGCCGCAGAACCACAGCGCCGAGCAGAAAGTAGGCCGCGTAGAAATGCAGGATGTCGGCCTCGAAAATCAACAGGTTGATCAGGCCCACGATGAAGAGGAAAGTGGCGCGCTTCAATATCGCGGCGGTCGGGTGTTGCCGACCTGCGAAGGCAAGGGTGAACCCGAGCCCCGCGAGTACCACAAAGGTTGCGGCGGCGCGGCCCTCAAGTAGCCCGACGAGTTGGTTGAGCAGGGATGGACCTTCTTCTACGCCAAGGGCCAGGCGAAAATTGACTGCGACCATGCCGGCCAGCGCGAGATAGCGTGCCAGATCGAGACCGTGCAAACGCGCCGATGGACTGGACAAGGATGATTGAACCACGGGTCGACCTCCACTATGCTAGAATCAGAACGAACGTTCGTTCAGTTTTCTTGTAGCAGTGTTTGGCGATCGGGCAAGAGGCGGAAGATGAGAAAAGGAACGGCCGAACGGCGGCTACAGATTTTGGGAGCTGCGATCACCTGCGTCATCAAGCAGGGCTACCACCAGACAGGCATGCGCGATGTTGCGGCCCAGGCTCGGGTCAGCTTGGGAAATGTTTACAATCACTTTGCCGGCAAGGAAGAGATCCTGGCCACTATCGCCGGCCTCGAGGCTGAAGAGCTGGCGGTGTTTGTCAGCCAGTTGCGCGGTGAAGGCGACCCCACTCTACGGTTGGAGCGCTTTGTTGCAGACTACGCTGCCTATTCCGGCCAGGCGGACAATGCGTTGCTGAGCCTCGAGATTGTTGCCGCTGCTGCTCGGGAACCGAAGATGGCGGCGCTGTTCCTGGGCAATCGGCAGAAGCTGGTGGAAGCGCTGGCAGCCCTGGTGGTAGAGTTCAGGCAAAGCGCCGATGGTCTTGCGGCGCAGGAAGAGGTGGCCCGTCTGCTGCTTGACACCATAGAGGGGCAGGCGATCCGCATGGTCATCGAGGGTAGAAAGCCAAACGAGACGGAGATGTCGACACTGCAGCATTTCGCCCTGGCCGCGGTCAGTGGGGCTGCCATCACCGACTAGCCTTCTCAGCGTGACCGTTGACACCGGCATCCGCCTTCACCATGTTGCGCGCTCTTTGAGTTGGCAGTTGCGGAAAGCTATTCCATGAAGGTCGTCGTCGTTGAAAGTCCGGCTAAAGCCAAGACAATCAACAAATATTTGGGCAAGGACTACGAGGTCCTGGCCAGCTTCGGCCATATCCGTGACCTGCCGGCGAAGGACGGTTCGGTGCGACCGGACGAGGATTTTGCCATGTCGTGGGTCGTTGACACGGCGGCAAAAAAGCGCATCGCCGACATCGCCTCGGCGCTCAAGGGAGCCGACGGGCTGATCCTGGCGACTGACCCGGATCGCGAAGGCGAGGCCATTTCCTGGCACATTCTGGACGTCCTGCGCGCCAAAAAGGCGCTCAAGAAGGACACGCCGGTGCAGCGTGTGGTGTTCAACGCGATCACCAAGGACGCCGTTACCGCCGCGATGGCCGCGCCCCGTGACATCGATATGCCTCTGGTTGACGCCTATTTGGCGCGCCGTGCCCTCGATTACCTGGTTGGTTTCACGCTGTCGCCGATCCTCTGGCGCAAGCTGCCGGGGTCGCGTTCGGCCGGGCGCGTGCAGTCGGTTGCGTTGCGGCTGGTTTCGGACCGTGAGCGAGAGATCGAGAAGTTCAAGGCGGATGAATATTGGTCTGTCGAGGCGCATCTGGCGCAGGGTGGCAAGAACTTCCTGGCGCGGCTGTTCGCGGTTGACGGCAAAAAGACCGACAAGCTCGACGTCAAGACAGGCGACGATGCCGCCGCGCTCAAGACGCTGATCGAGGCCGGCCAGTTCAATGTGGCCAATGTCGAGAAGAAGCCGACCAAGCGCAATCCCTATGCGCCGTTCACCACCTCGAGCCTGCAGCAGGACGCGTCTTCGCGGCTCGGCCTGTCGCCGAACCGGACAATGCAGATTGCCCAGCGCCTCTACGAGGACGGGCTGATCACCTATATGCGTACCGATGCAGTGCAGATGGCGCCCGAGGGCATTGCCATGGCGCGCTCGGTGATCGGGAAGTACTTCGGGCCGGAATATTTGCCTGAAAAGGCCCGCATCTATCAGTCCAAGGCCAAGAATGCGCAGGAAGCGCACGAAGCCATTCGCCCCACAGACATGTTCAAGCGGCCCGAGAGCCTTAATCTCGACGCCGATCAGGCCAAGCTCTACGGCTTGATCTGGAAGCGTACGCTTGCCAGCCAGATGGCGTCGGCGGAAATCGACCGCACCTCGGTGGATATCGCCGTCAATGTGCCGGGCCGGGCCGTGACTCTGCGTGCGACCGGTTCTGTCGTTAAATTCCCAGGCTTTCTGACCCTTTACGGGGTGGAGGCCAAGACCGACAATGACAGCGATGGTGATGAGGAAGGCCGCGAATTGCCGCCCCTGGCGGTCGGCGACAAGCCTGAACTGAAAAAGGTCGAAATCGAGCAGCATTTCACCCAGCCGCCAGCGCGTTACACCGAAGCGAGCCTGATTAAAAAGATGGAGGAGCTGGGCATTGGCCGGCCCTCTACCTATGCGGCGACCCTGACCACGCTCAAGGATCGCGACTACGTCAAGCTCGAGGGCAAGGCGCTGCACCCCGAGGATCGCGGACGCATCGTGACTTCGTTCCTTGAAAGCTTCTTTTCCCGCTACGTCGAGTACGATTTTACGGCTCATCTTGAGGAACAGCTCGATCAGGTCTCAGCCGGCGAGCTCGACTACAAGGTGTTGCTGCGTGATTTCTGGAAGGACTTCACGGTTGCGACCGAGGAGATCAAGGATCTGCGCGTGTCCGAAGTGCTGGACGCGCTCAATGACATGCTGGCGGATCACATCTTCCCGGCCAAGGACGATGGTTCGGACCCGCGCAAATGTCCCACTTGCGGTACTGGCACATTGTCGTTGAAGCTTGGCAAGTTCGGCGCCTTTATTGGCTGCTCAAACTACCCGGATTGCAAGCACACCATGCAGCTTTCGGATGCGGCCACCGGCCAGTCTTCCGAGGCGGTTGCTGGCGACGGTGTCCTGGGTACCGACCCGGAAAGCGGCGAGGAAGTGTTCCTCAAGTCCGGCCGTTTTGGTCCCTATGTGCAATTGGGTGATGGCAAGGAGCCCAAGCGTTCCTCACTGCCCAAGGGGTGGGATGCTGCCAGTATGACGCTGGAGAAGGCGCTGCAATTGCTTGCCCTGCCGCGCGAGGTTGGTCTGCATCCTGAGACGGGTCTGCCCATTTCGGCGGGCCTTGGTCGCTATGGACCGTTCCTGCTGCATGATGGCAAGTATGCCAATCTTCCAGATGTGGAAGAGGTGTTTACCGTTGGACTCAATCGCGCCGTCGACCTGATCGCCCAGAAGGCGGCCAGTGGCGGACGCGGCGGGCGCGGCGCGGCTGTTGCAGCTATCCAGACCTTCGAGCATGATGGCGGGCCGATCACTGTGCGGGCAGGTCGCTATGGGCCCTATGTCAATCAGGGCAAGATCAACGCGACACTGCCCAAGGACCTCAAGCCTGAAGACGTCACGGTGGAGCAGGCCATCGCATTGATTGCTGCGCGTGCCGAGGCGACTGGCGGCAAGAAGCGAACGCCTGCCAAGAAGGCGGCCGCCAAGAAGCCAGCGGCGAAAAAGGCCCCGGCCAAGAAAGCCGCGGCAAAGAAGCCTGCCGGAAAGAAGATCGCGAAGTCTGAAGACGTACCGTTCTGAGGGCTCAACAGCCTGGCAGTGTCGCTCTCGCTCGCTCGGGGGTAACGCTGCAGGTGCTCAGCCAATGGTGCGCTTGAGCACACCCAGCCAGTTCTCCAGGGCGATCTTGCGGACCAGCTTCTCGCCATAGCCTTTATGGAGCAAGGCCTGGAGCAGCTTGGGGACGCCGGTGACGTCGCCGATTTCGGCGGGCATCATAGCGCCATCAAAGTCGCTCCCCAGTGCGACCCCGTCTTCGCCCAAGGCCTCGACCAGGGCATCGACGTGGCGAACCATGAGGTCGATGGGCGTGTCCTGCAGGAAGCGCCCATCGGGCCGCAAGAAGCCGGTGGCGAAATTGAGGCCCACGAGCCCGCCGCTCTCGCGGATCGCGGCAAGCTGCCAATCGGTCAGATTGCGTGTGCATGGACAGATGGCGTGGACATTGGAGTGCGTAGCCACGAGCGGCTTGGTTGAGATGGCCGCGACATCGTGAAAACCGGCGGCGTTGAGGTGACTGAGGTCAATGAGGACGCCACGCTGATCGCACAGGCGCACCAGCTCCTTGCCCGCATCGCTCAGTCCAGGACCGATATCGGGATCGGCATTGTGGCGGAATGGGACGCCGGTGCCAAAGGCATTGGCGCGGCTCCAGGTGATGCCGATGGACCGCAGACCTGCGCCATGGAGGACCTCAAAGGCGCGGAAATTGGTGTCGATGGCCTCGGCGCCTTCGATGTGGAAGATGGCTGCCAGCTTGCCCTGCGCCATTGCGGCGCGCAGATCGGCGACCGCGCGGCAGACCTTCAGCGCGCCGGCGCGCTCGAGCTGGAAGAGCAATGCGGCCATGCCGAAGGTGGATTGCTGGGCGTCGGCGAGGTCGAGTTGCGGGGGCAATTCGCCCTTGGCGTAGTCCGGCGCGGCGGCAATCTGGGCGATATGGGCCTTGAGTGGCGGGGGAAACATGGCGAAGAAGCCGCCGGCCATGCCGGCTGCCTGGGCGCGGGGCAGGTCGATATGCCCCTCCTGGACCCCCTGGATGAACATGTCCAGCTTGTCGGTGCGGGCATGATCGAACAGGCGCAGCAGGGTATCGTTGTGACCGTCAAAAAAGGGAATGGTCACGCTGCGCCCTCATGCACGAACACGCTCTCGCCCCCGACCATGGTGCGCATGATCTTGCCCTGCATGCGGGCATCCTCGAAGCTGGTATTGCGCGAGCGCGAGCGGAAGCTTTTCTCGGTGACCTGCCAGGGGTAGTCGAGATCGATGAGGATCAGATCGGCCGGGAGACCCCGAGCAATGCGTCCGGCGTCGAGACCAAGGATTTCAGCAGGACGGCAGGTCATGGCGCGCAAAATGGTCATCAGCTCGACATCACCGGAGTGGACCAGCCGCAGAGCGGCAGACAGCAAGGTCTCGAGCCCGATTGCACCATTGGAGGCTTCAGCGAAGGGCTGGCGCTTGACTTCGGTGTCCTGGGGGTCGTGGTCCGAGTGGATGGTGTCGATGGTGCCGTTGCGCAACGCCTCGATCATGGCCTGCCGGTCATCCTCGCTGCGCAGGGGCGGGGTCAGCTTGAAATAGGTGCGGTAGCGGCCGATGTCGTTCTCGTTCAGGCACAGATGATTGATCGAGATACCAGCGGTAACCTTGTCGTTGCGGGTCTTGGCAGTCTGGAGCAGCTCGGCCGATCCGGCGGTTGAAATCTGGGCCGCGTGATAGCGTACCCCTGTCAATGCAGCCAGTTGCAGGTCACGCGAGAGCGGGATTGTCTCGGCTTCGCGCGGGATGCCCCTTAACCCCAGGACCGTAGCGAACAGGCCCTCATTCATAACGCCATCACCCACCAGTTCGGCGTCGGCGAGATGATGCACGAAGGGCATGTCGAAATTAGCGGCGTAGCCCATTGCGCTGCGGAGCAGTGAGGACGACTGAATGGACTGGGCGCCATCGGTCAGGCAGACCGCCCCGGCATCCTTGAGCAGGCCGAACTCGGTTATTTCCTTGCCCAGGAGCCCTTTGGTTATGGCTGCGGCGGGCAGGATGCGCGCCGGCGACTGGGCCTGGGCGCGGCGGATGAGAAAGTCGACCAAGGCGCCGTCATCCACGGCGGGCGTGGTATCGGGCATCATCACGAAACTTGTGACACCCCCGGCGACCGCTGCAGCGCCGGCAGAGGCGAGGGTTTCGCGATATTCCTTGCCGGGTTCCCCGACATAGACGCGCATGTCGATCAGGCCGGGGGCCAGCACCAGCCCACCGGCGTCCAGTACCTCGGCGCCATCGGGCACGCCAACGGGTCCGCCGGTGGCGAGGTCGCTGATGCGGCCGTCTTCGATCAGCACCGCCCCGAGCTTGTCAGTCCCCGAGGCCGGATCGACGATACGGGCATTGTCGATGATGAGGGGGCGCGTCATGGTTGGTTCCTCGCCGGCAGCAGGGCATCGAGCACGGCCATGCGGACCGCAACGCCCATTTCGACCTGATCGGTGATTACCGCCCGTGCGCTGTCGGCAATGGCCGGATCGATCTCGACCCCGCGGTTCATCGGCCCGGGATGCATGACGATGGCGTCAGGCTTGGCGAATGCCAGCTTGGCTTCATCCAGGCCATAGAAGCGGTAGTATTCGCGCACCGAGGGGATCATCTTGCCATTGGCCCGTTCGTGCTGCAGGCGCAGCATCATCACCACGTCGACGCCTTTGAGACCCTCTTCCATGTCGGTGAAGACTTCGGTTGCCAGGTGTTCGATGCCGGCTGGAAGCAAGGTGCGCGGGGCGATGACGCGGGTGCGGACATGCAGGGCACCGAGCAGCAGCAGGTTCGAGCGGGCGACGCGCGAATTGGCGATGTCTCCGCAAATGGCCACGGTCAGTCCCGCAAGCGTTCCCTTGTGGTTACGGATAGTAAGGGCGTCGAGCAGGGCCTGTGTGGGGTGTTCGTGTGCGCCGTCGCCTGCATTGACCACCGAACAGCCGACCTTCTGGCTGAGCAGTTCCACGGCGCCGGCGGCCGAATGGCGCACCACCAGCACGTCTGGGCGCATGGCATTGAGCGTGGCGGCCGTGTCGATCAGCGTTTCGCCCTTGGAGACCGATGAGGTCTTAACCGACATGTTGACCACCAGAGCGCCGAGGCGCTTGCCGGCAATCTCGAAGGAGGACTGCGTCCGCGTCGAGGGCTCGAAGAAGAGATTGATCTGGGTTTTTCCCGCAAGGGTCGGGAGCGATTTGCGCTCCTGGCGGGAAATGTCGATCATCCGTTCGGACCGGTCGAGCAGATCGACGATTTCGTGCTGTTTCAGATCAGCAATGGAAATCAGATGGCGCTGCTGGAACGGGGGGAAGTCGCCAGAAGACCGGCTGGCGGCGGGGCTGTGCTGCGGCATGTCGCATCCCTTGCGATTTGCTGCGGTCTAGCCGAGGGGGCAGGGTGGGGCAACCCCACCCATGCCGTTTCGCGCAATTATCCTGCTTTCGACCTCTTGAGCCGCCAATAGGCGAACACAAACAAGAGCCCAATCACCAGCTCGCTTGCCGTGACTGCGATCAGGGCATGTGCCGGTGGACCGTCTGTCATCATGGCCACGAGCCTTGAAAGCCCGAACCCCATGTAGAGCAGAATGCCTGCGCCGATACCAAGATGATGATGCCGGATCTGCAGCGCGCCCAGCCCCTGTATTGCGCCCAAGGCCAGAATGACCAGCGCGGGTGCCTTGAGCTCATTGAGCAGGTTGGTCATGCCATCCACTTCGATTCCGTAGCCGGCATAAAATGCAGCGGGTGAGAAAAGAATGGCCAAGGACAGGATCGCTGCGAGAGTGCCGCCAAGGACGAGCAGCACCCGGTTTGTGGTCGGCATGGTCAGGCCGCCTTCTTCCAGGCGCCGCCGGCTGCTGCCTGGCGACAAAACTCGGCAAAGTCCCGTGGTGGGCGACCTAGCGCCCGCATGACGCCATCACCAATAGATTCGTTGCGGCCGTCGAAGACTTCCTGGCACAGGGCGACCAGGAGATCAGCGACGTCCGAACCGGCCTCGGCGCTCACACCGGCATGAAAGTCTTCCGGCGAGATCGGGGCATAGCTGACATCCAGTCCTGATGCCGCGCTGATTTCGGATGCCGCATCGGCAAAGGTCATCAGGCGCGGCCCGGTCAGTTCATAGCGCTGGTTGTTGTGCCGATCATCGAGCAGGGCGCTGGCGGCGATTTCGGCAATGTCGTCGATATCGATGAAGGGTTCGAGGCGCATGGCGGCGGGCAAGGCGACAAGGCCCGCCATGACCCCTGGCTGCAGCATGCCTTCGGAGAAATTCTGGTTAAACCAGGACGCGCGCAACAGGGTGTAGCCCAGCCCGCTCGTGGCAAGAATGTTCTCACAGCGCTCGGCGCCGCTTTCGCCGCGGCCGGACAGCAGAACCATGCGTTTGAGACCTGCCGCCTTGGCCACCGACACCAAGGCGGTGATGTCTTCGCCAGCTCCCGGCGCAGCAAGGTCGGGGTAGTAGGAGACATAGGCAGTCTCGACGCCGCCGAAGTGCTCGGCCCAGTTGCTGCGATCCTGCCAGTCAAAGGGCAGGGCGCTGTGCCGGCCCACGGCGTTTGGCGCATGTCCGGCCGTTGTCAGATTGGCGACGACGCGCCGCCCGACCTTGCCTGTGGCGCCGATGATGAGGATTGGTTTTTGAGACATTGACGTTCTCCCGTTGCGATTGTGTGCAGAGGAGAGATTGTCGTTGACGCCTGGACTTTCCATCACATATTAGCCAATGAAATGTGCAATTCGTCCAACATGACGATTTGGACGCACAAGGCCGGGCGAGAAGATATGCAAGAAGTCCACTTTCAGCCTCCAGATGCCAGCGATCCGCTGGGTGAAGTGCTGCATATGCTCAAGCTCAATGGTACTCTCTATTGCCGGGCGGAGCTCTGCTCGCCTTGGGGCGTGGCCATGCCCAGAATGGACAATTCGATGTTGTTCATCGTCATCATGTCGGGCGAGGGCTGGCTGCGCATGCCCGGCCGGGAGAGCATCCTGATCCGCGAGGGGAGCATGGTGGTGCTGCCGCGTGGGCATGCGGTGGATCTGGCCAGCGGGCCAGATCAAGTTGCCAAGCCCCTGTTCGATTATCCGGCCCGCAAGGTCAGCGAACGCTATGAAATGATGGAGATCGACGGGCCTGGTCCGGTTACCCGCGCCATGACCGGTGTGGTCTCGTTCGATGATGTGGCCGCAAGGCGGCTCATTGCGTTGCTGCCCGAGCTATTGGTGGTGGACCGCTGGAATGATGTCGCCGGGGGCTGGCTGCGCAGCACGCTGGACCTGATTGCGCACGAGGCGGCGACGCTCAAACCCGGAGGCGAGGCCGTTATCACGCGGCTGGCGGATATTTTGATCATCCAGGCCATCAGAACCTGGCTGGATGGGGCAGCAGAGGCCCAGCAGGGCTGGTTGGCAGCACTGCGCGACCCAATGCTGGGACGGGCGCTTGTGGCCATGCATGGCACACCGGAGCACGACTGGACGCTGGATGGGCTGGCCCGGCTGGCGGGCATGTCGCGCTCGGGCTTTGCGGCCCGCTTTGCCGATATGGTCGGGCAGCCGGCGATGCGCTATCTGACCGACTGGCGGATGCACCGGGCCCGACTGGCCCTGTTGGAAAGCCGCGCCGCGGTCAGCCAGGTCGCGCGTAGTGCGGGCTACCAGTCAGAGGCTGCGTTTGGCCGGGCCTTCAAGCAGTTTTTCGGAGAATCGCCGGGCAGTCTGCGGCGGCCAGGCTAGCGCGGACGCAATCGATCCAGGGCGCCTTGCAGAATGTAGCTGGCTGCGAGCTTGTCGACGACCTCGGCGCGGCGGTCGCGGCGGAGATCGGCTTCGATCATCATCCGCGTGACGGCCGAGGTTGACAGCCGCTCATCCCAGAAGGCAATGGGCAGGTTGATTTTGGGCGCCAGATTGCGGGCGAAGGCGCGCGTCGATTGCACGCGCGGCCCCTCGCTGCCATCCATGTTGAGAGGGAGGCCCAGTATGACCGCGACCACCTGGTTCTGCCCGATGAGTTCGATAATGCGCTCGGCGTCCTGGGTAAACTTTGTCCGCTTGATGGTTTCGAGCGGGGTGGCCGAGTAGCGCATGCCGTCGGAAATGGCGACGCCGATGGTCTTGGTACCAAGATCAAGACCCATGATCTTGCCGCGGTCAGGAATGGCGGAGAGGGGATTGTCTTCGGTCACGTGAGGCTCGCTGGACAGGGCTGGATTGTCCTATAGGCTCCCAGGCCTCTCTTGGCGACGGAAAATGCCCGATGAAGCTCACCTGGTTTGGAAACAGTACCTTTCGCATTCATATCGGGGGGCAGATCGCGATCATCGATGCGGACAATGCGCCGGATGGTGTCGACAGCCGGGAATTGACGAGCGGCGCGGATTTGCCAATCCCTGATTTTGGCCGCGGGCTCCCCCCGATTGAGCCGTCGATCTGGACCCCGCGCAAGCCGGTCCGGTTATTGGACGCGCTGGACGGAACAGAGGGTCATGTCGAAGCGCACAGCGCCGGAGAGGGCTGCATTGTTATCGATGCCCCCGATGAGGCCCCGCTGATGCTATTGCTCGATCGTGATGCGCCGCCGTTCGGTCGTTGGACCGAGCAAGCCGTGGTGGTCCTGCTAGGAACGCGCCTGCGGGAACGTACGGAAAGGCTGCAAGACGCGGCGCGGCCGAAGCTGGTCGCTCTGGCCGGGGAGGGCTGGGAAATCGAAGCGACCTTCGAATATCTGGTCGGGCAACGCTCCGGCATCAGTCTTATCGCCCTTGAACCGGCGCTGGCTGTGGAAGCCTGATCCGGCACATAAGGCATTTTCATTGTCATTTGCTGCGGCGCGTTGCTAATAACGCGGCAACACGCCTTTTCTGCCGGAGTTTTTTGCATGTCTGTCGACGCCGCCACCGTCAAGCGTATCGGGCGCCTTGCGCGCATTCGTATCGAAGAAGAGGAAGTTGCAGCCTATCAGACCGAGCTGAATGCGATTCTCGGTTTCGTGGAGCAGCTTGGCGAGGTTGATGTCGCGGGTGTAGAGGCCATGACCTCGGTGACCCCGATGACCCTGCGCCGCCGGGAGGACGTGGTTTCCGATGGCAATTATCCCGAGAAGATCGTCGGCAACGCCCCGCTGACGGAAGACAATTTCTTCATGGTCCCCAAGGTGGTGGAATAGATGGCGGTCACGATCGCCATAGAGACGCCGCTGCAGGACGATGTGCGCGCGCTTGTGGCGCAGCTCAACGATCACCTGTTGCCGCTTTCGCCGCTCGAGTTCCAGTTCAAGATGACGGTCGAGCAGATGGCTGACAGCGCCACCACGCTGTTTGTCGCCCGCAACGCGGCAGGCAAGGCGGTCGGCATGGGCGCGCTCAAGAGGCATGGTCCCGAGCTGGGCGAGGTCAAGCGCATGTTCACCCTGCCCGAAGTGCGTGGGCAGCGCGTTGGCCGGCAATTGCTGGAGCGGATCGTGGACCTGGCGCGCGAGCGCAAATTGCCAGTCGTGATGCTGGAAACAGGCACCGGCGAAGGCATGGCCGAGGCACATCGGCTTTATACACGCTACGGGTTTACCCCGCGCGGTCCGTTTCTGGACTATCCCGACAGCGAATGGTCGGCCTTTTTTGAACTGAACCTGGCGGCTGCGGCGCGCGTGGCCTGATGGCCCCCGCCGAGACGAAATAGAGAGAATTGTTTTGACTGATCTCACCCGACTGAGCCTCGCCGACGCCCGCAAGGGCCTCAAGGACAAGAGCTTTACCGCGCTTGAGCTGACCGACGCCTATATCGGCGCCATCGAGGCGGCCAATCCGAGCCTGAACGCCTATGTCGCCACCACGCCCGAGCAGGCGCGCGATATGGCCAGGGCCAGTGACACCAGGCTGAGCCAGGGGCAGGGCGGGGCGCTTGAAGGCATTCCGCTTGGCATCAAGGACCTGTTTGCCACCAAGGGCGTGCACACCCAGGCAGCCAGCCACATCCTGGATGGCTTCAAGCCCGAATATGAATCCACCGTGACAGCCAATCTCTGGCGCGATGGCGCGGTGATGCTGGGCAAGCTCAATATGGACGAGTTCGCCATGGGGTCGTCCAACGAGACCTCATATTATGGTCCCGTGATCAGCCCGTTCCGCGCAGAGGGCAGCAATGCCAATCTGGTGCCGGGCGGCTCGTCCGGAGGGTCCGCGGCGGCGGTCGCGGCCTGGCTCTGCGCCGGAGCGACGGCAACAGACACAGGCGGCTCGATTCGCCAGCCGGCGGCCTTTACCGGCACTGTTGGCATAAAGCCGACCTATGGCCGGTGCTCCCGCTGGGGCACGGTGGCGTTCGCATCCTCGCTCGATCAGGCCGGCCCGATTGCCCGCACTGTTGAAGACGCTGCGATCCTGATGACCTCGATGTCGGGATTTGACGCCAAGGATTCGACCAGCGTGGACATTCCGGTTCCTGACTTCGCCGCCGCCGTTGAGCGCGGGGTAAAGGGTCTCACCATCGGTGTTCCGAAGGAGTACCGCATGGACGGTATGCCGGCGGAAATCGAAAAGCTCTGGGCGGAGGGACTGGAGTGGCTCAAGGCCGAGGGGGCGACGGTCAAGGATATTTCGCTGCCGCACACCAAATATGCCCTGCCGGCCTATTACATCGTGGCGCCTGCGGAGGCGTCCTCGAACCTGGCGCGCTATGATGGCGTTAAATACGGGCTGCGTGTATCTGGTAAAGATATCACGGACATGTATGAGCTTACCCGCGCCAAGGGGTTCGGTCGCGAGGTGAAGCGCCGCATCATGATTGGTACATACGTGCTGTCTGCCGGTTATTTTGATGCCTATTACGTCAAGGCGCAGAAGGTCCGGACGCTGATCAAGAAGGACTTTGAAGACGCGTTCAATGCTGGCGTCGACGCGATCCTGACCCCGGCGACGCCGTCGGCGGCCTTCGGCATTGGCGACGAGGCTTTGGCGAGCGATCCGGTCGCGATGTACCTGAACGACATTTTCACCGTCACGGTGAACATGGCCGGCCTTCCAGGTATTGCGGTACCGGCCGGCAAGGACGGGCAGGGGCTGCCGCTGGGCCTGCAACTGATTGGCAAGCCGTTCGACGAAGAGACGCTGTTTGCAGCAGCTCGCGTCATCGAAAAAAGCGCCGGCGGGGACTTTGCGCCCAAGCGGTGGTGGTAGCAGCTTACCTGTTACGCAAGCGGCGGTGCTTGATTGCGCCGCCGTTCCGCATTATTTGCCGCTCATGCACAAATTGAAACTGGTGGAGACGCACCCGCTAGCTGCGTCAGGGCCAACAGGAAACCAGCCAATGGCCATAGATATCTTCACTTCGCTCGACTGGTCCGAGCCACCCAAGGATATGAGCAAGCCGCTGCAGGCCCTGTGGTGGCTCAAGAAGGGCGAGTTGCGGGTGGGCCCGGAATGGGAGCGTGCGCACAATATTGTCCAGTCCATGGAAGGCGTTCAGGCCTTTGACTGGGTGCATGCGCTGATGCACTGGATCGAAGCCGATATGGGCAATGCCGATTATTGGTATCGCCGCGCCGGCAAGCGCCGGGCTACCGCGAGCGTTTCCCAGGAATGGGAACATATCGCGGCAGCGCTGAGCGAGGTGACAAGACACTGAATTGGTCATCTCTCCCCGGCGGGGAGAGATGCTAGTTAGCGATTATCCACCTGGCTGCGCACCAGTTCCAGCCCGCGCCGGGTGATGCGGTAGGGTTGGCCGCCCTGGGACCTGATCGCCTTCTTCGCCTTGAGCTTGTTGAAGATGCGCGGGGTTAATCCGCTCATCAGCCAGCCATCGCGGCTGAAGAACTCGAATTCGATGATCTTGCCGCGTTCGTTCTTGATGGCGGCGATGCGGCCGCCTTGCGCCAGTGCATGCAGCACGCGCTGTTCGTCTCGTGAAATATCCATTGGGAAGTCTGAAGCCTGGACTGGCGAGCAATTTGCTCGCGAACAAACTTGGCCGCGCTGACCCGAAGGCCGGCGACGTCCGGTTCATTCATGCCCCGTCGCGAAAGGACGGGGTCTCAGGCAATCTCAGACTGGCTAGACATCCGGCGATAATATTGCAGGACCGCAATCTGCGCCATATTGCAAATGCCGGACGGGTTGAAATCCAGCAGCGGGCGGTGCAAACCAGCAACACCACACGAACTTCGGGAGCCCGTCGTGACCGCTGCCAAACCGCCTGCTGAGTGCGAAACCAAGGACGATGTGCGGGCCGAGATCGATCGTATCGACCAGGCACTGCTCAATCTTTTCGCGGAGCGGCATGGCTATGTCACGCGCATGGCCGAAATCAAGACGGACCCGCATGAGGCCTTTGACCCGGCGCGCATCGAGGCCGTTATCGGCAAGGTTCGTCGCCTCAGTTTGGACCTTGATCTTGACGAAGATCAGGCCGAACTTATCTGGCGGACCCTGATCAACTGGAACATCAATTACGAGAAGGGCATCATAGCGGCACGCAAGCGCGCCAAATAGGAGGCGAAGATGACGGGCATTGTGTTGCGCAAAGCGGAAATGACGGATGCGCCACGCCTGGCCGATATCGCCTTTCGCGCCTGGGAAGACGGCATTTATCCCATCCTGACCGACAGGCCCGGCCTCAAGGATGCGGAGAGACGCCGGCTTTCCCATGCCGTGGCCCAAGGCTGGCGGCACAGCATTGTTGCCGAGATCGACACAGTCGTTGTCGGCTGGTGCTCCCGCGTGCCGGGGCGTAGCTACATCCCCTACCTGTTCGTCATGCCCGAAATGCAGGGGCATGGCATAGGGTCGGTGTTGCTCCACCGCATGGAGATGATGCTCGAATTGTACGGGGCGGAGCGGGTGCATCTGGAAACGCCGGCTGACCACGTTCGGGCCGTGCGCTTTTATGAGCGGCAAGGCTATCGCATCCTGGCCCTGCGGCCTGATGGACGCGATGGGCATTCCCCCTTCATGAGCGTCCATATGGAGAAACGTTTGCAGCCCTATGACGGGGAGATCGAGGAGGATTGAGACGGACTGACCTTGTTATCGGGCCGGCCTCTCCGGATCTCGCCGAATCTTTGGGAATGATAGGTTTTGCGGCCTGGGAGCAAAGCGCCTTCGGACAGGATGATGCCGGTCGCGCGGACAGGCAGAAGCTGCTCGACGAGTTTGTCTCGTTCTGCCATGACAAGCCGCAAACCATGCTTATTGCTGCCACTGGCCAGGAAATTCTCGGGTGGGGTGCGCGCGAGGAGATGGACAATATCGTCTCCGATCTCTGGGTTGCCCCCATTGCTCAGGGACAAGGGGTTGGTGCGGCCTTGCTTGACGCGCTCGAAGGCGCTATCGCCAAGCAGGGCTTTGAGTTTTCTGAGCTCGAAACCTATGCCGGCAATGCCGGGGCGGTGCGCTTTTATGAACGCTCTGGGTATGAACCCATCTGGCGTGGCATGAAGTTTTCCGCCAGCCTGAATTATGAACTGGACAAGGTCCGCTTCCGCAAGTTCTTGCGCGAAGCGGTATAGGACTGCCCGAAACATGACCCTCGTTGATACCCGTACCCCCGACAAGAAACGCCTGATTTCCGGTTCGACCGGCGACTGGGAGGTCATCATCGGCATGGAAGTGCATGCGCAGGTGACCAGTGAGAGCAAGCTGTTCTCAGGGTCGTCGACGGCTTTCGGCAATCCGCCCAATGCCAATGTCAGCTTTGTCGATGCGGCCATGCCGGGCATGCTGCCCGTGATCAACGAAGAATGCGTGCGCCAGGCGGTCCGGACCGGCCTTGGTCTGAAAGCCCAGATCAACAAGCGGTCGGTGTTTGACCGGAAGAACTATTTCTATCCCGATTTGCCGCAGGGCTATCAGATTTCCCAGTTCAAGGACCCGATCGTTGGCGAGGGCAAGGTCTTGCTCGACGTCGATGGCGAACAGATCGAAATCGGCATCGAGCGCCTGCATCTGGAGCAGGACGCGGGCAAGTCGATCCATGACCAGCACCCGAATATGAGCTTTGTCGATCTCAATCGTTCGGGCGTGGCGCTAATGGAAATCGTCTCCAAGCCCGATCTGCGCTCCTCGGAAGAGGCCAAGGCGTATCTGGGCAAGCTGCGCACTATCCTGCGTTATCTGGGCACCTGCGACGGCAATATGGAGCAGGGCTCCATGCGTGCCGACGTCAATGTCTCCGTGCGCCGGCCGGGCGGCGAATTTGGAACGCGCTGCGAAATCAAGAACGTCAACTCGATCCGCTTCGCCGGTCAGGCCATTGAGTATGAAGCGCGCCGCCAGATTGATATTCTGGAGGATGGAGGCGAGATCGACCAGGAAACCCGCCTGTTTGATCCCAAGTTGGGCGAAACCCGGTCGATGCGCTCAAAGGAAGAAGCGCATGACTATCGCTATTTCCCCGATCCTGATCTGCTGCCGCTTGAATTCGACGATGCCTTTATCAGCGACCTGGCCCAGCACCTGCCGGAACTGCCGGACGAAAAGCAGGCGCGCTTCATCTCTGATTATGGCGTGACGGCCTATGACGCCATGGTGCTGACGCTCGATCGCGAGACGGCCGACTATTATGAGGCCTGTGTGGCCCATGGCGGCAAGAAGCGTGACGGCAAGGCCGTAGCCAATATTCTCAACGCGGACGTGGCCGCCTTCGCCAATAGCCAGGGGCTGGCGGTTTGGGAAACCCATCTGCAGCCGGCGCAAATTGCCGGGCTGGTGGACCTGATTGCCAGCGGCACCATCTCGTCCAAGGGCGGCAAGGATGTGTTGCAGATCCTGATTGCCGAGGAACCCGAGGGTGACCCGGCCGAGATCGTCGAGCGCCGCGGGCTCAAGCAGGTGACCGACCTGGGGGCGATCGAGAAGATCGTCGACGAGATCATCGCTGCCAATCCCGAGCAGGTCGAAAAGGTCAAAGCCAAGCCGACGATGATCGGCTGGTTCGTCGGTCAGGCAATGAAGGCTTCGGGCGGCAAGGCCAACCCGCAAGCCCTCAACGAGCTGATGAAACAGAAGCTCGGCATCGAGTAAGGCTGACAAGCTGAGAACAACTGGGCCCGGGTTCCGGCATTTGCCGGGGCCGGGCTTTTTGTCGCCTCTATATCTCGGGGGGCGGTGTTGGCGTCGGATCTTCCAAAGGTTGATCCGGCGGCGGAACTTCGTTTGGTTCGGGCGGCACCGGATCAGCGGGCTGGGGCTGAGGTGGCTCTGGTTGCGGCTCTATTTCCGGGATCGGCCGCGGGTCAATATCGGGTGTGGGGTCTGGCATATGCGCCTCCTGCCCGACCAACGCAGGCTGGGCAGGGCGGTTCCATGTCTGATCAGACCGGCACGCGGCGCCAGATCTGGCGAATGCGACCATCGATGAAGAGCAGGCCAAAGAAGATCACCAGCATGCCGAGGATCTGAATGGGCAGGATGGTTTCATCGAGCACCGTGATGCCGATTATCAGGGCCGAAATCGGCGCGATGAAGGTTGTCGTGGCGAAATTGGTCGCGCCGACGCGGGGCAGGATGCGGTACATGATCTGGAAGGTGAAAGCGGTGGACAGCAGCCCGATGGCAATCGCCGCGCCCCAGGTTTCCCCGCGGGTGATCATGGGCATGCCTTCAGTCAAGAAAGCAACGGGAACCGCCACCACGGCAGCACCGGTCAGGGCGATTGAGGCGAAGGCGGTCGGCTCGATGTGCTTGTAGCTGCGGGTAATGTTGAGCGAGAGGCCGTAGCACAGGGTCGCGCCGAGGCAAGCGGCCACGGCCCAGAGCTGGGAAGTTCCGCCTTCCGAGAGGGCCGGGGAGACCAGAATTGCGGCACCTATGAAGCCAATGGCGACGCCAGTGAACTTGATCGGCGTGCCTTTTTCGCCCCCGATCCAGAAATGCGAGATGATCGCTGTAGCCATCGGCGTCATGGCGTTGATGATGGCGGCAACGCCGCTGGCCATTTCCGCCTGTGCCAGGGGAAAGAGCGCAAAGGGAACGGCATAGGCAATGACGCCGAGGCCACCGAGTTGCAGCCAGAGGCCGGGATCGCGCGGAACCGGCTTGCGCAGCGCAAACAGTACGGCCCAGCAACCGAGCGCACCAATGCCGACGCGGAAAGAGGTGACCCAGACCGGTCCAAGTTCGCGGATCAACACGGCATTGAAAATGAAAGAACATCCCCAGATGGCACCGAGGAAAATGATCCAGAACCAATCGCGCAAACTCATCGTGCCTGTCCCCTTAGCAAGGCCGGCACGCTACGCCTCACGAGAACAAAGGTCGAACCGATTTTGACGATGGACGTCATCAATAACTGTGATGGGCAGCGTCAGAGCTTTGCCTGGCCACTGGCCAGCAGGCGCAGCGCCTCGGGGTAGATGCGGTGTTCTTCAACCAGAAGCCGCTCGGCCAGTGTATCAGGCGTGTCTCCAGCAAAGACCGGTATGCGCGCCTGGAGTATGGCCGGGCCTTCATCCAGCCCAGGGGTGACGAAATGAACGGTGCAGCCATGCTCGCTCACCCCATCGGCGAGGGCGCGTTCATGTGTGTGCAGGCCCTTGTACGCCGGCAATAAGGACGGGTGGATGTTGACCATCCGGCCCAGCCAGCGATTGACGAAGTCCTCACCCAGAATGCGCATGAAACCGGCTAGGCAAACATAGTCGACCTCCCAGCTCTCAAGGATCTGGGTCATGGTGTCTTCGAACATGTCCCGGCTGGGAAATTTGCTCTGTGCCAGCGATGCCGTAGCGATCCCGGCGGCGGCAGCGGTTTCCAGACCTGCGGCAGCGGCTCGATTGGATAGAACGCCAACGATCTCGGCTGGGTAGTCGGGCGCTTTGGCGGCCTCGATCAGCGCGGCCATGTTGGAGCCGCGGCCGGAGATCAGGATGGCGACGCGCTTGCGGGTCACAGCGCGAGCTTGCCCCGGAAGGTGACGGGCTCGCCGCTGCGTGCTGTGAGCTGGCCGACAACAGCAGCTATTTCGCCCGAAGCGCTCAGGCTATCGAGAAGACGGTTCGCGTCTTCGGCGGCAACGGCCACCAGCATGCCGACGCCGCAATTGAAGGTGCGCAGCATTTCGCTTTCGCTCATCCCCCCGGCCTGGCTCAGCCAGCCGAAGACAGGTGGCGGGGTGATGGCGCCAAGGTCGATATCGGCGGCCAGGGCATCCGGAAGAACACGGGGGATATTATCGATGAAGCCGCCACCCGTGATATGGGCCAGCGCCTTGATGCCTATGCCGTCACGCAATGCGGACAGCAGCGGCTTGACGTAGATGCGGGTGGGCTCAAGCAGCGCTTCGGCGAGGGTCTTGCCGGTGACGAAGGGCGCAGGAGCATCCCAGGCGAGGCCGGAGAGTTCGACAATCTTGCGCACGAGCGAATAGCCGTTCGAGTGCACGCCCGAGGATGCCATGGCCACCAGAACGTCTCCGGCGGCAAGGTCCTTGCGCGGCAGGAGGCCGTCGCGCTCGGCCGCGCCGACAGCAAAGCCTGCCAGGTCGTAATCATTGCCATGATACATGCCAGGCATTTCCGCGGTCTCGCCGCCGATCAAGGCGCAACCGGCGAGGCGGCAGCCATGGGCGATGCCTTCGACAATGGCTTTGCCCTGATCGACATCGAGCTTGCCGGTGGCCAGATAGTCGAGAAAGAACAGCGGTTCGGCGCCCTGCACGACAAGGTCGTTGACGCACATGGCGACCAGATCCTGGCCGATGGTGTCGTGCTTGCCGGTATCAATGGCTATCTTGAGCTTGGTGCCAACCCCGTCATTGGCCGCCACCAGCACCGGATCGACAAAGCCGGCCGCCTTGAGATCGAACAGGCCGCCAAAGCCGCCGATCTCGCCGTCGGCTCCGGGACGCCGGGTGGAGCGGACCGCTGGCTTGATGGCTTCGACCAGTGCGTTTCCGGCATCGATGTCGACGCCAGCCTGCTTGTACGACAGGCCGTTTGATGGCAGGTTTTGTGGGTCGGACATGAGCCTTCTTGCCATGCTGGGGATTGCGGGCGCAATTTCGTGCGCGCGAACCGGATTGGTTGATCTTTTCGGTGCTGGCCGTTAGACGGCCTGATAGCTTTTCGATTACCCAGACGCAAGGGCCAGCCGGCACCATGGCACTCAGAAATCAAGTGGTCATCTGGATCGGTCTGCTGGTCGCCCTGATTGTCTCCTTGTGGATTTTCCGCGGAATCCTGTTGCCCTTTGTCGTGGGGGCGGCACTTGCCTATCTGCTGAACCCCCTGGTCAACCAGTTGCAGAAGTGGCGGTTCAATCGTGTCTGGGCGACGGTGGTGGTGCTGTTCAGCGTGCTGACAGTGGTCATAAGCCTGTTCTTCATGTTCGTGCCACTGATCGGCCAACAGATCATTGGCCTGATCCAGCGCCTGCCGGGCTATGTCGGTGACCTGCAGGAGCTGGCTGTGGCCTGGGCCCCCGAGATCAATGAATGGCTTGGGCCTGAACGGGCCGCTGACCTGCAGTCCAGTCTCAACGACCTAGCGCGACAGGCTCTTGGTTTCATTGCGACCTTGCCCGCGGAATTGGTCAATATTGGCCTGACCGGCGCTGCGGTGGTCGGATTTACCGTGCTGGCGCCGGTTGTGGCGTTCTATCTGCTGCTCGATTGGGAAGGCATGGTGCGCGGGATCGACGATCTGCTGCCCAAACAGCACAAGGGCGAAGTGAAGGGGATTCTGCGCGAAATCGACAAGTCCATGGCGGGGGTGATCCGCGGTCAGGGTAGTGTCTTGCTGCTCGATGCGGCGTTCTATGCCACTGCGTTGAGCGTGATTGGCCTGAATTACGGTCTGGCCGTTGGTTTGATCGCGGGGCTGTTCAGTTTTGTTCCCTTTGTCGGATTTGCCCTGGGCCTAGGACTCTCCGTCGGCATCGCCCTGGTACAATATGCGCCCAATTGGTGGATGATCGTGCTGGTGGCTGGGGTCTACTTCTTCTGGCAGTTCATTGAGGGCAATGTGCTCTATCCCAAGCTGGTGGGCTCCTCGATCAACATCAATCCAGTCTGGATGATGTTTGCCTTGTTGGGCCTGGGCGCCATTTTCGGATTTGTGGGGCTGTTGCTGGCCGTGCCGATGGCGGCAATCGCGTCAGTTCTGGTCCGCTATGGGGTGCGCAAATACAAGGAAAGCTCGCTCTATCTCGGTGTGAGGCGGCGTGCGCCCGGTGACGATGCTGCATCCTGATCATGGCCCGCGGCAATTGCCGCTAGATCTGGGACATGAACCCTCCCATGCCGAGGACGATTTCCTGGTTGGAGCGGGCAATGCAATGGCGCATGCCCGCATCCTTGCCTGGCCGCATTGGCCTGATGGTGTGACCCTGCTGATCGGCCCGGCGGCGTCGGGCAAGTCGCATCTGGCCCGGATCTTTTGCGAACGCAGCAAGGCCGTGGTGGTGACACCTGCCACGATTGCCCAGATTGCCTCGGAGGTGGGGCAGGAAGCGCTGCTGGTCGAGGATGTCGATCGGCTAGGCTATGACGAGCACCATCTGTTTCATCTGCTCAATCAAGCAATGCGCGGCTCCAGAACGCTGCTGCTGACCGCGCGCGAAGAGGTTGCGCACTGGCCGCTGCGGACCGATGATGTGCGCTCCCGGGTTCGTCGCGCCGCTGTATTCCGGCTCGAAGTCAGTGACGACATTGAGTTGTCACAGATGTTCGTGAAATTGTTCGGGGATCGGCAGATCAAAGTCGACCCCAAGGTGATCGGCTATGTCGTGCCGCGCATGGAGCGCAGTTCCGAAGAAGCCGCTACCCTTGTCGAGCTTATGGACAAGCTGGCCCTTGCCAAAGGGTCGGCTATTACTCGCACAATAGCGTCGGAAGCCCTGGCGCTGCGTCAACAGGCGCACGGGCTGGACCGACAACAGGATTGGGACGCTGAGACCGATGAATGAAATAAGCGAAATTCCCGAGGCCGAGGGTTCGGTGCCGGATGTCGAGGCGCTTCGCACCAGCCCGGCGCGTTTCGTCAATCGCGAGGTCAGTTGGCTCCAATTCAACATGCGGGTTCTGGAAGAGGCCGGCAACGAGGCCCATCCGCTGCTCGAGCGGCTGCGTTTCGTCTCGATCTCGGCAAACAATTTGGACGAATTCTACATGGTGCGCGTGGCAGGCCTGAAAGGGCAGATCCGTGCGGGCATGACCAAGCAGAGCGCCGATGGATTGTCCCCGGCCGAGCAGCTTGAAGAGATCGCGACGCTTACCCAGCACCTGCAACTCGAACAGCAGGATCATTGGAAAGAGCTGCGTGAAGAACTGTTTGCGCAGAATGTGGTGATCCACGAGGCCGATGATCTGACCAATGACCAGATCGCCTATCTGCAAAAACTGTTCCGCGAGGAGATTTTCCCGGTCCTCACGCCGATCGCGGTCGACCCGGCGCATCCCTTCCCGTTCATCCCCAATCTTGGCCTTGCCCTGGCCTTCGAATTGAGGCGCCCCAATAGCGATCTGCCACTCACTGCCCTGGTCCGCATTCCGAGCAATCTAGACCGGTTCATCAACCTGCCAAGCGGACTGGTTTCCGAAGGGCGATCTGAAGTTGTGACCATCGACACCTTGGTCAAGCTGTTCTTTCACAAGATGTTTCCGGGCCATGAGGTGATTGGCTCCGGCACCTTCCGGGTCATTCGCGACAGCGAAATAGAAATTGATGACGAGGCTGCCGATCTGGTGGTCGAGTTCGAGAGTGCGCTGCGCCAGCGCCGCCGTGGTCAGGTCATTCGCCTGGAGATCGAGCGTTCAATGCCGCGCGCCTTGAAGCGCCAGATCGGCGAGCAGCTTGGTGTCAAGGAAGCCGATGTGTTTGAGGTGCATGGCTTTCTGGGTCTGGCCGATGCGCGCAAGATCTGCGACGTGGATCGCCCGGACCTGAAGTTTACGCCTTACCTGGCGCGCTTTCCGGAGCGTATTCGCGATTACAACGGCGACAATTTTGCTGCCATTCGCGCCAAGGACATCCTGGTGCACCATCCGTTCGAGAGTTTCGATGTGGTCGCGCAATTCCTGATGCAGGCGGCGCGGGACCCCGACGTCGTTGCGATCAAGCAGACCCTGTACCGCACGTCGTCGGACAGTCCCATCGTCAAGGCCCTGGTCCTGGCGGCCGAGGCTGGAAAGTCGGTGACGTGCCTGGTCGAGCTCAAGGCGCGGTTCGATGAAGAGGCCAATATTCGCTGGGCGCGCGACCTGGAGCGGGCAGGGGCCCAGGTGGTGTTCGGATTTGTCGAGCTCAAGACGCACGCCAAACTGAGCCAGGTTGTTCGGCGCGAAAAGGGCAAGCTGGTCAGCTACTGCCATATTGGCACGGGCAATTATCACCCAATTACGGCCAAGATTTATACGGATCTGAGCTATTTCACGATCGATCCGGCGATCACGCGCGATGTGGCACGGGTGTTCAACTTCATTACCGGCTATGCGCGGCCGACCGAGCTGGAAACCATCGCCGTTTCACCGGTCAATCTACGTCAGACGCTGATTGACAATATTGCCCATGAGATCGATTTGGCCCGCAACGGCCAGCCGGCCTCGATTCTGTTGAAGATGAACTCGCTGGTTGATCCGCAGGTGATCGACGCGCTCTACGACGCCAGCCAGGCGGGCGTGAAGGTGGACCTGATCGTGCGCGGTATTTGCTGCCTGAGGCCCGGAATCCCCGGGTTCTCGGACAATATCCGGGTCAAGTCGGTGGTCGGACGATTCCTTGAGCACAGTCGCATCTATTGCTTTGGCAATGGCGAGACCATGCCGTCACCACGGGCCAAGGTCTATATTTCCTCGGCCGACATCATGGGACGCAATCTGGACGGCCGGGTGGAAACTCTGGTGCCAATCCTGAATGAAACGGTGCACAAGCAGATTCTGGATCGCATTCTGGTTGCCTATCTCAAGGACAACCAGCAGAGCTGGGAAGTGCTTCCCGATGGGAGCTCACATCGTATAAGGGTGGGCGAGGGCGAAGAACCCTTCAACGCCCACGACTACTTCATGACCAATCCTTCCCTGTCCGGACGTGGCAGTGCGGGCGAGGCGGAGAGCGACGAGGATTAAATTGACTCAGTTCTGGGGCGTCGATGCCGATCCCACCGCACAAGGGCGCATCAAAGGCGCCCGGCCGGTCGCAGTCCTCGACATCGGCTCCAACTCGGTTCGCCTTGTGGTCTATGAGCGCCATGCGCGCGCGCTGACGCCGCTGTACAACGAAAAGTCCGCCTGCGCCCTGGGGCGCGGGATTGCGCAGAGTAAACGCCTTGCCGATGCCAATATGGACAAGGCCCTGGAAGCCATGAAACGCTTTGCGCTGGTGGCACGCATGATGCGGGTGGGCAAGGTCTATATCCTGGCAACGTCGGCGGTGCGCGATGCGGCCAACCGCGATTCGTTCGTCTCAGCCGTCGAAGCCATCATGGAAGCGCCGGTGCGCGTGCTCAGCGGCCAGGAAGAGGCCCACTATGCGGCCCTTGGCGTGGTGGCAGGCATCCCTGGCTTTGCCGGGGTGGTCGGCGATCTTGGCGGCGGCAGCCTTGAGCTTTCGGACATCGCCAACGGGCATGACACCAATGGCGAGAGTTTCGAGCTGGGTGTCATTCGCCTGCAGGATGATGCCGACGGATCGCCGAAGAAGGCGGCGGCCCTGGTGCAGGCCAGACTTGAGGGATCAATTCTCAAGGCGGCCCAAGATGGCGCGCAGTTCGCCGCAATTGGCGGTACGTGGCGTTCGTTGGCCAAGCTGCACCAAGCCATGTGCGATTACCCGTTGCATATGGTGCAGGACTATGTGGTTTCTGCCGATGAGATGATCCGGTTCTGCGAAGAGATCGTGGCTGCCGATGCCCTCAAGGGCTATCCGGGGGCGAGCAGTGTCAGCAGCTCACGCCGCGAATTGGTGCCGTTCGGCGCGGCAGTGCTGGCCGAGATCCTCAAGGCCGGGAAATTCAGCAGCGTCGTGTTCTCAGCGCTTGGCGTGCGCGAAGGCTATCTCTACGGCATGCTCGATCAGCGCGAGCAGGAAATCGATCCACTCATTCAGGGTGCCGAGGAGCTGTCGGTGTTGCGGTCGCGGTCTCCGGCGCACGCCAATGATCTGGTCGAGTTCACCGCCCAGTATTTCACTGCCATAGGCGCCGAAGAAACGCCTGAAGAAGCGCGCCTGCGGGTGGTGTCGTGTCTTCTTGCCGATATCGGCTGGCGATCGCACCCCGATTACCGGGGGCCGCAAAGTGTGGATGCGGTGGCCTATGGCTCGTTGACCGGGGTGGACCATCCCGGCCGCTCGTTCCTGGCCCAGACCCTGGCAATCCGGTATGATGGGCTGAAATCCAAGGCCGCACAGGTTTTGGTGCCGCTGGGGTCCGACGCCCTGACGGCGCGGGCGCGCCTGATCGGGTCGATGATGCGCGTGGCTTATCCGATGACGGCAGCGATGCCGGGCGTCTTGCCGCGCACGCGGTTCAGCCTGGATGATGACACGCTGGTCCTCAACCTGCCGGCGGATTTCGCCTTTCTCAATGGCGATCACCTGCGGAACCGGCTTCGTCAATTTGCCGAAGGGGCCGGGCATGCAAAATGGCGCGTGGATGTGGGGTAGGACGTCAGGGCGCTATTCGGCTGCCTCGGTCTGAGTCACAGCAAATTCAATGATGCCCTTGCGGGTCGCCACAAGGCCAATGCGGCCATGCTTGATGGCCAGTGCCTTTTCGCCAAACAGCTTTCGGCGCCAGCCCTTGAGCGCGGGGACATCGGCTTCATCATCGAGCACGAGCGCGTCGATTTCATCAGATGTGGCGATGATGCGTGCGGCGACGCCATGCTGCTCGGCTACGGCCTTGAGCAGCACCCGCACGAGATCGCCGATGGCGCCCTTGGGGGAGGGGCCGCGGTAACGTTCGGGCAGGCTGGGCAGGGCCGATTTGGGCATGGCATCGACCTGCTTGAGCAGGGCCATGATCTCTCCGGCTGCGGCGCTGCGGCCAAAGCCGCGCGGGACGGCACGCAGCTTTTCGAAGGCATCGGGGGTCAGGGGCCGCTGGGTGGCCAGTTCGCCCAGCACGTCATCCTTAAGAATGCGGCTGCGCGGCTGGTCGGTATCCTGGGCCTTTTGCTCGCGCCACTGCGCCAGCAGCTTGATGGCAGCAAGATCACGCGGGCGATTGAATTTCATCTTGAGGCGGTTCCAGGCCTGTTCGGGCTGGACGACATAGGTGTCGATGCTGCGCAGGGTGGTCATTTCGTCTTCGACCCAATCCCAGCGTCTCGTCGCTTCGACCTGCTTGCGCAGTTCGCGATAGATGTCGCGCAGCCAGGTGACGTCGGCGATGGCATAAGTGCGCTGCTTCTCCGAAAGCGGGCGGGCGGACCAGTCGGTAAAGCGCGAGGACTTGTCCAGCTCTACCTTGCAGATGGACCGGACCAGGCTGTCATAGGAGGCACTATCGCCAAAGCCGCAAACGCTGGCGGCAACCTGGGTGTCGAAGATGTTGTGTGGCACGGCGCCCGTCAGCTTGACGAATATCTCCACGTCCTGCCGCGCGGCGTGGAAGACCTTGGTGACATTGGGATTGGCCAAGAGCTCGAAGAATGGCGCCAGCTTGATATCGGGCGCCAGCGGGTCGATCAGCACCGCCTCATCATCGGTGGCAACCTGGATCAGGCACAGACGGGGCCAATAGGTCGTTTCGCGCAGGAATTCCGTATCAACCGTCACAAATTCAAACTTGGAGGCGCGCTCGCAAAATTCGGCCAGCGCTTCTGTGGAAACTATCAGGTCCATACGTACTACCGTCTCAAATTCGTCACTATTCTTCCTAGCAGGTGCGCTTGGTTAGCTCCACCTTGGATTTTTCTCGCGGTAAAGAGGCGTAGCGCGAAAGGTTCTCCCGCCTTGACAAGCGGGGCGCGCCATGCGCTTTTCCCGCCCGAGATTCCGGCCTTTATTCAGCAATTCCGAGACCTGACATGACCCTTCATCGTTACCGTTCCCACACCTGTGGTGCTCTCACGGCAGACGATGCCGGCAATAATGTGCGCCTGTCCGGCTGGGTGCATCGCGTGCGCGACCATGGCGGGTTGCTGTTTATCGATCTGCGCGACCATTATGGCATCACGCAATGCGTGATCGATCCGGATTCGGCAGCATTCGGCACGGCCGAAACCGTGCGTTCGGAATGGGTGCTGCGGATTGATGGCGAGGTGAAGCTGCGCGATGCGGCGGCGGTCAATCCCAACATTCCCACCGGCACGATCGAAGTGTTCATTCGCGAGATTGAAGTGCTGTCTGCCGCCAAGGAGCTGCCGCTGCCGGTCTTCGGCGAGGCCGAGTATCCCGAAGACATCCGTCTGCGCTACCGCTTCCTCGACCTGCGCCGCGAGACGTTGCATGCCAATATCGTCAAGCGCACGAAGATCATTTCGGCCATGCGCGCGGGCATGGGCGAGGCGGGCTTTACCGAATTTTCGACGCCAATCCTGACCGCATCCTCACCGGAGGGTGCGCGCGACTTTCTGGTGCCCAGCCGCATTCATCCGGGCAAGTTCTTTGCGCTGCCGCAGGCGCCGCAGCAGTACAAGCAGCTTCTGATGGTGGCCGGCTTCGACCGCTATTTCCAGGTGGCGCCGTGTTTCCGAGACGAAGACCCGCGTGCTGACCGCCTGCCGGGCGAGTTTTACCAGCTCGACCTGGAAATGAGCTTTGTGACCCAGGAAGATATCTGGAACACGGTCGAACCGGTGATGACCGAGGTGTTCGAGAAGTTCGCCGACGGCAAGCCGGTGACCAAGGGATGGCCGCGCATTCCCTATGCCGAGGCCATCCGGAAATATGGTTCGGACAAGCCGGATCTGCGCAACCCGATTGAAATCCAGCCCGTCACCGAGCACTTTGCCGGTTCCGGTTTCAAAGTCTTTGCCAACCAGATCGAAACCGATCCCAAGGTCGAAGTCTGGGCCATCCCGGCCAAGAACAAGGCCGGTGCCGAGCCGATCGGACGGGCCTTCTGCGACCGCATGAACGCCTGGGCGCAGGGCGAGGGCCAGCCGGGGCTTGGCTATATCTTCTTCAAGGAAGGGCAGGGCTCTGGCCCCATCGCCAAGAATATCGGTGAGGAACGCACTGCCGCGCTCAAGGCGCAGCTCGGGCTGGAGGACGGCGATGCCGTCTTCTTCGTCGCGGGCCGACCGGAGAAGTTCTACAAGTTTGCCGGTGAGGCGCGGACCAAGGTTGCAACGGATCTGGACGTTGTAGACAAGGACCGGTTTGCACTGTGCTGGATTGTCGATTTCCCCTTTTACGAGTGGGACGAGGAAGAAAAGCGCGTGGACTTTGCGCATAATCCATTCTCGATGCCGCAGGGTGGCCTTGAGGCCCTCAATAGCGAGGACCCGCTCTCGCTCACGGCGTATCAGTATGATGCGGTCTGCAACGGGTTCGAGATTGCCTCTGGGTCGATCCGTAACCAGGAGCCGGACACGATGGTCAAGGCGTTCGAGCTGACCGGGAAGTCCCGTGAAGAAGTCGAAGAGCAGTTCGGCGGTCTTTACCGAGCCTTCCAGTATGGGGCGCCGCCGCATGGCGGGGCGGCCTTCGGCATCGACCGTATTGTCATGCTTCTGTGCGGGGTGCAGAACCTGCGAGAGATCACGGCATTCCCGATGAACCAGCAGGCCGAAGACCTGCTGATGGGCGCGCCGAGTGCCGCTGAACCCAAGCAGCTTCGTGAATTGAGCCTTCGCCTTAACGTGCAAAGCTGATTGCACGCAGCGTCTGCTGACGGATTGAAGGGGTGGCCAAAGGCCGCCCCTTTTTTGCCTGCAACATGGTTAGCGTGAATTAACCAGCATTAATGATCCGTTAAATCCTTGCTTGCTAGCTAGGTAGGCAAGATTTTCCGGGTTCGGATTCGCAGTGTGAAGTCGAAGTTCTCCCATGTCCTGATGCTATTGGGCGCCGTGCTGGCGTTTGTGCCCATTATTGCAGTGGATTACCTGCTGGATGCCTATGTCCAGTATCGGGAAAAAGCCGAGGCGCAGCGGTATGTTGAGTCCATCAGCTCACACATAAATTCAAGTGCGATGGATGGCGTGGCAGCGCTTCGCCAGGTTATTGCAGCCAGTCCTTCGCTATGTACGGCAACCTTCGTGACCAATGCGCAGGAAGCCATTGAAGGCGGCCTCAATCTCAAGCAGTTCCTCGTCGAGAACCTCGACGGTGTGCAGTATTGCGACGCCTATGGCCGCGTGGTGGACTATTCGCCACTGTCCCAGCCCTTGCCGGTGCCAGGACTCACCGAGACGATGGCGGTGGTCAAGCTGGGTGAGATGGACATGCCGGCGCTCAAGCTTTCCCAGACCTTTGGAGAAACCCGGCGGGTTTCCACATTCGTACCGCTATTGGGGCAATCGGAGAGCGCACTGAATGACACGCTGCCGGACGCGGCGATGATGCGTGTCACGCTGACCAACGGTCTTTCCATCGTCACGCTGGGCGACCCGACGGGTTTTGACCGGCGCCAGTCCAGCGCGGACTATATTAGTGCCCAGGGCTATGCGGGCCAGTTCCCGATCAAGGTAGAATATGCGCTGCCCTTCGCCATGGCGCGGTCGGGTTATGCCGATCTCGACGTGGCATTCACATTCATCGCCTGCCTTGCCAGTGCGGTATTCCTGATTCTCAATCTGAGCTATGTGCGCCGATCGCGCGTGCCCGCTTTCGATCTGGAACGCGCCATCGAGCGCAACGAGATCAAGCCCTATTATCAACCGGTCATCAATCTACGCACCGGCGAACTGGTGGGCTGCGAGGTGTTGTGCCGTTGGGAGAAGCGCAATGGCCAGGTTATACCGCCCGGGGCCTTCATCGACTATGCCGAGGTAACGGGCCTGGCCATCCCGATGACTGTCTCCCTGATGCAGCAGGTTCGGAACGATCTGGGCGATCTCTCCCGGACACTGCCGAACATGAAGATCTCGATCAATCTGTTCGAGGGCCATTTCCGCGATGTCGGCATTGTCGAGGATGTGCAGGCGATTTTCGGGCAGTCGCCCATCAGCTTCCGGCAGTTGGTGTTCGAAATTACCGAGCGGCGCCCGCTGACCAATTCGATGACCACGACCAGCGTGATCTCCGGCCTGCATGCCCTGGGCGCGCGGCTGGCTATGGATGACGCAGGGACCGGGCACTCCAACCTGGCCTATCTGGCGACACTGGGCGTCGATGTCATCAAGATTGACCGCATCTTTGTGGACATGATCAAGCCGGGAACCACCCAGGTTCCGGTTCTGGATGGGCTGATCGCCATGGCCAAGGACCTTGATTGCGAGATCGTGGCCGAAGGCGTGGAAACCGAGGAACAAGCGCTCTATCTGCGATCGCGCGGGGTGCTGCATGCGCAGGGCTATATCTTTGCGCCGGCGTTGAAAGTTGGCGCGTTCAAGGAATTGGCGCTGGCACTCAATTCGGCGTCCAATCCTCAGCCGCGGCTGGAAGTGGTGGCGTCGGCGGCGGCCTGATCGTCGGAGCAGTCCCGCGTCAATCAACCCCAAGCTGTCGTATCTCTGTCAGCACAACGCTGAAGCTTCCACGTCCGCCGCATTTTTGCCGCCGACTCGACGCCTTGGGCTTTTCCAGCCTTTTCAATCCTTGTGATTGATGGCACCAACGCGGCCAATGGGCTTGCCGGGAGAGAGTTTCGTGACCACAGACATCAATGAGCAACGCAAGGCACTTCGTGATGCGGCGCTGCATTTCCATGAGTTTCCCAAGCCCGGCAAACTGGAGATCCAGCCGCTCAAACCCCTGGGCAATCAGCGCGACCTGGCGTTGGCCTATTCTCCGGGCGTGGCGGCGCCCTGCGAAGAAATCGCTCAGACGCCCGAGGCCGTGGCGCGCTACACCTCGCGGCAGAACCTGGTGGCTGTTATCTCCAATGGCACGGCGGTGCTGGGACTGGGCAATATCGGCGCGCTTGCGTCCAAGCCGGTGATGGAGGGCAAGGCGGTTCTGTTCAAGAAGTTCGCCGGCATCGATGTGTTTGATCTCGAAATCGACGAAACTGATCCGAAAAAGTTCACCGACGCCGTCGCGCCGCTCTGGCCCACCTTTGGCGGGATCAATCTTGAAGATATCCGCGCCCCGGACTGCTTCGAGATCGAGGAGGCGCTGCGCGAGCGGATGCCAATCCCGGTTTTCCATGATGACCAGCACGGCACGGCAATCATTGTCGGCGCCGCGGTCCTGAACGGGCTGGAATTGGCTGGCAAGTCGATCGAGACCGTCAAAATCTGCACATCGGGGGCAGGGGCGGCAGCCATTGCCTGTCTCAACGTGCTGGTGGCGCTCGGCGCCAAGCATGAGAACATCTGGGTGGCCGACAAGGACGGCCTGGTCACTCACAAGCGCAACGACATCAATGACAAGTGGCGCGGACAGTTCCGACGCACCAGTGATGCGACGACGCTGGCCGAGGTGATCGAAGGGGCCGATGTATTCCTGGGGCTTTCGGCAGCGGGGGCGCTCAAACCGGAAATGCTCGCCAAGATGGGGCCCAAACCGCTGATCCTTGCCTTGGCCAACCCCAATCCGGAAATCATGCCCGAACTGGCCAAGGAGACGCGGCCCGACGCCATGGTCTGTACGGGGCGGTCTGACTATCCCAATCAGGTCAACAATGTTCTGTGCTTCCCCTTTATCTTCCGTGGCGCGCTTGATGTGCATGCCACCACGATCAATGAGGAGATGAAACTTGCTGCGGTGCGGGCGATTGCCAAGCTGGCCCGCGAGCCTGGGCTGGAGGTGTCCCCCTCCGGCGCGCCGGCGGTCTATGGACCCGAACACATCATTCCCAACCCATTCGACCAGCGGCTGATCCTGCGCATTGCACCGGCGGTGGCGCGGGCGGCGATGGATTCGAGCGTCGCCAAGAAGCCGATTGAGGATTGGGACGCCTATTACGACGGCCTCAACCGCTTCGTGTTCCGCTCGGGCCTGGTGATGAAGCCGATCTTCGACCGTGCGCAGGGACAGGGCAAGCGCATTGCCTTTGCCGATGGTGAAGACGAACGCGTCTTGCGCGCCGCGCAAGTGCTGCTCGAGGAGGGTATTGCCCGCCCGATCCTGATCGGTCGTCCGGCAGTGCTGGAGGCGCGCATCGAGCGGTTCGGTCTAAGCATCGAGCCGGGCAGGGATTTCGAGGTCATCAACCCCGAAGACGATCCGCGCTATCGCGACTATGTGAGCCTGTTCCATTCACTGGTCGGCCGCACCGGCGTGACGCCGGATACGGCCCGCACTATCGTGCGCACCAACACAACCGTCATCGGCGCCCTGGCGCTGAAGCGAGGCGAGGCAGACGCCATGTTGTGCGGGTTGCAGGGGCGTTTCATCAAGCATGTGCGGGACATCAAGTCGGTCCTGGGGATGCAGGCAGGGGTGACAGAGGCTTCGGCGCTCTCCATGCTGATCATGCCGCGCGGGGCCTTTTTCCTCACTGACACTTATGTCAACCAGAACCCCAGCGCTGACGAGATCGTCTCGATCACCTTGCAGGCCCGCGACCATCTCAAGCGCTTCAATATCGAAGCCAAGGCCGCTTTGCTCAGCTATTCGAATTTTGGATCGCGCGACGGCGACAGCGCTTACAAGATGCGCGAGGCCTATGCCAAGCTCAAGGCTATCGCGCCGGACCTGATCGTCGAGGGCGAAATGCAGGGCGACCTGGCGCTCAATGAGGGGCTGCGTGAACGCTACATCCCGGACACCATCCTCAAGGGTGAAGCCAATCTGCTGGTTTTCCCGGACCTTGATGCAGCCAATCTTTCGATGACGCTGCTCAAGGAAATGAATAATGGCCTGGCGGTCGGACCGATCCTAATGGGCATGCAGTCACCGGCGCATATCCTGGCGCCGTCAGTGACCAGCCGCGGCATTGTCAATATGGCCGCCATCGCCGCCAATGAAGCCCTTGGAGAAATAGCATGATCCGGCACACCGTCAGCTTTACCCTCAAGCACCCGGCTGGGTCCGATGCTGAGCGTGTTTTCCTGGAGGCGGCGCTCGTGCTTGCCGCCATTCCGGGCGTGCAGCAGTTCGAGCGTCTCCGGCAGGTTAGCGCAAAGACCGACTTTGCCTTCGGCTTTTCGATGGCATTTGCGGATCGGGCCGCCTATGACGCCTATAACGCGCATCCCGATCACGTGGCGTTCGTGCGCGACCGCTGGGTGCCAGAAGTCGAGCGCTTTCAGGAACTCGACTACATTGCACTCTGAGCCGGGACAATGTTAAGTGCGGCCATCCGCAGTCGGCAGCCGAGGACAATCCATGAACCAGATAGCTGTGTTCAGCGGTAGCGCTCACCCCGAACTTGCGAACGAGATTTGTGCCGAACTTGGCGTGCCGCTCAATCCCACACAGATCAAGCGCTTCTCCAATGATTGCCTGGAAGTGCAATTGCAGGCCAATTGCCGCGAGCAGGATGTGTTCCTGGTCCAGACGCTGAGCGCACCGGTTCAGGACCATCTTACCGAGCTTCTGCTGATGCTGGATGCTGCGCGCGGCGCTTCTGCGGCCCGGATTACGGCCGTTATTCCGCATTATGCCTATGCCCGCTCGGACAAGAAGGATGCGCCGCGCATCTCCATTGGCGGCCGCCTGGTTGCCGATCTGCTCAAGACCGCCGGCGCTGACCGTGTCCTGACAATGACGCTGCATTCACCGCAGGTGCATGGCTTCTTCAGCGTGCCGGTTGACCATCTGCACGCGCTGCACGAGCTGGCGCGCCACTTTCGCCGCTATGATCTGTCGAACACTGTGGTCGTGTCGCCCGATCTGGGCAATGCCAAGACTGCTGCGGCCTTTGCCCGCTCTTTGGGACGCCCGGTTGCCGCCGGGGCGAAGGAACGCATATCGGACACGCAAGTGCGGATTTCAGCGATAATCGGGGATGTGCGGGGCCGCGACGTCATTGTTCTTGACGATGAAGTGGCCAGTGGCGGTTCTATTCTGGAACTGCTCAAGCATTTGCGCGGCAGCGGTGCACGAACTGTGCGGATTGCCTGTACGCATGGCATCTTTGCCGATGGCGCGGTGGCGCGGCTTGCTGCCGAAGCCGATGTAGCGGAAATCGTATGCACCAATACCCTGCCCAATGCGCTGCTGCAGCCGCACCAGAAACTGACGGTGTTGTCAGTTGCGCCAGCCCTAGCCGAAGCGATGCGCCGGATCAACAATGGGGATTCGGTCAGTGCGCTGTTCGGCGAGGGTGGGCAGGCTCAGCGCGTCGCGGCCGAATAGGAAACCGGGCATTAATCCCTTGTCAGGCATGGTTGGCCAACTTCAACTGGTCCATCCATGCCCACCCGTCTCAAACGTCCCGCATTCTGGCGCCCGCTGGCCTTGACCGTGACCCTGCTGGGGTTTCAGGGCTATCTGGGCTATTCTGCGATCTCGGGTCAGTTCGGCATCGAGAATCGGGAAGATATTCTGGCCGATATCGAAATTCTGCAGGATCGCAGCGCCGCATTGCAGGCGGAAATTGACGCCTATCGGCACCGGGTTTCCCTGATGAATCCGCGCCATCTGGATCCCGACATCATCACCGAAAGGGCCCGCGCCATGCTGAACATGGCCCATGCCGATGATATTCTGGTGATGGTCAACCCGGAGACGGGTCAACCAATTTCTGGTCAATTTGTAGAATTAATCGATGATGAGTTAATCTCGATTATCCAAGCGGATTCAACGTTGTAAGCTGAATTGTTCGTCGCCCTGCAGGCAATGTTATTGCTTGGGCGCTTGCAGTATGATGCGCGAAGTGGCCTGATTGGCCAAAGCGGCAAATTCCCCGACCCAAGCGGAGTGTAGAATGGCGCGCAAGGCGACGGCCACCAAGGCCAAGACGCAGCCCAATGTCCCCCAGTTCACCCAGGAACAGGAGCTCGAAGCGTTTCGCGAAATGCTGCTGATCCGGCGGTTCGAGGAAAAGGCCGGCCAGATGTACGGCATGGGCCTTATTGGCGGCTTCTGCCACCTCTATATCGGCCAGGAAGCGGTGGTAACCGGCATCACGATGGCCTCGGAAAAGGGCAAGGACGCCCAGATCACCGGTTATCGCGACCACGGCCACATGCTGGTCATGGGGCTGGACCCCAAGGGCGTGATGGCCGAATTGACCGGACGTCAGGGTGGCCTGTCGAAAGGCAAGGGCGGCTCGATGCATATGTTCTCGAATGAACACCGCTTTTATGGCGGCAATGGCATTGTCGGTGCGCAGGCGTCGCTGGGCACAGGCCTGGCCTTTGCCAGCAAGTACACGGGCGACGGCTCGGTCTCGATCACCTATTTCGGTGACGGCGCGGCGAACCAGGGCCAGGTCTATGAGAGCTTCAACATGGCCAAGCTCTGGAACCTGCCGGTCGTCTACATCATCGAGAACAACAAGTACGCCATGGGCACTTCGACCGAGCGTTCCTCGGCGACGACAGATTTCTCGATGCGTGGCGCCTCGTTCAACATTCCGGGCGAGCAGGTCGACGGCATGGATGTGCGCATGGTCTATGATGCCGCCCAGCGGGCCATCGAACATGCCCGCTCCGGCAAGGGCCCCTATATCCTTGAAATGCTGACCTATCGCTATCGCGGTCACTCCATGTCCGACCCGGCCAAGTACCGGTCCAAGGACGAGGTGACCAAGTACCGTCAGGAGCGCGATCCGATCGAACAGGTGCGGGCGCGTCTGCTCGAAGGCGGCTCGATCACCGAGGAAGAGCTCAAGAAGATCGAAACCGATATTCGCGCTGTTGTCACCGAAGCAGCAGACTTTGCGACCAATGATCCGGAGCCGGATGCGTCCGAGCTGTGGACCGACATCACCATCAAGGCCTAAGGCACGATGACCATCCTGCTTGGCGTCATTCTGCTGTTTGCGGTGCTGTCGGCGGTCATGGCCGCCGTACAGGCACTGGCAATCAGCAAGCTGGCGCCGGCCGATGCATGGCGTGGCTGGCTGTTTGGCTGGTGGCGCTTTGCCGAGGTCGAGCGCCGCGCGGGCCTGGCCGGTGAGGCGCACGCCGGCATCTACAAGCGCGCCGTGATCGCGACGATTGCCTTTGTTCTGCTTGGGCTGCTCCTGAGCGGCTGGATGGTCAATCAGCGCCCCGGTGGCGCAGCCGACATCGCATATAAGAAATTGAACGGTTGGCGGATCGACGCCGCAACCGCAAACCCCCATTCCTCTATCCGCCCGTTGGCCTCCATGCCCGGCGCGATCCTTGTGGAGAGCTGATATGCCCCAAATCCTCATGCCCGCCTTGTCGCCGACTATGGAAGAAGGCAAGCTTGCCAAATGGGTCGTCAAGGTTGGCGATCAGGTCAAATCCGGCGACGTGCTGGCCGAGATCGAAACCGACAAGGCGACCATGGAGGTCGAGTCGGTCGATGAAGGCACGGTCAGCGAAATTCTCGTTGAAGAAGGCACCGAGGGCGTCAAGGTCAACACCCCGATTGCCGTGGTGCTGGCCGAGGGCGAAAGCGCCGGCGAAGCGGCTGCTCCCGTGGCCGAAACAGCGCCTGAACCGGCCGAAGCACCTGTTGCTGCGGCAGAGAAGGCCGCTGAGACGGCGCCTGCTGCAGCGGCCGTGCCGGCCGCGCCCAAGTTCGAGCCGCAGGCCGACCCCGATCTGCCCGAAGGGGTGGAAATGGTCGAGATGACCGTGCGCCAGGCGCTCAACGAGGCGATGGCCGAGGAACTGCGCCGCGACAAGGACGTCTTTATCATGGGTGAGGAGGTCGCTGAATATCAGGGCGCCTACAAGATCACCCAGGGGCTGTTGCAGGAATTCGGCAAGGAGCGGGTGATCGACACCCCGATCACCGAGCATGGTTTTGCGGGTCTGGCTGTCGGCGCGGCCTTCGCTGGCCTGAAGCCTGTCGTTGAATTTATGACCTGGAACTTTGCCATGCAGGCGATCGACCAGATCATCAACTCGGCCGCCAAACAGCTTTACATGTCCGGCGGGCAGGTCAAGGCTCCCATGGTGTTCCGCGGCCCGAACGGTGCGGCGGCGCGCGTGGGCGCGCAGCACAGCCAGGATTATTCGGCATGGTACAGCCATGTTCCGGGGCTGACCGTCATCGCGCCCTATAGCGCGGCCGATGCCAAGGGCCTGCTGAAGGCGGCGATCCGTTCGCCCAATCCGGTGGTCTTCCTTGAGAATGAAATTCTCTACGGCTCGACCGGCCTTGTGCCGGAGGTCGAAGATTTCGTGCTGCCGATCGGCAAGGCGCGCATTGCCCGCAAGGGCGCCGATGTCACCGTGGTCTCGTTCTCGATGGGCATGCGCTATGCGACCCAGGCAACCGAGAAGCTGGTGGCCGCGGGCGTCGATGTCGAACTGATCGACCTGCGCACCCTGCGTCCACTGGACAGCGATACCGTCATCGAGTCGGTCAAGAAGACAGGGCGCCTAGTGACTGTGGAAGAAGGCTGGCCGCAGGGCGGCATCGGTGCCGAGCTGTCGGCCCGCGTCATGGAAGGGGCTTTCGACTATCTCGATGCCCCGGTGATGCGCGTGACCGGCAAGGATGTGCCCATGCCGTATGCTGCCAATCTCGAAAAGCTGGCGCTGCCGAATGTGGATGAAGTGATCGCGGCGGTGAATGCCGTGACCTATCGCTCGTAAGGAGAACCGGGATGCCAATCGATATTACCATGCCGGCGCTCTCTCCGACGATGGAAGAGGGCAAGCTTGCCAAGTGGCACGTCAAGGAAGGCGACAGCGTTTCCTCTGGTGACGTGATCGCCGAGATCGAGACCGACAAGGCCACGATGGAAGTCGAGGCCGTTGACGAAGGCAAGATCGGCAAGATCCTTGTCGATGAAGGCACCGACAACGTGAAGGTCAATGCCGTCATCGCCGTGCTGCTGCAGGAAGGTGAGGACGCAAGCGCCATTGATGCTGCTGCCCCCGCGCCCAAGGCAGAAACGCCGAAGGCCGAGGCTCCCAAGGCGGAAGAACCCAAGGCCGAAGCTGCGGCTGCGCCGGCACCGGCGGCTAAAGCCGACGCGCCCAAGGCAGCCCCCGCACCTGCCAAAGCCGGGGGCGAGCGCGTGTTCGCCTCTCCATTGGCAAAGCGTCTCGCCAAGGAAGCGGGCATCGAAATTGCTGCCATTTCGGGCACGGGCCCCAAGGGTCGGGTGATCAAGGCCGACGTGGAAGCCGCCAAGTCCGGCAAGACACCGCTCAAGGCCGCTGCGTCTGCAACTTCTGCCGCGCCTGCTGGTGCGGCGATGGCTGGCGGGCTCAGCAAGGCCCAGGTTCTGGCGCTCTACGAGGAAGGCACCTACGAGCTGGTGCCGGCCGATGGCATGCGCAAGACCATTGCGGCCCGGCTGACCGAGTCCAAGCAGACCGTGCCGCATTTCTACCTGACGGTGGATTGCAAGATCGACGCGCTGCTGGCTGCCCGCGAGCAGATCAATGCCACTGCGCCCAAGAACAAGGACGGCAAGCCGGAATTCAAGCTTTCGGTCAATGACTTTGTCATGAAGGCCTGGGCCATAGCGCTGCAGCGCGTGCCGACGGCCAATGCCACCTGGGCCGGAGATTCGATCCTTTATCACAAGCGCAGCGACGTGGCGGTGGCCGTGGCCGTTCCGGGTGGCCTGTTCACCCCGGTGGTCAAGAGCTGCGATACCAAGAGCCTGCGGGAAATCTCCGAGGCCGTGAAGGATCTGGCGACCCGCGCGCGTAACAAGAAGCTGATGCCGCATGAATATCAGGGCGGCGCCTCTTCGGTGTCCAATCTGGGCATGTTCGGCATCAAGGACTTTGCCGCCGTCATCAACCCGCCGCATGGCACGATCCTAGCGGTCGGCGTGGGTGAAGAACGCGTCTATCCGGACAAGGGCGAGATCAAGATCGGCCAGTTCATGACCTGCACGCTGTCCTGCGATCACCGCTCGGTCGATGGCGCACTGGGTGCTGAAGTGCTGGGCGTGTTCAAGGGGCTGATCGAAAATCCGGTGATGATGCTGGCATGACCGCCAGGAAGCCAACTTCAGCGGCCCCCGAAGCAGAAACGCGGCTTTATGCTGCCGCGGTCGCTGCGACGGAAGGCTGCGAGTTGAAAGGCGCGACTATGCCCTACACGTCGATCAACGGTAATATGTACTCATTTCTCGACAAGAATGGTGTCGTTGCCATTCGGCTGGGCGAAGCCGAGCGCGTGGAACTGGGTCAGATTGGCGGTGAGCCATATGTGCACGAGAGCGGCGCGGCAATGAAAGAGTACATGTCTTTGCCGAGCAGTATCCTTGCCGATGGGAAAAGCGCGGCGGGTTGGCTCACCAGAAGTCTGGCCTTTGCAGCCACCTTGAAGCCCAAGGCAACGGCACGGAGCAAAAAGGCATGAAGACTATTCTCGCCTATGGCGACAGCCTGACCTATGGCGCCGATCCAGGTGGCGGGCCACGGCATGAATATGAGGATCGCTGGCCGACTACGCTCGAACAGGGTCTTGGCGGTAAGGCCCGGGTTATCGCTGAGGGTCTTGGCGGTCGCGCGACGGCATATGACGACTGGACGGCAGCGGCGGACCGCAATGGAGCGCGCATCCTGCCCACGCTGCTTGCCAGCCATGCGCCGCTTGACCTGGTCATCATTTTTCTCGGCACCAATGACTTGAAGCCATTCGTGGCGGGTACGGCAGCCTATGCCGCTCGTGGCGCGCGGCGATTGATCGAAATGACGCGCGGCCACTTCGCCAGTGTTGGCGAGCCGGTGCCGCAGATCATTCTGGTATCGCCGCCGCATGTGGTGGAGACGACCAATGAGAATATGCTGAGCAATTTCGGCGGTCTGGGTCACCTGCTTCGCGAGTCGCAGGATTTCGCGCGGCACTATCGTCGTCATGCCGAGGAAACTGGTGTGCACTTTTTCGACGCTGCCAGTGTTGCCAAGGCCGATCCGCGTGACGGCGTGCATCTCGATCAGGCCAATACTCGTGCTATCGGCGAGGGCCTCGTGCCGCTCGTCAAACAGGTTCTGGGTCTCTGACCCTGTCTTATTCTGGAGGCCCAAATGGCTGACCAATACGATCTTCTCGTCATCGGCGCCGGTCCCGGCGGTTATGTTGCTGCCATTCGCGGCGCGCAACTGGGCATGAAGGTGGCCATCGTCGAGCGCGAGCACATGGCCGGCATCTGTTCCAACTGGGGCTGTATCCCGACCAAGGCGCTGCTGCGCTCGGCCGAAATCTACGGCCATATGGGGCACGCCAAGGATTATGGCCTGAGCGCCGAAAAGTTCGGCTTCGATCTCGACGGTATCGTCAAACGTTCGCGCGCCATTGCCGCGCAGATGAACAATGGCGTGCAGTTTCTGATGAAGAAAAACAAGATCGACATCATCTGGGGCGAAGCGACCATTACCAAGCCGGGTGAAATCAAGGTCGCGGCATCCAAGAAGCCGGTGGTGCAGCCGCAGGGCCCGGTGCCCAAGAATGCGCTGGGCGAGGGGACCTACAAGGCCAAGCACATCATAGTTGCCACTGGTGCCCGTCCGCGGGTGCTGCCCGGTATTGAGCCGGATGGCGACAAGATCTGGACCTATTTTGAGGCGCTGAAACCCGCCGAGATGCCCAAGAGCCTCGTGGTGATGGGCTCGGGTGCCATCGGGATCGAGTTCGCGTCCTTCTATCGTTCGCTGGGCGCCGAGGTGACGGTGATCGAACTGCTGCCACAAATCCTGCCGGTGGAGGACGCCGAGATTTCCGGTCTGGCCCGCAAGCGGCTGGAAAAGCGTGGCATCAAGTTCCTGACGGAAGCCAAGGTCGCCAAGGTCGAAAAGACCAAGGATGGCATTGTTGCTCATGTCGAGACCAAGGACGGCAAGACCCAGCAGGTCGCCGGTGACAAGCTGATCTCGGCGGTCGGGGTACAGTGCAATATCGAAGGGCTGGGCCTCGAAACCGTGGGCGTCAAGACTGAGCGCGGCGCCATTGTCATCGACGGTTATGGCAAGACCAATGTGGACGGCATCTGGGCTATTGGCGACGTCGCCGGGCCGCCGATGCTGGCGCATAAGGCAGAGCATGAGGCGGTCATCACGGTCGAGAAGATCGCCGGCATGAAAGTGCATGGTCTCGACAAGAGCAAGGTTCCGGGTTGCACCTATTGCGAGCCACAGGTGGCCAGTGTGGGGCTGACCGAAGCCAAGGCCAAGGAGGCCGGACGCGAGATCAAGGTCGGGCGCTTCCCGTTTGTGGGGAACGGCAAGGCGATTGCCCTGGGGGAACCGGACGGACTGGTGAAGACTATTTTCGACGCCAAGACCGGGGAACTTCTGGGCGCCCATATGGTTGGAGCCGAGGTCACCGAGCTGATCCAGGGTTTTGTCGTTGCGATGAACCTCGAAACCACCGAGGAAGAGCTGATCCACACCATTTTCCCGCATCCGACGCTGAGCGAAACGATGAAGGAAAGCGTGCTCGACGCTTATGATCGCGCGCTGAATATCTGATCGCTGCGCGCGGCCTTCGGGCCGATGCGAACTGGAAACCAGAGGAGTTATCCACATGGTCAAGGCAATCCAGATCGGGCTGGGACACTGGGGTTTCAGTTGGTCGAAAGACGTTATCCCCAATGTTCCCACTGTCGAGATGGTGGGCTATGTGGATACCAATCCCGAGGCCACCGAGCGGGTACAGACCGAGCTGGGCATCGATCCCAAGCTGTGCTTCCATAGCCTGGAAGATGCCGCGCACCATACCGATGCGACGCTGGCGCTTTGTACTCTGCGGACCGAAGCGCACTATCCGGTCGTCAAGCGCTGTCTGGAGCTGGGCTATAACGTGCTGGTGGAGAAGCCTTTCACCACCACCATTGCCCAAGGCAAGGAACTGGTTGCGCTGGCCAAGGCACAGGGCAAGGTGCTGATGGTGAGCCAGAACTATCGCCACCAGCCGGCGCCCATCGCCGCCGCGGATCTGATCGCCGAGGGTAAGTTTGGTGCGCTCAACATGGTCTCGATTGATTTCCGGCGGCATGGGCCGAGCCAAGGCTATCGCTATTGGGACATGCCCGATCCGCTTTTGGCAGACATGTCGATCCACCACTTTGATCTGATGCGCTTTGTGCTAGGCGACGAGCCGGTACGGCTCTCGTGCCGGACCTGGAACCCGCCGGGCAGTCCATTCCGCTTTGACCCGAGCGGGGTGGCGACCATCGAATTCTCCAAGGGCACGGTTGTGTCCTATCGCGCGAGCTGGATGAATTCGGGTCCGGTGACGCCCTGGGCCGGCGAATGGGTGATGGATGGTGCCGAGGGGCAGATTGCCTGGAGCTCGCGCGACCATTTCCGCGACAAGGCGGGCCCCGATGTTCTGACCCTGTTGCCGCTCGATGGCAAGCCGGAGAAGGTCAAGCTGACGCCGGTCAAGTTCGCAGATCGCATGGGCACACTCAATGCGATGGCCAAGGTGCTCGACACCGGCGAGGTGCCGCGCGGGTTCAGCTCGGGAGCGGACAATCTGGGCTCGCTCGCGCTGGTGCAGGGGACGATCCTTTCAGCGTCGCGCGGCGGGGACTGGGTCGACATCAGGGAAGTCATGGGCTAGTCGCCCACGCATGGCTGCCAATCACCCATAAGGCCGGGTTGAACCGGCTCTTCAAGGGAGCGATATAGGGGCTTATCCCCAGTCAGGACTGACATGGTCACGCTCATCGATAATTCGGCTGCAAAGCCACGCCACCCGGAAAAGGCCAATCGGCCGGACAGCGTCGTGCTGCGCAAGCCCGACTGGATCCGCGTCAAGGCGCCGGGCTCGCAAGTCTACAAGGAAACCCAGCAAATCGTGCGCGAGAACAATCTCGTGACGGTTTGCGAGGAAGCCGGCTGCCCCAATATCGGGGAATGCTGGAGCAAGAAACACGCGACCATGATGATCATGGGCGAGATCTGCACCCGTGCCTGCGCCTTCTGCAATGTGCGTACCGGCCTGCCGACTGCGCTCGACCCGAATGAGCCGGAAAACGTCGCCATCGCCGTGGAGAAGCTCGGGCTCGAGCATGTCGTGATCACCTCGGTGGATCGCGACGATCTCGCCGATGGCGGCGCACAGCATTTTGCCGATGTGATCCTGGCGATCCGCGCCCGCAACCCAAACACGACGATTGAGATCCTGACGCCGGACTTCCTGCGTAAGGATGGGGCGCTTGAGATCGTGGTGGCTGCCAAGCCGGATGTATTCAACCACAACCTGGAAACCGTGCCCTCGAAATATCTCAAGGTGCGGCCCGGCGCGCGCTATTTCCACTCGATCCGGCTGTTGCAGCGAGTCAAGGAACTGGATCCCACCATCTTCACCAAGTCCGGCATCATGGTCGGGCTGGGAGAGGAGCGGAACGAAGTCCTGCAATTGATGGACGATCTGCGCTCGGCCGATGTCGATTTCCTGACTATCGGGCAATATCTGCAGCCGACCAAGAAGCACTACCCGCTGCAGCGCTTTGTGACGCCGGATGAGTTCAAATCCTTTGCCACTGTCGCGACCTCCAAGGGGTTCCTGCTGGTCTCGTCGAGTCCGCTGACGCGCTCGTCGCATCATGCCGGGGAAGATTTCGCGCGCCTCAGGGCGAACCGTCTGGCCAAGCTCGGGCATTAGGCATGAAGCGGTTCTTTGAGCGGCATGTGCCGCATCTGCCCGAGCGGATGTTCAATATTGTCTCGGACCTTGAGGACTATCCGCGCTTCGTGCCCAATTGCCAGGCGATGCAGGTGCGTCCCGATCCGGCGGCCGGCGGCAAGGATATCCGGCTGGCTCGCATGACCATCTCTTTCGGGCCGATCACTCAGGCCTATACCAGCCGGGTGAGCCTGGATTCAGTGGCCCGAACGATCCGTGCCAAGGCCGTGGACGGTCCGTTTGCCTATCTCGACAGCGTCTGGAGCTTCGAGCCTGAAGGGCAGGGGACGCGGGTGCGGTTCGAAATTGATTTCAAGATTTCCAATCCGCTGATCGCTGCGGTGGCCGAGCCGGCGTTTGCCGCCAAGCAGGAAGAGATCATGCGCGCCTTCTGTGACGAAGCCGACAGGCGGTTTGGTGCCTAGACAGACACCAGACCCTGCCTTTGCTGTCAGGCCAAGTCGATATGCCCAATCGACCGGCGGGCAATTTCATCCCGGCTTTCCTCGTAGCCGGCGTCAGCATAGCGCATGACGCCGAGTGCTGTGTCGTTGGTGAGTGCATGGGAGAGCCGTTCCGCTCCCGCCTCAGTGCCATCAGCAACGACAGTAACACCGGCCGAGGTCATATAGCCGGAATAGCCACCACCGCCAGAATGGACGACAACCAGGTCGGCCATTGATGAGCACAGCAGCATGGCGTCGAGGATGGGCCAGTCGGCAATGGCGTCCGAGCCATCCTTCATGCGCTCGGTCATGATGTTGGGATGCGCCATGGCCCCTGCGTCAAGATGGTCGCGGCTGAAGGTGATCGGGCCGGCAAGTTCGCCCTTCTCGACCATTTCATTGACCGCTAGCGCCAGTTCGGTGCGCTCGCCATGGCCCAGCCATGCGATACGCGATGGCAGCCCCTCAAACGGCACATGGCGCCGGGCAAGCTCGATCCAGTTGGTGACGATGCGGTTGTCCGGGAACATCTGGAGCAGGCGGTCGTCGATCTTGCGAATGTCCTCGGGATCACCGGATTGCGCCATCCAGCGGAAGGGGCCGATGGCGCGCGCAAAGAGCGGGCGCAGATAGGCCTCTGTAAAAATGCGGATATCGAAGGCGTTCTCGACGCCGCCGTCCTTTGCCTGGGTGCGGATCAGGTTTCCGTTGTCAAAGACCTCGGCGCCGCGCTTCTGGAACTCAAGCATGGCGCGCACATGATCGACGATAGACGCTCTGCTGGCCGCCATCAGTTCGGCCGGATTGGACTTGCGCAGGCCCCGCACCTGTTCGAGCGAATAGTCCTTGGGCACATAGCCATAGACGAGGTCATGGGCCGAGGTCTGGTCGGTGACGATATCGGGTGTGACGCCGCGTCGCGCAATCTCGGGATAGATGTCGGCGGCATTGCCAACAAGGCCGATGGAGGTCGCGCGGTTTTCGCGGACGGCCGTGGCGATCATCTCGAGGGCCGTGTCGAGATCGGGGGCAATCTCTTCGAGATAACCGATTTCCTTGCGCTTGGCCGCGCGCTCGGGGTCGATATCGACGCAGAGGATGGCGGCGCCCGCCATGCGACCGGCCAGCGGCTGCGCGCCACCCATGCCGCCAAGACCCGCCGTCAGGATGAACCGGCCCGCCAGATCGCCATGGAAGCGGTTCTCTGCAATGCGCATGAAGATTTCATAAGTGCCCTGGATGACGCCCTGGCTGCCGATATATTGCCAGGCGCCTGCGGTGAGCCCGCCCCAGCAGATCAGGCCCTTGCGCTCCAGCTCGTAAAACACCTCGGCCTTGGCCCACTGACCCACGATGTTGCAATTGGCCATGATGACCAGAGGCGCCCTGGCGTGGGTCTTGAGGAGGCCGATCGGCTTGCCCGACTGGATGATGAGCGTTTGATCCTCGTCCATGGTCTTGAGCGCATGGACGATGGCGTCGTGGCTGGCCCAGTTGCGGGCCGCCTTGCCGAGCGCGGCATAGACGACGAGATTGTCCGGGTCTTCGCCGACGCTCAGGACATTTTCAAGCAGGCGCAGCAGCGCTTCCTGGCGCCAGCCGCGGGCGCGGAGTTCGTTGCCGCCGGGTATGGGGAAGCGTGGATGGCGGGGGTTGGGGGTCGGCATTTATCAGCCCTCCCTGGACAGGGCGTAGGACGCCAGATCTATGCCCATGGTCTTTTCGACATGCGGATAGACGGATGGGTCGAGCACGCTGGATGACAGTGGAATGATGGATTTGGAGACATGCAGCACAAAGATTTGCATGCCCTCCTCAAGCTGGCCGACGCTGAGCGGCTCGCCGTCTCGCGAAAGCGTGGTGATGACGTCAGGGAAGGTCGCCTGGCGGACGCCATCGCGGGAGTCGACAGCCATATATTCGTTCATGATGTGCAGGATGGCGCCACTTTCGAGCGTGACAGTCCCGACATCGAAGGCCTCGTTGGTATAGGTCACCGCCTTTTTGGTGATCTTGCCTTCAACCAGGATCGCCCCGCCCGTGGTCTGGACGATCGCATCGATGATTGCGCTGCCGCCTTTGCCTTCGGCTGCAATGATGGCTTCGCCGAGCTTGAGCGCCAGCGAAATGCCGCCAAGGGCCGCATGTTGGCGAACATAGCTGGCGCGCACCGGGTTGCGGCAAGACGCAATAAAACCGCCGGACATGTCCGAGGCGGTGCGCAGGATCGGGGACACCTTCGCGGTGGCGCCGCGGGTGACCAGCTCGATATAGCGGTTCTCGTCGCGATTACCGCCCACGGCGGTCTGGATCATAGGTTCGGGCGAACCGGCGAGGCCAATCGAGCCCATATCGCCCGTGGGGTGCGCGCGGATATCGCCCACTGCGTCAACGACTTTCAAGCCCAGCGCGGCCGAAGGCAGCCAGCCATTGAGCGTCGAGGACTTGCCATTCTGGCCGACCATCAGGCCGGCCAGTTTCTCGCCCAGCGCGTCCTGGAGCAGTTGCACTGCCTTGATGTAATCGACACCGCGCATTTCCCACGGTGTGGTCGAGGCCGGCGCGCCGATGGCGGCGGCTGTGGCCACCCAGTCGGTGTCGTTCAACTCCTCGACCGATACGAGTTCCGGTTTGCCGATGGAGACTGCCGCATAGCCCAGCATGCGCCCGTGATCGGCCCAGCCACCTCCGCCTGCCGCATAGACAGAGCCGCCTTTGACGGCCGCTTCCACGTCTTTGTCGGTAAGGATGCGTCCCATTATGCTGTCTCCTGCAGGTCTTTATCGAGCTGCCGCACTGCGTCGAGCAGCACGGCAGCGCCAAGCGCGATGTCCTCGGCCTTGGCGGATTCTTCGGGGGTATGGCTGCGGCCCTCGACACAAGGCACGAAGATCATCGCCGCCTTGGTGACCCGCGCCATCCAGGCGGTATCGTGTCCGGCGCCAGAGGCCATGCGGCGATGCCGTGCGCCGATAGCGTCGCAGGCGGCATCGAGTGCGGCCAGGATGTCTTTATCGCAGGGCGTCGGCATATTGTCCGAGATAATGCGTGGCTCTGGCACGGTCACGCCGGTCTGTGCGGCAATGCCGGCAACGCCTTCACGCAATTGGGCGAGGAAATGCTCCATGTCGGCGCGGCGCTCGGCGCGCGCATCGATCAGCATGGTGACGCGCGAGGGCACCACATTGGCGGCATTGGGCTCCATGCGGAACTCGCCGACCGTGGCCGCGAAGTGGAATTCACCGGCGGCCAGGTCGGTGGCAAAGCGCTCCACCGCCAAGGCAATCCAGGCGGCTGCCGACAGAGCGTCCTTGCGACTGCCCATGGGGGTGGTGCCGGCGTGATCGGCGCGCCCCTCGACGGCTATCTCTATGCGGGAAATGCCTGCAATGGCGGTGACCACCCCGATGTCGAGGTTCTCGTTTTCGAGCACGGGACCCTGTTCAATATGCAGCTCAAGGAAAGCAGCAATATCGTTGCGCGTCGCGGTGTCTATGGCATTGCCTCCGACTTCGGAGATTGCGCTGGCAAGGGTAACGCCCTCGCTCTGTCGGCCCAGCCAGTCTTCGGGGCGGGTTCCGGTGATGCCGCGGCTGCCGACGCAGGAGACGCCGAAAATCGAGACCTCTTCGGCAAGGAAGTCGATGATCTCCAGATCGTGGTCGAGTTCTATGGTCTTGTCCGCAAGGGCGCGGGCGACTTCAAGGGCGGCGGACACTCCGGCGATACCGTCATAGCGGCCACCATCGGGCACGGTATCGGAATGCGAGCCCAGCATGATGGTGCCGAGGCCGGGTTTGTTGCCCTTTCGGGAGCCGATGAGGTTGCCGGCGGCGTCGATGTGAGTGGTGAGGCCGGCGGCCTGGAAGCGCTGCGCCAGCCAGTCGCGCCCCTTGAGAAACATGGGGGTGAAGGCGCGGCGGGTATATGGGCGGTCGGGCTCGGTGATTTTGGCCAAAGCCGAGATGTCCTCGTCGATGCGCGCGGCGCTGGTGGGCAGGTTGCGGGTCATGCGCGCGCCTCGGGACGGACGAAGCGACCTGTGCCTGGTTCGGACAAAACATCTGTTCCGTCAAAGACTTGCTGGCCACGAAGCCAGGTGCCGGCGACGGTCCAGGGCAGTTCGATGCCGTTATACGGGCTCCAGCCGACGACGTTATGGCCGCTGCGGGCGGCGTCATAGACCTGCGGGCGATCGACCAGAACGGTTATGTCGGCGTCCTTGCCGGGCGCCAGCGCGCCCTTGACGTGGTCGAGGCGGAAGTGGCGGGCGGGGTTTTCCGCCATCAGTTTCGCAGCCCAGGTCAGCGGCACGCCATGGTCCAGGGCCCCCTTGATGAACAGCGGCACCATGACTTCGAGGCCGGGCACGCCGGAGGCGTTGGCGAGCATGTCCGGATTGGTCTTGCGGTCCTCGGACCAGCTGACGTGATCGGTCGAGATCAGAGTGACATTGCCGGCCGCGACATGCTGCCAAAGCTTTTCGACTTCGGCGCGCGGACGGATCGGCGGATTGATCTTGGCCTTGCCGCCGAGCCGGGCGACGTCGTTTTCCTCGTCCAGCGTCAGATAGTGAATACAGCATTCGATGGTGGCGGCGTAGCCCTGGTCGCGAAAGAGGCGGGCGATCTCGTAGCCGCGGGCGAGCGAGCAATGGACCACATGGGCGGGGCAGCCGGTCTGCGCGCCAGTCTCATAAATCTGTAGCGAGGCCAGCAGTTCGGTCAGCGGTGGTCGGCTGAGGGCGTGGGCGCGATAATCGGTGATCCCGGCTGCCTTGACCCTGGCCATGGCCGCGCGGACCATTTCGTCGTCCTCGTTGTGAACGCCGGCTGTCAGGCCGGTTTTGGCGACGGCAGCAAAGCATTCTTCCAACAGGGCAGGGGGGATGCGAGGGAAGCGGATCGGATCGGTGCCGAAAGTCGAGAACTTGAAGGCGGCAACGCCGGCTTCAGCCTGTTCGGCTATGCGGGCGGCTCCCTCCTCCGGATTGATCGTGCCGTAGAGCGCGAAGTCGACACGCGCTTGCGGGCTGGCATGCTCGACCTTGATGCGGACCGCGTCGGCGGAGCAAACGAGATTGCCTTCATCATAGGGCATGTCGACGATGGTGGTGACGCCACCGGCCGCCGCCGAGCGCGTGGACCAGATGAAGTCTTCCTGATCCTTCTGGCTGAGCGAGTGGGTCTGGGCATCGATGGCGCCAGGCAGGATCATGGCGTTACGGAGATCGTGACGTTCCTTCGCGTCAGGACCTGCGCCCTCGCCGACCAAAGCGATCTTGCCATCGCGCACGGCAATATGGCCACGCGCGATGACGCGGTCCGGTAGGACGATGGTGCCGGTGAGGCTGAGGTCGAAGTCGGACATGGTCTGTAGTCTTTCCGTAATCAGGCGTTGGCGCGCGCGCCCTGGCCAGTGCGGCGGGTCAGCGCCCGCTCGATGGCCGAGAGGCCGTCGTAAATCAGCACGGCGAGCGCACCCACAATGAGCCCGCCCTGCAGCACGAAGGCGGTGTTGCTGGACAGGAGCCCAGCGATGATGACTTCGCCGAGCGTGCGCGCCGCAACGGTGGACCCGATGGTGGCCGTGGCCAGCGAAATCACAGTGGAGAGACGCACGCCGGCAAGAATGACCGGCAGCGCCAGAGGCAGCTCGACGCGAACAAGGCGTTGCCGCCCTGTCATGCCCATGCCCCGGGCGGCCTCAGTGACGGCAGGTGGAAGCCCGGTAAGGCCGGTCAGGGTGTTTTCGAAGATCGGCAGGAGACCATAGAGAAACAGGGCCACAAGCGTCGGGGCAGTGCCGAAACCGAGCATGGGCACGGCCAGAGCCAGCACGGCGACGGGCGGGAAGGTCTGCCCGACATTGGCGAGGCTGCGCGACAGCGGCAGGAATTCGGCGCCGAAGGGACGCGTCACGAGGATGGCGAGGCCAACTGCGACGGTGGTGGCCAGAGCTGTCGCGATGGCAACGATCAGAAGGTGATTGAGTGTCAGGTCGAGCAGGCTGCCCTGGTTGTAGATGACCGGCTGATTGTTCTTTGTCAGCGGCTCGAAGACGAAGGCAAAGCTTTCCGGGCTGACCAGGAAACCCACCAGCAAGGCCAAGACGAAGAGGCGGATGACGAGGCCAATGCTCATGACGGCCTCGCGGCGCACCTGGCCAGGTCGTTTCGGCTGATGCGACCAATCAGCTTGCCGTCCTCGATAACCGGCAAGGCTTCCCGCCCCGACCAGAGGCATTCGGCATAGGCCTCACGGAGGCTGGCGCCAGCAGAGATCGGATCGCCCACCGCTTCGCCAGGTTCGACCAGGGAAAGCACCTTCGCCAGCGAGAGCATACGGAAGGGCCGGTCGCCTCCAATGAGCTCGGCGACGAAATCGGTCGCCGGATTGGCGATGATTTCCTGGGGGGTGGCGTATTGCAGCAATTTTCCACCATCCATGACCGCAATGCGACTGCCCAGGTGGATGGCCTCTTCCATGTCATGGGTCACCAGCACGACGGTCGTGTTGAACCGCTTCTGGATGGCGAGCAGGTCATCCTGGGCCTTGGAGCGAATGACCGGGTCGAGCGCGCCAAAAGGTTCGTCCATCAGGAGAATGTTGGGCTCGGCGGCCAAGGCGCGGGCCACGCCGACGCGCTGCTGCTGTCCGCCGGACAATTCATTGGGCATGCGATCATGGAACTGGGCCGGATCGAGCTGGAACAGTGACAGCAGCTCGTCGACCCGTTTGGTGATGCGGGACTTTTCCCAGCCGAGCAGATGGGGAACGGTGCCGATGTTCTGTCCCACTGTACGGTGGGGAAACAGGCCGTGGCCCTGAATGGCGTAACCGATGCGGCGGCGCAGCTCATAGGCGGGAACGTCGCGCGTATCCTGCCCGTCGATCAGCACTTTGCCCGAGGTTGGCTCGACCAGCCGGTTGACCATGCGCATCAAGGTGGTCTTGCCCGACCCCGAGGTGCCGACGATGGCGCAGAGTTCGCCGGCTCCGATGGTCAGGGAGACCCTGTCGACCACCGTCGTCTCGCCATAGACTTTGGTCAGCTCCTGGATTTCGATCATTGGGCACGCTCCCTGGTGCTGACCATTTCAACAAAGGCATCGAGGACCACTGCAGCGGCAAAGGCCAGGGCCACGGTGGGGACGGCGCCGAGCAGCACCAGATCCATGGCGGTCTGGCCGATGCCCTGGAACACGAAGACGCCAAAGCCGCCGCCGCCGATCAGCGCGGCGATGGTGGCCAGGCCAATATTCTGGACCAGCACGATGCGAATGCCGGTGAGGATCACGGGAAAGGCCAGCGGCAGTTCCACCGAAAACAGGCGCTGCCGATTGGTCATGCCCATGCCGCGCGCCGCGTCATTGGCGGCCTCGGGCACATTGACCAGGCCCACCACGGTGTTCGAAACGATGGGCAGCAGCGAATAGGCAAACAGAGCGACCATTGCCGGGGCAATGCCGATGCCCGAGATGCCGATGGCCGAGGCGCCCGGCACATTGGCCGCGACCCAGGCCAGCGGGGCGATCAGCAGCCCGAACAGCGCGATCGAGGGGATGGTCTGGACGATATTGAGGGTATTGAGGACGGCGGCGCGCAGCGGCTTGACCCGGTAGAGCAGGATACCCAGCGGCACGCCGGCAAAAATCGCGATAACAACCGATCCGAAGGCCAGAAGCAAATGGGTACGGGCCTCGGCCCAGAAGGCCGGCGCGCGATTGGCAAATTCCTTGAGGATCGACAGATCGTTCCAGGCGCCGCTCCAGAGCAGGGCTGCCATCGCCACCCCGACCAATGCGAGGATACCGATGCGCTGCCATGGACCGAATTTGAGCCGCGTGAGGGCGTCTGTGACCAGCAGCGCGAAAGCGAAGGTCAGAAGCCAGAACCCGGCGCCGGGCGAGACCCGCGCAAAGGTGTTGTCAGGGGGCGTCAGAAGCGTCGCCGACTGGCCGATCAGGACGAAGAGCGTGGCCAGCACCAGGAAGCCGACACCGAGCTTGGCGAGAGGATTGACGCGCAGCAGCATGGTCGCGACGCCGATCAGCAGGACAAGACCGAGCAGGACCGCCGAGGGCGCATTGAGGGCGGATGGGATCGGCAGTCCTTCGCCCAGGACAATGCGATTGGCGCGGAAAACCGCAAAGGGCAGAAAGACGCCGGCGGCAGCAATCAGGGCGATCAGCACGCCGAGCTTGTCGAAGGCCGGCCATGCGGCACGGCTTTGGCTCGTGGTATCAGCGGTTGTCATAAGGCCCCCTCGCGCCTCCTGGCAGGCATGGCGTCATCCGGACGCTGTCGAGACTGTCCCGGCGTATCGAGAGAGTCCGCAGCCAGTGGGGTGGCGCGCATCTGGCACCGCCACCCCGGCAGGCATGGCCTCCGCCAGCGGCGAAGGCCGACGGCTCAGCTCAGAAAGCCGTTGGTTGTCAGGAAGTCGGTGGCCACGCTGGACGCTGCCTCGCCGCCAACCTGCACCCGGCCATTGAGCTCCTGCAGAGTTTCGAGCGTCAGCGCTTCGAAGACCGGCGCCAGCAGTTCCTCGATCTGCGGATATTCGGTGAGCACTTCCTCACGAATGATCGGGGCGGGCTGATAGACCGGCTGCACGCCCTGATCGTCCTCAAGCACCTTGAGGCCGGAAGGGGCGATGCCGCCATCGGTGCCATAGACCATGGCCGCATTGGCGCCATTGGTGCCCTGCGCGGCAGCCGCGATGGTGGCCGCAGTGTCTCCACCCGAAAGCGTGATCAACTGATCAGGCGAGAGGGTGAAGCCATAGACTTCCTGGAATTTGGGCAAAGCGGCCGGCGAGTTCACGAACTCGGCAGAAGCTGCCAGCACCACTTCGCCACCACCGGCAACATATTCGCCGAACTGGGTGAAGGTATCCAGGCCATTGGCCTCGGCCACATCCTGACGGATGGCCACGGCCCAGGTGTTGTTAGCGGGCGACGGCGTCAGCCAGACGATCTGGTTGGCGTCGTAATCGAGCTTCTTGGCTTCCTCGTAGGCCGACTGGGCATTGTTCCAGAGCGGATCATCGGCCCGTTCGAAGAAGAAGGCCGCATTGCCGGTATATTCGGGATAGATGTCGATCTCGCCCGCGGTGATGGCTTCGCGCACAATCGGCGTGCCGCCAAGCTGGATCCGGTCTTCGACCGGAATGTCGTTGGCTTCGAGCACCTGTTTGATGATGTTGCCAAGCACACCGCCCTCTGTGTCGATCTTTGACGAGACGACCACCTGTGCCTGTGCGGCGGTCATGGTCAATGCGAGTGCGGTGGCCGCACCCAATAGCGTTTTCGTTAGGCGCATGACTCTCTCCTTTGTGAGCCGGAAGTTTCCGGCTGTCCCTACCCTGTAAGCACTGTCAGTTCATGACAGTGGTTGGTTCAGTCCCTGTCTGTGGGCCGAGTGCAAAATACTCGTCCAACTCCATAATGGCGGAATGTGAAATCAGTTCGCCAACAAAGTCATCGGACGCCAGAGCCGCTTCCACCGCCTCGACTTCTGCCGAGAGCGGACGGTCCTCGCGATAGAAGGCCGCGTGCCGGCGCACCAACTCATAAACCATACCCGGCACATTGCCCGGATTGTCGCCCGAAATGTCCATGGCCTGGGCGGCGAGCAACCCCTCAAGGGCCGCAAGGCGTCGCAGGGCGCCCGCCTGACGTTCGAAACGCTCGACGACCAGAGGGAGAAAGGCCGCCTCATCCTCAAGACCATTGGCAACAACGAGAGACTGTGCGGAGATCGCGTTGGAGAGCGAAAGGCAGCGTACGAACAGTTCGCCGGCCAGCTTGATGATCGGCCCGAACCCGGTCGCTATCGCTCCCGGGGCCACAAGGTTGACCGGCAGATCCCGTCGGCCGCCATTGCCCAGAAGCACGCAGCGATTGAAGGAATTGCGGGCCACATGGGCCAGCGCCAATTGGGCGGTCTGCAGGAAAACCGTGACATCGAGCGGCAGCGAGCCGCCGGAAGTGAGCACCTGGCCGCCTGCGACCACCGGATTGTCGTCAGTGCGGCCGGTCGCAGCCAGAACTGTACGTCCGGCAACGGTCAGGCTTTCAAAGGCTGTCGCAAATACCTGGCTCATCATGCGGATCGAGAGCGGATCCTGGACATGGGTGCCCGTGGGCCAGTCCCAACCCATGGCGTTGAAATAGAGCCAGGCACCGACACCAGCCTCGCGCTCGGTGCCGACATGGGCCACCGCTTTCCAGGGATCGCGCGAGGCGCCCAGAGCCCCGGCCGTGGTCAAGCCGGTTGCCAGCAGCACGCGCACCGTAGTGGCCGCCTGGCGAATGGCGCGCATGGCGGCGGCATAGCCAACGGCATTGGTCGAGACCGACGCCAGGCTGTCGCGCGGTGCCAGCTTGAATGGCTTGAGGCCCGCGCGCGCCATGGCTTCAGCGGCCGGCAGGCGTTCACCGGAGTGATAAGCTTCACCAACACCGGTCAAGACAGCGCCGATCTGCCCCATCAGTCCGATATCGGCACAGCCGATCGAACCGGTACGGCGCACGACCGGGATGACGTCTGCGTCAAGCAGCCTTTGAAAGGCCGAAACCAGCTCAGGTGTGCACCCGACGCGCCCGGTCAGCGCCATGTTGATCCGGATCGCCAGCGCATTGCGGACCACCTCCAGAGGAAAGGCGCTGCCCGTGCCGAAGTGGTGGGCGCGTACCAGGCCGGTACTGAAGGCATCAAGATCGTCGTCTGACCAGGAAATATCCTTCATTGCTCCCACGCCAGTGGTGGCCCCATAAACCGGCTGCCCGGAATTGATGGCGTCTTCCATGACCTGGCGAGCCTTGTGGACGCGCTCAAGCGCGGCGGCGTCCGGTACGATCAATGCTCTACGCGACCCAATCCGCACAAAATCAGCAAAGCTGAGTGGCTTGCCTTCAAGCCGGATCGTGTCGGTCGGTATGGCGATTTGCGCGTTCACGTCGTCCGGGTCTCCTTGCAAGGGCGACGCTATTGGAAAATTTTGAACCATGGGATATCCCAAAAGCTGCACAGGCTATGTTCTATCAGTGGGCACGTTGACTATGTGCTCAACAAAGAGGCATCGAGATGGACACTTCGACCTTGCTCCTGGTCGATACTGTTTTGCACCAGCGTAGTCTGCGCGGTGCAGCGCGGCATTCCGGACGTCCTGCATCAAGCATCGCTGCTGCCCTGGCGCGGTGCGAAAGCGCGCTGTCGACCAGTCTTTGCCAGCGGGCCGGCTCGGGACTTGTCTTTACGCTCGAGGCCAATCGTCTCGCACCATCGATCACCGAGGCGGCCCAAGTGGCGCGCCGCCTCTATGCCCCCGGGTCCGATCCTTTCTTATCCACCGTCAGACTGCAAGCGCTGGGACGATTTGTCGAGGTGGCCGAGCGTGGGTCCATCCGGCAGGCGGCGCGGGCCTTGATGCTGGGGCAGCCACAATTGTCCAGGCAATTGGCCCATCTCGAAGCCGCTCTCGGGCACACGCTGCTCGAGCGGGGAACGGGGGGGACAGAGTTGACCGCAACGGGCGTGCGGCTATTGGACGATTGCAGCCGGTTGCTCCAGCTCTGGGGTCAGATCTCGAGAACCTCCGAGGACCGGTTTCGCCGCGCCCAGGCCACCGTCAGGCTGGGCTCGATCATGCCGCTTGGCTATGAAAGCGAGATCGCCCGGCAATTGGCCAAGCTGACAGCGAGCTGGGCCATAACCCGCCCCAAGCAACCGCTGTTCATCAGTTCGACAACGGCAGAGGAGCTCTTGCGGGGGCTCAAGAGTGGTGCCTTCGATGTGGTGCTGCTCGATACCGAGAGATTGCCCGAAGATCTTGAGGGCGCGCCCATTGTGGCGTCTGGCCTTGCCATTGTGGGCGCCAAAGGCACGGACATCGCCGCAGCGCTGCGAGACCGGCCGATTGCTTTGCCCAGCCCGCGCAGCGGGTTGCGCCTGCGTATCGATCAGCTTCTGGACATGACCTTTAGCGACGCGGAACGGGACCGGCTGACCCTGCTCGAGATCGACTCCATTCCGGTCATCCTGAATCTGGTGCTGGAATATGGCTTTGTTTCTGTCCTGCCGAGGGCTTCTGTCGCTTCGATCCGCCCGGACTTGCACAGTATCTCTCTGCCTTCGGCATTTGACATGCAATACTGGCTGTGCTGGCTCAAATCGGCGGGGCGTTCGGCCGCTGGAATCGCCGTTCTTGATGCGATCGAGCGTGCAACCGTGCCAGCCCCCCACTGATTGTGCCCGTATGGGCGCCAAGCAAGGAGACCGTGTGCCATGACGAAGACCTTCGATGCGATCATCATTGGTGCAGGTCAGGCCGGCCCGCCCTTGGCAGCGCGCTTGACGGCGGCGGGCCAAACCGTCGCGCTGATCGAGCGCGAACAGGTTGGCGGCACCTGCGTCAATACGGGCTGCACCCCGACCAAGGCCTTGGTGGCCAGCGCAAAGATCGCGCATTCGGTTGCCCATGCAAAAGAACACGGGATCAGTATCGGATCTAAACCCGAGGTTGATTTCAATGCCGTGATGCGCCGGGCCATGGCCATCAGCGAAAAGTCCCGCAGCGGCGTCGAAGGCTGGCTGGACGGCATGAGCGGGCTGACGCTGGTGCGCGGCCATGCGCGCTTTACCGGGCCCAAACGCATAAGCGTGGGCGGCGACAGCTATGAGGCGGATCAGATCTTTCTCAATGTCGGCGCCCGTGCCGCCATTCCTGACATGCCAGGCCTGGATCAGGTGGAGGTGTTGACCAATTCGGACCTGTTCTGGCTGAAGGAACGCCCCGAGCATCTGGTGGTTGTCGGCGGCAGCTATATCGGGCTCGAATTTGCGCAGATGTTCCGGCGCTTCGGGTCTGGTGTCACCATTGTCGAGCGCGGTCCGCATCTGGCAGGCAAGGAGGATCCGGAGGTCTCCGAGGCGATCCGCGACGTTCTGGAAGGAGAAGGCATTGCGGTGCGGACCAATGCCGAGTGCATCCATTTTGCGCGCTCGGAGACCGGGCCCGTGGTGGGGGTGGATTGCACCACTGGCGAACCCGAAATTGCCTGTTCCCACATCCTGCTCGCGGTCGGCCGCCAGCCAAATACTGACGATCTGGGTATCGAGCAAACGGGGGTGGAATGCGACAAGCGCGGATTTGTTCGGGTCAATGACCGGCTGGAGACCAACATCCCAGGCATCTGGGCCCTGGGAGACTGTAACGGGAAAGGCGCCTTCACCCACACCTCGTATAATGACTTTGAAATTGTTGCGTCCAACCTGCTCGATGGCGGCGCCCGCAAGGTCTCGGACCGCGTCATGAGCTATGGTCTTTACATTGATCCACCGCTGGGCCGCACCGGGCTGTCGGAAGCCGAGGCCCTCGCGAAGGGCCACAAGGTCCTGATCGGCAAACGCCCGATGACCCGGGTGGGCCGCGCCGTCGAGAAAGGTGAAACGCAGGGGCTGATGAAGATTGTCGTCGACGCAGAAACCCGCGCAATCCTTGGCGGCGCAATATTCGGGCCGGGGGGAGATGAGGCGATCCATTCCATCCTGGACATGATCCAGATGGGGGCGACGGTCGATGCACTGACCAACACAATGCACATCCATCCAACGGTCGGTGAGCTGATCCCGACCATTTCAGGCGAACTCATACCCGCCGAAGGTTCATAGGCGAGTTTTCGGAAAATTGCCTGATCCAGTCGGCGCTACGGACGCGGCGGGTCGCTCGTCAGAACTTGCAGGACAAGGTCCAGCGCCGCGTCGACGGTGGCTTTCCTGATGCCGTCGCGGCCGAGATCGCCGAAGCGGTGTTCGATGACGACGGTGGCCAGTTCGGACGAGACGGCGACATAGACGAGGCCCACGGGTTTTTTCTCGGTGCCGCCATCGGGACCGGCAATGCCCGTCGCGGCAACGGCAAAATCGACTCGGGCGGTGTTGCGGGCGCCATCGGCCATGGCGCGGGCCACCTGATTGCTGACGGCGCCATAGTCCCCGATGAGGCGCGGCTGCACCTGGATCATGCGCGACTTGGCCGAATTGGCATAGGTGATGTAGCCGCCATAGATGGCCGCGGAGGCGCCAGGAATATCGGTAAGGGCCGAAGCGATCATGCCGCCGGTGCAGCTTTCAGCGGTGACCAGGGTCTGGTTGCGCTCGGCGAGGAGATCGATGATCTGCTGGCCCACAGGGGGTTTAGCCTTGGCTGCCATTCAATCCACCCTTGGCAATTCAATACTGGCACTGGCCATGGACACGATACCCTCCTCCCGCCCGATAAAGCCGAGCTTTTCGTTTGTCGTCGCCTTGACTGCCACGCGATCCGCCGAGATGCCGAGCGTTTCGGCGATCACGGCGCACATGGCGGGGACGTGAGCGGCAATCCTCGGCGCTTCGGCGACAATTGTCACGTCCAGATTGACGATGCGCCCTTTGCGGCGCGCAACCAGCGCACCGGCATGGGCGAGGAACAGGGTGGAGGCTGCGCCTTTCCACTGCGCGTCGCTGGGCGGGAAATGCGTACCGATATCGCCTTCGCCAATGGCGCCGAGAATGGCGTCGGTGAGGGCGTGGAGCGCAACATCAGCGTCGGAGTGGCCTTCAAGCTTGGCCTTGTGGGGAATTCTTACACCGCACAGCCAGACCGCGTCGCCGGGCGCAAAGGGATGAACATCGTAACCGGTGCCGATGCGGGTTTCGGTGCCGAGATCGGTCATGATGATACGCTCCGCGCGTGAAAAATCTTCGGGATGGGTGATCTTGATGTTGTTGCGCTCGCCTTCGACCATGGCGACGCTGAGGCCGGCCCATTCGGCGATTTCCGCATCGTCAGTGAAGTCGCGACGGACCGTTTCGGCCTGCATATGGGCAGAAGAGATCTGGCCGAAGCGAAAGCCCTGCGGGGTCTGGGCGGCAAAGAGCTGGCGGCGGTCTTCGGTGGCGGCAACAAGAGTACCATCGGACGAGCGTTTGATGGTGTCGGTGACGGGCAGGGTGGGCAGGGCCCCGTCATTTTGGCGCAGAGCGGCAATGACACGCCCAATGAGGGCGGGAGTGGCAAAGGGACGTGCGGCGTCCTGAATCAGCACCAGATCGGGGCGCAGCGGCGCCAGGGCTTTCAAACCAGCGAGGACGGAGCCCTGCCTGGTGAGGGCGCCATGGACCGGCGGCAGCAGGCGGGCGTCATCGAGGGCCAATTGGTCATATCTTGCTGCGTGGTCCGGGTGAATGACGGGGACGATCCGGGTGACCGCGTCGGTGGCGAGGAATGCCTTGATGGTGCGGGACAGCACCGGTTCGCCGGCCAGCAGACGGTATTGCTTGGGATCCGGGTTGCCGTCGGTTCCGGCGCGTTCGCCTTTTCCGGCGGCAACGATAATGACGGCTATGGATTTCGGACGCATGGGGATATAGGCACTGGGCAATGGAACCGTCTGTTCCAAAGGGTGTAGCTGCCCCTCTGCCATGCGGCAAGAGCAGGGCTGGTTTACCCTGTTGCGACAGTGAGAAGCGGTTGCGTGGTGTTCGAAATTGACTATTGTGCGGGCACCATTGCCAAATTGAACAATTCTGGGGCAATTCCTTGACCGACACTGCCTGCGCATTGAGCATTGGTGGGCATGCCATCCGTAATCGCGCCTTTCTGGCGCCGATGGCGGGCATAACCGATCGGCCATTTCGCGAGATTGCTGAGCGCTTTGGCGCCGGCCTTGTGGTCTCAGAAATGGTAGCCAGCGCGGCCCTAAGCACGGGCCATGGCGGCATGGTGCGCAAGCTGACGCGGGCCGGCACGCTGCCGCATGTGGTGCAACTGGCCGGTTGCGAGGCGGAATGGATGGCCGAGGGCGCGCGCATTGCCGAGGGCGCGGGCGCGGACATTATCGACATCAATTTCGGCTGCCCCGCCAAGCGGGTGACCAATGGCTATGCCGGATCGGCGCTGATGCGGGTGCCCGACCAGGCGCTGGGGATTGTCGAGGCGGTCGCGGGCGCGACGACGCGTCCGGTGACGGTCAAGATGCGGCTGGGCTGGGATGATGAAAGTCTCAACGCCGCGCAGATTGCGCAATTGGCGGTTAGCGCCGGGGCGCAGATGATTACCGTGCATGGCCGGACGCGGCAGCAATTCTACAAGGGCCAGGCGCGCTGGGGGCTGGTGCGCGATGTGGTCGAGGCCGTCGATGTGCCGGTGGTGGTCAATGGCGACATTGTGGATACCGCGAGCGCGCGGCAGGCGCTGGCCGAATCCGGGGCCGCGGCCGTCATGCTGGGGCGCGGGGCGCAGGGGCAACCCTGGCGGGTTGGCCAGATCGGTGCAGCGCTTGCCGGGCAAGAGGCCGAGGCGCCTCCGGAGGGCGCTGAGCTCGTGGCGCTGATCCAACAGCATTATGAAGACATGCTGGTTGACTACGGCGTCGAGGTCGGGTTGCGGGCCGCGCGCAAGCATCTGGGTTGGTATGCCGACGCGGCCGGGCTGGCGCTGGACAAGCCGACGCGGACGCAATTGCTGGACAATGAGGACACCAAAGCGGTGCTGTCGCTGATTGATACCCTGTTTTCAGGGGAATGGAGGGCGGCCGCATGAGCAGTGCTGTCGTGATGGATCTCGATTCCGTGCCGGCGCGCGCCGTGCTGCAGGCGCTGCCGCAGCCCGTGATGGTGCTCGACGAGGCGCGGCGCATCCAGTTCGTCAACTATGCCGCCGAGGCGTTTTTCGGCGCATCGCTGAGCGTGCTGACCCGGCAGAGCCTGGACGACCTGATCGCCTTTGGATCACCAATCATCTCGCTGGTCGAGACGGTGGTGCAGCGGCGTGCGCCAATGACCGAATATCGGGTTCGGGTGGGGTCGTCGCGCTTTGGCGATGAGCGTATTGCCGATGTTTTCGCCAGCCCGATCTCGGACACGGATGGGCGTGTGGCGGTGCTGATCCAGGAACGCACCATGGCCGACAAGATCGACCGGCAGATGGTGTCGCGCGGGGCTGCGCGCTCGGTGACGGGGCTGGCGTCCATGCTGGCCCATGAAATCAAGAACCCGTTGTCCGGCATTCGCGGCGCGGCCCAATTGCTGGAGCAATCGGTGCCGAGCGACGAGGTGCCGCTGGCGCGCCTGATCCGCGAAGAGACCGACCGGATCGTGGGGCTAATCGACCGGGTGGAAGTGTTTGGCGACGAGCGCCCGATGGAGCGCGAGCCAATCAATATTCACGTGGTGCTCGACCGGGTGAAGCTGTTGGCACGCAATGGCGTGGCGCGGGGCATCACCTTCTATGAAGAATATGACCCCTCGCTGCCGCCGGTATTCGGCAATCGCGACCAGCTTATCCAGATCTTTCTGAATTTAATCAAGAACGCCTCGGAAGCGCTTGAAAGAACACAGAAACCCGAGATCAGGATTTCGACGGCTTTCCGTCCGGGCATCCGCATCAGCGTGGCCGGCGTGGCGGAGCGCATTTCGCTGCCGCTCGAAATCGTCATTGAAGATAACGGACCGGGCGTGCCGCCCGATATCCTGCCGTTCCTGTTCGATCCATTCGTGACCACCAAGACCAATGGGTCCGGCCTGGGGCTGGCGCTGGTGGCCAAGATCGTGGGGGATCATGGCGGGGTGATCGATTGCGACAGCCGCCCTGGCCGCACCCGTTTCCGCATCCTGCTGCCGGTGGCCAGTGGTGCCTTCCAGAATTCCGCCGATGTCGAAGAGGGTTCGCCCGCATGAGCCATGTCGTTCTGCTTGCCGATGACGATGCCGCAATCCGCATGGTGCTCAACCAGGCGCTGACACGCGCCGGCTACGAGGTGCGGCCGACGGGCAATATCTCGACCATGTGGAACTGGGTGAGCCGCGGGGAAGGGGACATCCTGATAACCGATGTGGCCATGCCCGATGGCAATGCCTTCGAGGTGATGCCCAAGATCAAGAAGCTTCGGCCAGAGCTGCCGATGATTGTTATGAGCGCGCAAAACACGTTCATGACGGCTATTCGTGCCTCGGAAGTGGGGGCATATGAGTATCTGCCCAAGCCCTTCGACATTACCGAAGTGCTTTCGGTGGTGGCGCGGGCCCTGGCAGATGCCAAGAAGCCAACCAATGCCGAACGCAAGGCCGAGGAGCCCAGCGAGACCATGCCGCTGGTCGGGCGCTCGACGGCGATGCAGGACATTTATCGCGCCCTGGCGCGGTTGATGCAGACCGACCTGACGGTGATGATCACTGGCGAAAGCGGTACCGGCAAGGAGTTGGTCGCTCGGGCGCTGCACGATTTCGGCAAGCGGCGGAACGGCCCGTTCGTCGCCATTAACATGGCCGCCATTCCGCGAGACTTGATCGAGGCAGAGCTGTTCGGGCACGAAAAGGGGGCCTTTACCGGCGCCAATACCCGCTCGTCCGGCCGGTTCGAACAGGCTGAGGGTGGCACGCTGTTCCTTGATGAAATCGGCGACATGCCGATGGATGCGCAAACCCGTCTGCTGCGTGTGCTGCAGGAGGGCGAGTACACGATGGTGGGTGGCCGCAATGCCATCAAGACCAATGTGCGCATCGTCGCCGCCACGCATCGCGACCTGAGCCAGATGATCCGGCAGGGCCTGTTCCGCGAGGACCTCTATTACCGCCTCAATGTGGTGCCGATCCGGCTGCCGCCGCTGCGCGAGCGGATCGACGATATCACAGACCTGGTGCAGCATTTCCTGCGGCTGGCACAGCGCGAGGGCGAGCCGTCGAAATCCATCTCGCCCGAAGCCATCCGGCTGATGCAGAACTACAATTGGCCGGGCAATATCCGCGAGCTGGAAAACCTGGTGCGGCGTCTGTCGGCGCTTTATGTGGACGAACAGATATCCGCCGAAATCGTGCAGAACGAGCTCAATATCGTCGACCGTCCCGCCGGCAACTCGGCCTCTGGACCGGTGGATATTTCCATGGCTGTTGAAACCCATGTGGGGCAATTGCTGCGCGAGCATGAGCCGAACTTGCCGCCGGCGGGCATGTATCAGCGGGTGATTGACAAGGTTGAGGCGCCGCTGATTGCCATGGCGCTTAATGCCTGTGGCGGTAATCAGATCAAGGCGGCGGACCTGCTGGGGCTGAACCGCAACACATTGCGCAAGAAGATCCGGACGCACAGCATCGAGATCGTCAAGCATAGCAGCCGTCGGGGGTAGGGGCCGCGCGCTCAGCTTTTGCGGTCTTCTCAGTTGTCGCGGCACCACTGGCGCCGCTCGTCCTGTCGAGCACACCGCGATGTCCCCGGTCCTCGGCTGCGGAAATCGCTTCACCGGAGCGTGGTCGTCAATTGAGCCTGAGGTTCCTGGCGTCGGTCCACGGTGTTCGTGCCCTGCGAGCAGCCTTTCGAGCATAGCTCTCAAGGCCTTCTCTGTTTTCGCAGCGCCACCGGCGCTGCTCGTCCTGTCGGACACACCTCGTAGTCTTCGGGCCTCCATCGCGGAAAACGGTCCGGAGTGTTCGTGCCATTCGAGCATAGCTCTCATGGCCTCAGTCCCTAAAATCGCTCCACCGGAGCGATTTTACCCGCGCAGCGGGCCGGGACTGAGTGTCACATTTTGGCAACAATTGTCTTGAAGGGTCGGGTGAATTGGGTCAGGCTTCGCTTTCCCTCTGGTTTTGCACATAGATGGTGGCTCGCGACGTGCCGCCAATATGACAACCAACGCGGTCGAAGCGGAGCAAACTGGGCAGTCTATGGCCGAACTGGTCTCAGCCAACGCAGAGCAAAATGCAACGTCCGCCGGCGAATCGCCGACTGGACGGCGCGGATTGCTGCGTATTCAGCAGAACTACTCGCTGCGCGTGCTCGGCTTCGTGGTCGTCTTCGCATCTGTGCTGATGTCGTCGGCATCGTTCTTCATTCTCTCCGGCGTCACCAATATCGAACCTTCGCCGACGGTCTGGACAGTCATCTGGGTGGTCACCGGGCTCCTGGTGCTGCTGGTGATTGCCCTGGTAGTGACCGAGGCCGTGCTGCTGTTCCAGGCGCGGCTGCGCGGGGTGCCGGGGGCCGGGCTGCAAGTGCGCATGGTGGCGATGTTCGCCTTTGTGGCGGCGGTGCCGGCAGCCCTGGTGGCGGTGGTGGCAACGATCGCGCTCAACCAGGGGCTGGATCAGTGGTTCTCCGAGCGCACTCGGGCGATGGTGGAAAGCTCGCGGCTGGTGGCCCGCTCCTACATGCTCGAGCATGCCCAGGTGCTGCGCGACGATATCATCTGGGTGGCAACGGAATTGGAGCAGGCGCGCGAGACCTATGAGCAGGAGCCTGCGCGGTTCGAGCGGATACTGACGGCCCTGGCAGTGACGCGCTCCTTGCCCTTTACAGCGCTGATCGACCGGGAAGGCGAGACGCTGATGCGGGCGCAGATCAATGTCGCGGGCGCCTATCCCAAATTGCCGGCCGGGGTGACCGATGGCGTGGTGGAGGGAATACCGACGCCGATCGCGCCAGGGGCAACCCAATTCGTAGGATCGGTGATCAAGCTGCGCGGCTATGATGAGACATTCCTGTTCGTGGCGCGTCCTGTCGATGCAGAAGTACTCGAATATATGCGTCTAACTGACGAAAATATAACGGAATATCGCGAGTATGCTTCAAGCCGGCTGGTGTTCCAGATTACCTTTACCATCATGTATGTCGGGTTGGCCGTGGTGCTGCTTCTGGCCGCGCTCTGGATCGGTATTGCGCTGGCCAACCGGTTCGTCGACCCGATCCGAAACCTGATGATCGCGTCGCGACGGGTGAGTTCGGGTGATCTGGATGTGCAGGTGCCGGTACAGGAGGGCAGGGGCGATCTGCGGGATTTGTCCAATGGCTTCAACCGCATGACGCAACAGCTCAAATCGCAACGGCTGGACCTGCTCAAGGCAAATGAAGTCAACGAGAAGCGCCGCCAGTTCACCGAGGCGGTGGTGGAAGGTGTGTCGGCGGGCATTATCGGGCTGGATCCCTATGGCGCGGTGACACTGGTCAATGCGCGCGCCTGCGAAATGCTTGGCCGGACAGAAATCGAGCTGATGGGTGAGCCCATGGACAAGATCATGCCCGAGCTGGCGGCAACGCTGGACAAGGCAAAATCCGCCCGGCGCGGTCAGGTACGTGACCAGATCCAGCTTGGCAATGAAACCGACCGGCGCATCTACCAGGTACAGTTGACGCGCGAAGGCTCGATCACCGAATCCAAGGGCTATGTGCTGACCTTCGATGACATCACAGATCTCGAATCGGCGCAGCGGACCAGCGCCTGGGCCGATGTGGCACGCCGCATTGCGCATGAGATCAAGAATCCGCTGACCCCGATTCAGCTCTCGGCAGAGCGGTTGCGCCGGCGCTATGGCAACAAGCTCGAAGACGATCGTGACGTGTTCGACAAATGCATCAACACGATCGTGCGCCAGGTCGGCGATATCGGCCGCATGGTCGATGAGTTCTCGGCCTTTGCGCGCATGCCGGAATCGGCTCCAGAAACCGCCGATCTGAGCGATGCGATCCGCCAGGCTGTGTTCCTGGAGAGCGTGCGCCTGCCCGAGGTGAACATCAACACTGTGCTGCCGGACGAAACGATCATGGCGTGGTTCGATACGCGCCTTGTCAGCCAATCGCTGACCAATCTGATCAAGAATGCCGTCGAGGCCTTCGAGGGCATCCCCCTTTCCGGGGATTGGCAGCCCACCATTACTGTGGAAGCCCATCTGGAGGGCAATCACGCCCGCATATCGGTGTCCGATAATGGCAAAGGGTGGCCAGCGGAAAATAGACAAAGGCTGTTGGAGCCCTATATGACAACGCGGGAGAAGGGCACGGGTCTCGGTTTGGCCATCGTCGCCCGCATTATCGAGCAGCATGGCGGCATCGTCGAACTAATCGATGCAGAGCCTGATTCACAGGGCAGGGTGGGCGCCTGCGTGACCTTCACGCTGCCGTTGCATTCACCAGCAATGAACACCACAGAGGCAGGAGCCGCGGCGGCGGACGACAATCCTGCCCACAAGGAGGAGCCGCAATTACCCGCGGTTGTTCACAAATAAATGGCTTTGGACATTCTAATCATTGATGACGAGGATGATATCCGTGACCTGATCGCGGGGATCCTCGAGGACGAAGGCTATGAGGCACGGCAGGCTCATGACGCCGATAGCGGGCTGAACGAAATCGCCCGCCGCCGCCCAAGCCTGGTGTTTCTCGACATCTGGATGCAGGGCTCGCGCCTCGACGGACTACAATTGCTCGATGTGTTTCAGAGCCAGCACCCCGATATGCCGGTGGTGATGATATCCGGCCACGGCAATGTCGAAACGGCGGTTTCGGCGATCCGCCGGGGTGCGTATGACTATATCGAAAAGCCCTTCAAGATTGACCGGCTGCTGCATGTCACACAGCGGGCCATGGAGGCGACACGCCTGCGCAGCGAAGTGGCTGAACTCAAGGAGCGCTCGGCGAGCAAGAGCCTCGATATGGTAGGGACCTCGCCGGCGCTGCAGCAGGTGCGCGGGGTGATAGAAAAGTCGGCGCCAACCAATTCCCGTATCTTCATTTCCGGGCCCAGCGGGGCCGGCAAGGGCCTTGTGGCGCGCCAGATTCACCAGCGTAGCCCACGCGCCGATGCGCCGTTTGTCGAGATCAATGCCTCACTCTATGCCCCTGAGGAAGTGTCGGTAGTCTTGTTTGGCCGCGAGGCGCGTGACAAGACGGGCCTGCTCAAGGTCGAAGTCGGGGCGCTGGAGCGGGCTCATGGGGGGACGCTCTATCTTTCTGAAGTCACCACCTTGCCGCAGCCGGTGCAGGCCGCCTTGTTGCGCACGCTTGTGGAGAACCGGTTCCAGCGTGTGGGCGGGAGCCAGGCGGTGCCGATCGACGTGCGTATCATTTCGTCGAGTTCGCAGAATGTGGCGGCTCAGGTGGAGGCCGGGGAATTCCGTTCGGATCTGTTCCATCGCCTCTCCATCGTGCCGCTGCCCCTGACGCCTCTCAAGGAGCGTCGCGAGGACGTACCGCCGCTGGTGTCCGTATTCATCGAGCAGGTCTGCCGTATGCACAATCTGCAGCGGCTGAGTGTCGGTGATGATGCCATGGCGGTGCTGCAGGCGCAGGACTGGCCGGGCAATGCACGGCAATTGCGCAATTCCATCGAGCGCCTGCTGATCCTGATGAAGGACCAGCAGCCAGAGGGAGGGGTGATAACAGCCGCCATGCTGCCCTCGGACATTGGCGAGGTGTTGCCCACGGTGGGTGATGCGGATGCGTCTGCGCATCTGATGAGCCTGCCGCTGCGCGACGCGAGGGAAGTTTTCGAGCGACAATATCTGCTGGCGCAGATTGAACGCTTTGGCGGCAATATTTCCAAGACGGCGGAGTTCGTCGGCATGGAGCGCAGTGCTCTGCATCGCAAGATCAAATCGCTGGGGCTTTGAAAATACGATGAAAATAGCCCCCAGCCATGCATAGGGGGCGGGTAGGCAGTTCTGCGCAACTGTGCCATAGTGACTAAGATATGATAATTCGGATCCCGGGGCTGGGCGGCAGTCCCATCAGGATGCGGACGCAAGCAATTGCGACAAGAACAGCGACAATAAAGCCGCGGTAAAGAGGCCAAAAATGGCTAGCGAAAAGCAGCAAAACCTGCAGGATTCCTTTCTCAACCATGTGCGCAAGCAGAAAGTACCCGTCACCATCTTTCTGGTGAACGGGGTCAAGTTGCAGGGCGTCATCACCTGGTTCGACAATTTCTGTCTGCTGCTGCGGCGTGACGCGCAGTCGCAACTGGTTTATAAGCACGCCATCTCAACCATTATGCCCGGCGCGCCGATCCAGTTGTTTGATCCCGAGCAGAGCACAGATCACGACTGACCGCATATATGCACGAATTTGACGACGAGCGGGACGCCCAGCCGGGCGGCCCAAAGCCCTATATTGATCGGCAGGCGCAGCCGACGCGAGCCGGGCTTGTCTGTCCCGATGTGCGCGGCAAATCCAGCTATCACGATATCGATGCACGCCAGGCCGAGTTCGAAGGCCTTGCGGGGGCCATTGCGCTCGACATCATCTTCTCCGAAGTCGTGCGGGTGCGTGAAATCCGGCCGGCGACCTATATCGGGGCAGGGCATGTTGCCACGCTCGCTGAAAAGGTGAAGGCGGAACATATCGAGCTGTTGCTGGTCGACGCGGCGCTGACGCCGATCCAGCAGCGTAATCTGGAGCGGGAAACCGGCACCAAGGTGCTCGACCGCACGGCGCTGATCCTGGAAATCTTCGGGGAACGGGCGGCGACGCGCGAAGGCGTGCTGCAGGTGGAACTGGCCCATCTCAACTACCAGAAGGGGCGCCTGGTGCGCTCCTGGACCCACCTGGAGCGGCAGCGCGGCAGTGGCGGCACTGGCTTCATGGGTGGTCCGGGCGAAACCCAGATCGAAAGCGACCGCCGCCAGATCACCGAGCGGATCGTGCTGCTTGAGGACCGGCTGGAAAAGGTCAAGAAGACGCGCGAACAACAGCGCCGGCAGCGCACCAAGGCGCTGATCCCGGTTGTGGCGTTGGTAGGTTATACCAATGCCGGAAAGTCGAGCCTCTTCAATATCTTGACTGGGGCGGGGGTGATTGCGGAAAACCTGCTATTCGCCACGCTGGACACCACGGTGCGCAAGATTGCCTTGCCGCATGGGCGCGAGGTGATGCTGAGTGACACGGTGGGCTTCGTCGCCGATCTGCCGCACGATCTGGTGGCGGCCTTCCGGGCAACCCTGGAAGAAGTGGTGGATGCCGACATCATCCTGCATGTGCGCGATATCGCCAATCCTGATCATGCCGCACAGGCGCAGGATGTTCTTACCGTTCTCGAAGAGCTAGGTGTTTCCTCGGAGACAACGCCCATCGTCGAGGTCTGGAACAAGATAGATCTGCTTGATGAGCCGGGACTTGCGCTGGCGTCAGCGGCGCCAGCCGGCAAGGTGGTGGCAACGATGCCGGTATCGGCTCACACCGGGCAGGGGCTGGATGCGCTGCGGCTCAAGATCGAGCAATTGCTCAGCGAACAGAGCCGGACCTATCACGTGCATGTGCCGCATAGCGCGGGCAGCGACATCGGCTGGCTGCACTCCAATGCCGAGGTGATTTCGCGGGACGATGCCAATGAGCAAGGCTCGGACTTCGTTGTGCGCGTGGATCCGCGGCATCGTGCGGCGTTTCTCGAGCGCTTCAACGGCCGTATTGCCGTCTCTGATCTCTAGGCTTTGTCTTTGGACCGGATCTCGTTCCAGTAACCGTCCAGGCGATCCAAGCCTGCAGCGGCCGGTTCGATCGCATCTTCGCGGCAGCGGGCCTCGACATAGTGGAAGCGCCGCGTGAACTTGGAGTTGGCGTCGCGGAGCGCGGCTTCGGGGTCGACACCGGCCTTACGCGCCAGATTGGCGACGGCGAAGAGCAGATCGCCGATTTCCTCGCGCAGGGCATTCTCATCGCCAGCGTTTTCGGCCTCGGCGACTTCTGCCAGTTCTTCCTCGATCTTGGCGCGGACGGCTGGCAGGTCGGGCCAGTCGAAGCCGATCTTGGCGGCGCGCTTGGTGAGTTTTTCAGCGCGGGCGAGGGCGGGCAGCACCTGCGGGACGTCGTCGAGAATGGAAGGCTCAGCATCGCCCTTGCGTTCAGCCTTGGCGGCCCGCTCGTGCACCTTGATGGCTTCCCAGCGGTCCTGCGCATCCACAGCGCCATCAGCCACCACATCGCCAAAGACATGGGGATGCCGGCGGATCAGCTTTTCGGTGATGGCTTCGACAACATCGCCAATGTCGAAATGGCCGGCCTCCTTGGCCATCTGGGCATGGTAGATCGGCTGAAGCAGCAGATCGCCCAGTTCCTCGCGCAGATCGCCGAAGTCTTCGCGCTCAATGGCGTCGGCGACTTCATAGGCTTCCTCGATGGTGTAGTGACGGATGGAGCGGAAATCCTGCGCCAGATCCCAGGGGCAGCCGCCATCCGGATTGCGCAGCGCAGCCATGATCTCGATGAGGCGGGAAATGTCTCGGGATGGCTGCATGACTCAGGGTCCGGTGGTTGGGATTCGGTGCGTGCACCATAGCAAAGCGTGAGGGAAGTGGGACATTGTGGTCTGACAAAGGGACAGATTTTCGCACACCTTTCGTTCGCATAATATATATTATGGAACTTTTGGGTATTGGCATTGAGGGCAAGTGTTGAGGTTTTGATGCCTCTACAATATCAGAGTCATGGAAGCGTTGATCGATTGTTCCAGACGCTGGCCGAGCTGACGGACGTATCCCTTAGATTTGGTGCAGCCGCCTTCCTCACACGCTGCCAAGTCCGCTCAAAGATTGAGGATGCGTCCAGTCACGACGTCGATCTGCATGCCGTCAAAGGCCGGTGTGACGTTTGCAGGCGTCTCGGCTTCGGTTGCGGCGTAGTCGAGATCGATATGCATATTGGTGAGCACGGCTTGGCGCGGCTGGAAGCGTTCGATGAGTTCGAGCGTTTCAGGCAGGCTCAGATGACTTGGATGCGGCGTTGGGCGAAGCGCGTCGATGATCCAGATGTCGAGGTTTTGCAAGGCAGAATGCGCGGCGGCGGGTACCGCCGACAGATCGCAGCAATAAGCCAGGCCGCCAATGCGGTAGCCAAAGGCGTTGATGTCGCCATGGACGAGATCAAAGGCGTTGATGCTCAGTGTGCCGCCCGGGCCGTCCACCGGCACGGTGTCGCCAGTGGCGATTTCGTGGGCGTTGAGGATGGGAGGATAGGCGCTGCCCGGCGGCGTCGAAAAGCAGTAGCCAAAGGCTTCGCGGAGACGCGCGCCGCAATCCGCCGAAAAATAGACATCGACACGGCGCCGGTTGTGCAGCGCCAGAACGCGCAGATCATCGATGCCGTGAGTGTGGTCGGCATGCTCATGACTATAGAATACGCCGTCCAGCCGATCGACATGGGTTTCAAGCAATTGTTCGCGCAGATCGGCTCCGGTGTCGATCAGCACGCGGGTCGGGTGTTCGACACCATCGCGCCAGCCTTCGATGAGCAGTGAACAGCGGCGGCGGCGGTTCCGCGGCTCATGCGGATCGCAGGCGCCCCAGACATTGCCGATGCGCGGCACGCCACCGGATGACCCGCAGCCCAATATGGTCGCGATGATCCGGTCTGGTGCTGCCACGCCTAACTCACGCCGGTCTTGGAAAAGAGACGCCCGAAATTGGCAGTGGTTTCCGCCCCGAGCTGTTCGAGCGAAATGCCACGGATATCGGCCAGCTTCTCGGCCGTGTGGCGCACAAAGCTGGGTTCGTTGGACTGTCCGCGATGCGGGATTGGCGCTAGATAGGGCGCGTCGGTTTCCACCAGATAGCGGTCGTCCGGCACGATCCTGGCGACTTCGCGGATTTCCTCGGCATTCTTGAAGGTGATGATGCCCGAAAAGGACACATAGCCGCCAAGGGCCAAGGCACGCTGAGCCAGATCCATGCCGGCAGTAAAGCAATGCAGGACGAAAGGGAAGGCCCCCTGCCCGGCTTCGTCTTCAAGGATTGCCGCCATGTCGTTATCGGCCTGGCGGCTGTGGATAACCAGTGGAAGACCGGTGATGCGGGCGGCGGCAATATGGCGCCGCAGTCCTGTGGCCTGCGCGTCCCGCGGGGCATTGTCGTAGAAGTAATCAAGGCCCGCTTCGCCGATGGCAACGCAGCGCGGATGGGCACTTAGCCGGACAAGATCATCCGCTTCAATATGCAGCTCTTCATGCGCACTATGCGGATGGGTGCCGACCGAGCACCAGACGTTCTCATAACGTTCCGCCAGCTCGGCATAGGTGGAAAAGTTTTCCACCCTTGTGGAAATCGTGACCATGCCCACGACGCTTGCAGCCGCAGCACGGGCCATGACGCCGTCCAGATCGGCGGACAGGGCTTCGAAATCGAGATGGCAGTGGCTGTCGATCAGCATGGTCACTCAGCAGGCTTTTCCAGGCGGGCGAAAACGCCCTGTGGCACGGGCAGCTCGGTTCCGGAGACGAGACAATTGGCGTCAGCGGCCGCCTCCAGGGTCCGATCGTTCTCGGGCACTTGCAGCTGATCGAGCAGTTGCGCGGCAGAGGTAGGCACAAAGGCCTGCATCGGGATCGCTAAGCGGCGCACCGTATCTGCCGTTACATAGAGAACCGTGGACATGCGCACAGGATCGGTCTTCTTGAGTGCCCAGGGTTCCTGGGCGGCGAAGTAGTTATTGGCCGAACTCAGAGCGCCAATGATGGCGCCGGTGGCTTCATGGACGAGCTGCTGGTCCATGGCCTTCTGTGCCGCGGCGATTGCCTCGGTGACTTCGCCGATGATGGCCTCATCGGCGTCGGACAGGTCGCCCAGGGCAGGTACCCTGCCCTCGCAGTTCTTGTTGATCATCGAAAGCGAGCGCTGCGCGAGATTGCCCAGATTGTTGGCTAGGTCGGCATTGACGCGATTGACCAGCTTTTCGTGGCTGTAGTCGCCATCGCTGCCGAAAGAGACTTCGCGCAGGAAAAAATAGCGTACAGCGTCCTGGCCGAAGGTTTCGACCAGGGCAAAGGGATCGATGACATTGCCGAGCGACTTGCTCATCTTCTGCCCATCGACCGTAAGGAACCCATGGGCGAAGACGCGGTGCTGAACCTCAAGTCCAGCGCTCATCAGGAAAGCGGGCCAATAGACCGTATGAAAGCGGATAATGTCCTTGCCGATGACATGCAGGTCCGCCGGCCAGAATTTCTTGAACAGTTCACTGTTCTCGTCCGGATATCCGACGCCAGTAATGTAGTTGGTCAGCGCGTCGACCCACACATACATCACATGGCCTTCGGCGCCGGGCACGGGAATGCCCCAGTCAAAGGTGGTGCGGGAGATGGAGAGGTCCTGCAGACCGCTTTTAACGAATGATAGGACTTCATTGCGCCGTTCCTTGGGCGCAATGAAGTCTGGATTGGCCTCGTAGAGATCGAGCAGTTTCTGCTGATAGGCGGAGAGGCGGAAGAAATAGGTCGGCTCCTCGACCCACTCCACCTCGGCGCCCGAGGGCGCAAAGCGCTTGCCGTCCTTTTCGGTCAGCTCGTCCTCGTCGAAATAGGCCTCGTCGCGGACCGAATACCAGCCCTTGTAGGTGGACTGGAAAATGTCGCCATTGCTGCTGGCGGCCATCTTCTTCCAGATAGCTTGCGAAGCCTCGTGATGGCGCTGTTCGGTGGTGCGGATGAAATCGTCGTTGGACAGGTTCAGCGCTTTGGCCAGCGCCTTGAACTCACCGGCATTGCGGTCGGCCAGTTCGCGGACAGGAATGCCTTCCTTGGCGGCGGTCTGCACCATCTTGATGCCGTGTTCGTCCGTGCCGGTGAGGAAATAGACCTCGCGGCCCTCAAGGCGCTTCCAGCGGGCGATGGCGTCGGTCGCGATCATCTCATAGGCGTGGCCGATATGGGGCGCGCCATTAGGGTAGGAGATCGCGGTGGTGACGTAGAACGGCTTGGGGGTCATGCTGGCTCGGCAGGATTGGCAAACAGGGCGCAATGCTTCCGGATCGCGTCGAAGATGACCGCCAGCGTCTGCTTCATGTCGAGATTGACGCTGTCGGCTTCGCCCAGAAGTGCGCCTGCCTTCTCCCATAGCTCGGTGGCCGAGGCAAGCCGCGAACGCCCCGCGGCCTGCATGGCGGCTTCCCGCATCTCATGGGCCAGCCAGTCGTTGAGAATTTCACGGGCAAAGGACATGTCCGGCCCCTGCGCATCGGCGCCCAGGACATCGGCAAGCTGGATCTGCGCAGCGACCGGCATGCGGTCAGGGCCCTGCAACCAATCGAGCAAGGCGCCGACCGGCGAATTTTCAGCCAGAGCGAGCGTTTCAAAGGCCCGGCGAGGCCGGCCGCCGGCGAGTTGTACGGCGCGCTCCAGCGTTTCGGCATCCAGGTCGGGATGGCTGCTGCTGACGACGGACCGGACCATATCATCGGCCAGGCCGCGCATGGCCAGGTTCTGGCAACGCGAGCGAATGGTAGGCAGCAATTGGCCGGGGCGGTGCGAGACGAGCAGGAATGTCGTATCGGCTGGCGGCTCTTCGAGCGTCTTGAGCAGCGCATTGGCCGCGGAGGGATTGCACTCGTCGATGCTGTCGAGAATGGCGATGCGGTGCCCTGACCTGCCCCTGGTGTGCTGGAGGGTTTCGCGCAGCTCGCGGATATCTTCGACGCGGATGACGGAATAATATCCCTTGGCATCCTTGGGACGGCGGCGGAGCAGCGCCAGATTGGGGTGGGACATGGCTGCCACCTGTTCGCGCACGCGTTTGGGGTCTTCGTCCCCGGTCGCGGTCAGAATGGCCGTGGCCAGCTCGAACGCCAGCGTTGCCTTGCCGATGCCCTGCGGGCCCTGCAGCATGATGGCACCGGGCAGGCGGTGTTCGGCGAGTTGGGCCAACACGGCCGTGCGGGCAGCATCATGGCCGATGGCCACCTGACGCTGTTCGGGCAGCGGCAGATCGGGAAGCGCGGCGGGATCGGTCACGCGATCAGTCCTTCAGGTGTCACGCGACCGGCCTGCCCTGGAGTTCGGGGAAGCGGGCGCTGACAACATCCCAGATGGCTGCTTCGAGGGCTTCTTCATCCTGCTCTGCGGAGATTACGACGCAACGCTCGGTATTGTGACGGGCGATGTCGAGAAAATTCTCGCGCAGCCGCTGGTGCCAGTCCAGCTCTTCCTTCTCGAACCGGTCGCCGGTCAATTGCAGGCCATCTTCGACGGCGCGCTGCTCGACGCGGCGGAAGGCAATGGCCGGGTCCATGTCGAGAACAATGGTCAGGTCCGGGGTGTGACCGTCCAGGGCGAGATTCTCCAGCGCGTCGATGAGCTTGTCATCGACGCCGCCCGTCAGCCCCTGATAGGCGCGCGTGGAGTCGCAGAAGCGGTCGGAAATGACCCAGGTGCCCTTTTCGAGATTGGGCGCGATGAGCTGGTTGACGTGATCGAGTCGGGCCGCGGCAAACAGCACGGCTTCCGAACCGGCGCCCCAGGCTTCGGAGCGTCCCTGAAGAATAAAGGAGCGGATCGCTTCGGCCTTTGGGGTGCCGCCGGGCTCGCGCGTGCGCACCGCCTCGATGGCATGATGGGCCAGATTGTTCAGTAGACGCCGGACCTGGGTCGACTTACCAACCCCTTCGCCCCCTTCGAAGGTGATGAAGCGAGCTGGGCGTCGATTTGGCGCTTCGAGCATGAGCAGGCTGATTCCTTGATCCGGGTCTCTTTTAGGACACCTGCGCACATGGGAAAAGGGAGGAGCCGACTTTGCCCGCTGTTCAAGCACGGCTCTCGTGGCATTTTGAGCCTAGAACTGGTCCACCGGACTAATTTTGCCGCTACGCGGCACGGCTCAAAGCCAACCCAATGCCAGTTGCTTCAGGGCATCAGTGGCGCGACGGATCAGATCGCCCTGGCCAATGTCTTCAGCGGCGTAAAGAGGTGCGGCCTGCACAAGTTGGTCATTGCAGAAGACCCTGAGTTCTGCGATCCGGTCGCCCTGGCGCACCGGCGGCAGGAGCGGGGCCTGATAATTGACCGTGGCCGACAGGCACTGTCGCGAACCGCGCGGCAGATAGAGGGCGATTTCGCCCTGCCCGACAAGACCAACATTAGGTTTGGCGCCGCCATAGACATCGGCATAGGCGACAATCTGGTCATCAGCGAAGGGGGTGAAGCGCTCGAAAGCACGGGCGCCCCAGGTGAGCAGCTTGCGCGCCTCTTCTGTACGCTCACGCATGGAAGTGAGGCCATGGACGACGGCGATCAGGCGACGGTCACCCTGATCCGTCGACGTCACCGATCCGTAACCAGCCGCTTCCGTGTGGCCGGTTTTCAGACCGTCCACACCTATGCCCATTTCCACGAGCGAATTGCGGTTGGCCTGATTGATACCGTTCCACTCCATCTCAGGCTCTGAAAAGTAGTGATAATACTCCGGAAATTCGCGGATCAGGTAGCGGCCGAGTTCGGCCAGATCGCGCGCCGTGGAATACTCGTTCGGGTCGGGCAGCCCGGTGGAATTGGTAAAGTTCGAGCCTTCGAGACCGAGATCGTTGGCCAGCTCATTCATCATCAATGCAAACGTCGCCTCAGAACCGGCAATGCCTTCTGCCAGGACAATGGCGGCATCATTGCCGGATTGTATGATGACGGATCGTACAAGGTCTTCGACACGAATCTGCGAATTGAGCTCGGCAAACATGGTCGAGCCGCCGGAGGCGGCGCCACCGGTGCGCCAGGCGTTCTCGGAAACGAAGAACTCATCGTCCAGGCTGACACGCCCTGCCCTGATCTCATTGAACACGACAGCCAAAGTCATCAGCTTGGTCATGGAGGCCGGCTCAAGGGGCGCGTCGGCGTCCTTCTGGAAGATGACCGTACCGGATTCGTAGTCCATCAGGACTGCAAACTTTGCCTTGGTGTCGAATTCGGCCTGGGCCAGTGCTGCTCCGGCAAGTGAGAGCAGGGCAAATATGGCGATCAGCACTCTCACGGCGCAGTTCCCTTGCAATTGCGATATCGACGCCGAGATTATCGCGGCGCAATATAGACGCAATTAATAGAGAATTGCGTCAGTCAGGCCAAGGTCTCGGGCAAGATCAAGCGCGTCCTGACTTGTTGCACCAGCCTTGAGGTGGGTCAGTGTCAGTTTGGTTGCGGGGCGCCCGTTGACCGAGACTGGTTCTTCGGTGACCGCGCCGACACGGGCAAAGTCCTGCGCCAACGCGGCCGCATTGCCCGGATCAGCAAAGATGCCGAGCGCGAGATGAATTTTTCGTGCGTCGGCGTCGACCGAGCCCGCCCAATCGGCGAGTTCAGCATTGCCGCTTGCCATAGCGTTGGCGGCGGCATGGGCCGAGCCGACAGCAGCGTCGAGCTCGTCTGGGGACGCTTCCGCATAGGAGAACAGGCCACTAATGAAATTGGTGGTCATGCCGACAAGACTGCGATTGCTCTGTCCGCCGGAACTGGCGACGCGGACCGGGCCGCTGTCATAATCGGCGGGACCATTGTAGCTGGCTATGAGCATACGGGTATCGTCCCCCTCAAGCGGGGCCTGGCCGACATATTCGACATGAACGCTGGTCGAGCCCTTGTTGACATAGCCCAGCATGGAAGCGGCGCGATAACTCAAGTCGATGATGCGCCCCGAAACATAGGGTCCGCGATCATTGACGCGAACGATCAGCGAGCGGCCATTTGCCGTATTTGTCACGCGTACATAGGATGGCAGCGGAAGCGTGGGGTGCGCGGCGGTTATCGCATTTGCGGAAAAAATTTCGCCATTGGCGGTTTTCCGGCCATGGAAATCGGCGCCGTACCAGGAGGCCGACCCTGAAGCAGAATAGTTCGGGTCGTGCTGGGGCACATAGGTCTTGCCGCGCACAGTGTATGGCTTGCCAATCTGGTAGCGCCCACCGCCCTTGGGTGGGTTTGGATTGGACGTCACGCGCGGCGAGACGGCGACCCCATACTCGCTTGAAGTGAAGGCAGCGCGTTTGACCGTTGGGCCGAAATTGCCCGTGGCGCAGGCGGCCAAGGAAGGGGCGATCAGAGCGGCCAGGGCAATGGCTCGAATGGCGCTTCGCCAAGTGGTCGTCACGATACGCAATACCCTATATGAACAGAACTTTTCTGGCCGAAGGATAGCGGCTTTGTTGGCCGGCTCACAGAAAGGAACAATTTTACGGTTTAGGGGAGGTTAAGGCCAATGAACCGTTACTTTGCCGACCGAGATTGCTGGCGTTTTCTCCATCGGACCTGAGGGGCAACAAGGAATGTCACCCGGCGCGGGTTGACTGATATAAAGATATCTTTATGTGATTGCGCAGCGCTGATAGAGTGCGCGCCTGTTGCAAGAAAGTGAGGACGGCGATGAGCCCCTCCCCCGATCAGAACACCGACACGCCCATTATCCCCGACTGGCACGAGGTCCGCGCCGCGCTGGCGCGTGCCATGGAGGAGCGAATCCTCATTCTGGATGGCGCCATGGGTACGATGATCCAGCGTCTGGGCCTGACGGAAGAGAACTTCCAAGGCGAGCGGTTCAAGGACTGGAGCCACCCGCTCAAGGGCAATAACGATCTGCTGGTGCTTACCGAGCCGAAAATGATCGAGGACATTCACCTCGAATACTATCTGGCCGGGGCTGATATCGTCGAGACCAACACCTTTTCCGCGACATCGGTGGCGCAGGCGGACTATGCCTGCGAGGAGGCGGTATACGACATCAATTACCACGGGGTGCTGTGCGCTCGGCGCGCGGCTTTGCGAGCCGAGGCCCAGGATGGCCGCCGTCGCTTCGTGGCTGGCGCCCTTGGGCCGACCAACAAGACTTCATCCATGTCCACGGACGTCAACAGCCCAGGTCACCGGGCCATTTCGTTCGACGAACTGGTCGAGGCTTATGGCGAGGCCATTCGCGGCCTGGTGGATGCCGGCGCGGACCTGCTGCTGTTCGAGACAATTACCGATACGCTCAACACCAAGGCCGGTATCTTTGCCGCGCAGAGGCTGTTCGAAGAGCGCGGCATCGATGTGCCGATCATGATTTCAGGCACGATCACGGATCTCAGTGGCCGCACCCTCTCCGGTCAAACGCCGACGGCTTTCTGGTATTCGATCCGGCACGCCAATCCGATCACCATCGGGCTCAACTGTGCCCTGGGTGCCGATCTGATGCGGGACCATATCTCCGAGCTCTCCTCGGTCGCCGACACCTTTATCTGCGCCTATCCCAATGCCGGGCTGCCCAATGAGATGGGTGCCTATGACGAGACACCGGAGCAGATGGCCGGGCAGTTGGAGACATTTGCCAGCGAGGGACTGCTGAACATTGTGGGTGGGTGCTGCGGCTCGACCCCGGACCATATCCGGGCGATTGCAGAGACGACCGCGCGTTATGCGCCGCGCAAGGTGCCCAATGCCGAGCGACTATTGCGCTTATCCGGGTTGGAGCCCTTCACGCTCACCAAGGACATCCCCTTCGTCAATATCGGCGAGCGCACCAATGTCACCGGCTCGGCCCGGTTCCGCAAGTTGATCACGGCAGGCGACTACACCGCGGCGCTCGATGTGGCGCGCGACCAGGTGGCCAATGGCGCCCAGGTCATCGACATCAACATGGATGAGGGCCTGATCGACAGCCAGCAGGTGATGATCGAGTTCCTCAACCTGCTTGCCGCCGAGCCGGACATCGCCAAGGTGCCGCTGATGATCGACTCTTCCAAATGGGAGGTGATCGAGGCGGGCCTGAAATGCGTGCAGGGCAAGGCGCTGGTCAATTCCATCTCGCTCAAGGAAGGCGAAGAGGCGTTTATCCATCACGCGCGACTGGTGAAGGCCTATGGCGCGGCCGTGGTGGTGATGGCGTTCGACGAGACCGGACAAGCGGACACCAAGGCGCGCAAGGTCGAGATCTGTGCCCGCGCCTACAAGATCCTGACCGAGGTCGTCGGCCTGCCGCCTGAAGACATCATTTTCGATCCCAATGTTTTCGCCGTGGCGACCGGCATTGAGGAACACAATAATTACGGCGTCGACTTCATCGAGGCGACCAGGGAGATCACCGATACCCTGCCACATGTCCACATTTCGGGCGGCATTTCGAACCTGAGCTTCTCGTTCCGCGGCAATGAGCCGGTGCGCGAGGCGATGCATGCGGTATTTTTGTACTATGCCATCCAGAATGGCATGGACATGGGCATCGTCAATGCGGGCCAGTTGGCGGTTTACGAGACCATCGACAAGGAACTGCGAGACGCATGCGAGGACGTAATCCTCAATCGGCGGCCAGATTCGACCGATCGGCTGCTGGACCTGGCGGAGCGCTATAAGGGCCAGGGTGGCGGGGCCGGCAAAGCCAAGGACATGAGCTGGCGCGAATTGCCAGTGGGCGAGCGCATTACCCATGCGCTGGTCAACGGCGTGACCGAATTCATCGAAGCCGACACTGAAGAGGCGAGGCAGACCTTTGCGCGGCCACTCCATGTGATCGAAGGCCCGCTGATGGCCGGGATGAACGTGGTGGGGGACCTGTTCGGCTCGGGCAAGATGTTCCTGCCGCAGGTGGTAAAATCGGCCCGTGTGATGAAGCAGGCCGTGGCTTATCTCATGCCGTTCATGGAAGCGGAGAAGGACGCCAATGGCGATGCCGCTGGCCGCAAGAGCGCGGGCAAGGTGCTGATGGCAACGGTCAAGGGCGATGTGCACGATATCGGCAAGAACATCGTGGGTGTCGTGCTGAGCTGCAATAATTACGAGATCATTGATCTGGGCGTCATGGTGCCGACCCAGAAGATCCTGGAGACCGCCAGGTCCGAGAACGTCGATATCATCGGCCTGTCCGGTCTCATCACGCCTTCGCTGGACGAGATGGTGCATGTTGCCTCGGAAATGGAGCGCGAAGGGTTCGACATTCCCCTTCTCATCGGCGGGGCGACGACCAGCCGCGTGCATACGGCTGTAAAGATCCATCCGCGCTACGCGCGCGGTCAGGTCGTGCATGTCAATGACGCCAGCCGCGCGGTGGGCGTAGTCTCGAACCTGCTTTCGGATGAGACCAAGGTGACGTTCATCGAGCAGGTCCGGGCCGAATATGCCAAGGCTGCGACCGCGCACGAACGCGCCGAGTCCGAAAAGCGCCGCCTGCCACTGGAAACGGCCCGCAGCAATGCATTCAAGCCCGATTGGTCTGGTTATACGCCCCCTGCCCCGAACTTTCTGGGCACGCGCAGTTTCACTGATTTCGACCTCTCAGAGCTGGCGCGCTACATCGACTGGACACCATTCTTCCAAACCTGGGAGCTGAAAGGGCGGTATCCGGCCATTCTGGACGACGAAAAGCAGGGCGAAGCGGCACGTGCCCTGTGGGCCGATGCGCAGAAAATGCTCAAGCAGATCATCGACGAAAAGTGGTTTGCGCCCAAGGCCGTGCTCGGTTTCTGGCCGGCCAATGCGGTGGGTGACGATGTGCGCCTGTTTACCGATGAAGACCGCCAGAGCGAGCTAGCTACTTTCTTCACGCTGCGCCAGCAACTGAGCAAGCGTGATGGCAAGCCGAACATGGCCCTTTCGGATTTCGTGGCGCCTGCGGACAGCGGAAAACCCGACTATATCGGCGGCTTTGTGGTGACGGCGGGGATCGAGGAAGTCGCGATTGCAGAGCGCTTCGAACGCGCCAATGACGATTACTCCTCCATTCTGGTGAAGGCCCTGGCCGACCGTTTCGCCGAGGCTATGGCGGAATATATGCATGAGCGGGTGCGCAAGGAGTATTGGGGTTATGCCCCGGATGAGGCCCTGTCGCCAGACGATCTGGTGGGCGAGCCCTATCAGGGCATCCGCCCGGCGCCCGGCTATCCGGCCCAGCCGGACCACACCGAAAAGACCACGCTGTTCCGCCTGCTGGACGCAGAGAATAGCGTGGGTGTGAGCCTGACCGAGAGCTATGCCATGTGGCCGGGATCATCGGTCTCGGGCATTTATCTGAGCCACCCCGATTCATACTATTTTGGCGTTGCGAAGGTGGAGCGCGACCAGGTGCTGGACTATGCGCTGCGCAAGGGCATGGATGTGGAAGAGGTCGAGCGCTGGCTGGCGCCGATCTTGAACTATGTCCCGGGCCGGGTGGCGGCGGAGTGATCGGTAACAACGATGTCACGCATTGACCCGATCCCGGTGACTTTGATCTCTGATCCCGGAAAACTGGTGCCGCTCGATGGCGACACGGCGTTGATCCGGCTGCCGGCCAATTCGGGACATGGACATGCCGATGGTGATGTATGCGTCGCCTGCTCGGGCACTACCGATGTGCGGGCGCTGCTCTACAACCTGCTCGAAGAGCACCGGCGCAATATGCGGCCGGCATTCTCGCGCGTGGTGGTGGATGCTAGTGCTGTGGCTGACCCGCAAAAGGTGGTTGCGGCGCTGACGGGGAAACTGCCTGCGCAGGCGCTGCGGGACCATACCGTGGCGCGGATGTTCTATCTGGCGGGTTGATGCACCCGCTGGAGGCAGGTTAAGGCGATATTTACCATAGGAGCGTCTTCTGATCAGTGGATTTAGCTGGTCAGCGAATAGTCCGCCGGCCGAACGAAGAACCTGTCAGCGCGATATCCGGGCACCTAGATGACGTATCGGTCCAAGACTACTAAATTCCTGCTGACCGCTTTATTGTTTTTCGCAGGTCTGGGCGTATCGACTGCTCAAGAAGCCGACTGGACAGGTTTCTATTTCGGCGTTCAGGCAGGATCGGCGCATGGTCATAGCTTGCACGACCTGCAAGGCCCCGGGACCGACATAGGCGTTGATCAGACTGGCGCTTTGGTCGGCTTGTCTACGCAGTACTTGTGGCAGGTGGGTCGCTTTGCCTTCGGACCGCAGGGTGAAGTGTTCGCCAGCAACTTGCATGGCGAGACCAAGCTGGGTGCCTTCAACCACTTTACCAGCTCAGTCGAGTGGGTCGGGTCTGTTGGGGTCAAGGCCGGTGTCACCGTCGACAATTTCATGTTGTTCGGCACCGCCGGCCTTGCGGTAGGGAATGTGTCGGGCGGCCAGCGCAACACCCTGCTCGCGCGCGAACACACCGAGCATCAACTTGCAAACGGCTTCACTGTTGGCCTTGGTGCGGACCTTCAACTTCAGGACGGTTGGACCATTGGCAGCGAGTACCGCTACTATGACTTCGGCCCGGCATCGATGTTCACCGGTGTACCTACTTTTCAGGCCCGGACCCTTGACGCAAACATGCACGCCGTGAGCCTGCATATCCGCAAGAAGCTCTAGGTCCACCTCACCCGGTGTATGGCACCAGCGGCGTGTCGGCCCTGAGATAAAGCGGGTGCTTTGGCGAGCCGTCTGCATTGGTACCGAAGCACCAGAGTTCGACGCCGTCGCTGATCAGTGCCGCGACGATTTCCCGGCCTGCCGGCGCCAGAGCCTTATTGAGCTTGCCGTGACACAGGACAACGCGTCCTGCACCGCGGGCCGCGTCCCGGATGATAGGCAAATTGGCCGGTGAAACCGCTTCAACGCCGGGCTGGACGAGCATTTTGGGATGCGTTGCGCGATAGTCGCCGACATTGCATTTGACCATGCCGGCAAAGCCCTCGCGGCGGGCGAAATTCCACTCGCGGGCGCAGGTCGGGTCGTCCACCGTGGCGTCGGCGGTGGATGGGTTCATCCCGATGAAGACGATGTATTGGCCCGGAAAAGTCTCGCCCAACCAGCGCCGCATGCGCTGGCGATAGCGGCCATCCTCACTCATCATCGCGTCGCCACGCACGCCCTCGCCGAGGCGCAGGCGAACCTTGCCGCCGGGATCGTGTGCCAGATCATTCATGCCGTCAGGTCACCCGGCGGGATGAGGCCATTTATCAGCGAGGCAGTGGTGATGGTGTTGGCGAGGAGGCACGCAATGGTCATGGGGCCGACGCCGCCCGGTACCGGGGTTATGGCAGCGGCGACTTCGGAGGCGGCAGCAAAATCGACGTCGCCGATCAGGCGCGTCTTGCCCTCACCTTTTTCCGGCGCCGGCATGCGGTTGATGCCGACATCGATGACCGTCGCCCCAGGCTTGATCCAGTCGCCCTTAATCATGTTAGGGCGACCGACCGCCGCAACCACGATATCGGCCTGACGGACGATTTCGGGAAGGTTTCTGGTGCGCGAATGGGCGCCCGTGACGGTGCAATTGTCGCGCAAGAGGAGCTGCATCATCGGTTTGCCGACGAGATTAGAGCGGCCGATGATGACGGCATGCTTGCCTTCGAGCGAGCCGAGTGCATCGCGCAGCAGCATCAGGCAGCCCAGGGGCGTGCAGGAAACCGGGCCCGGCAGGCCGATCTGCACCTTGCCGACATTGGCGGGGGTGAAGCAGTCGACATCCTTGGCCGGATCGATCGCTTCGATGACCTTGTTGGGGTCGATATGCTTGGGCACCGGCATCTGGACGAGAATGCCATGCACGGCCGGATCGGCATTGAGCTGGTGCACCAGGGCCAGCAGATCGGCTTCCGGCGTGTCAGCCGGCAATTCGTGTTTGAACGAGTTCATGCCGACTTCGGCGGTCTGCTTGGCCTTGGACGAGACATAGACCTGGCTGGCCGGGTCTTCGCCCACGATCACCACAGCAAGGCCGGGGGTGACGTCGTGTTCGGCCTTCAGGCGCGATACATGGCCGGCAATGCGGCCACGCAGATCTTCGGCAAAACGTTTCCCGTCGATGATTTTTGCGGTCATATCGGCCTCGATCTGTTTAACTGCCAATGGCGGGCGGAGCACCCGCTTTTGCGCTTCGACATAAGGGATGAAGGATGATCCGTCCATTGCTTTGGCTGCCACTATTGGCCGTTTGGACTTTGCCCGCTGCGGCACAGGAGGCGTCGCCGGAGAAGCGGGCACAAAAGTTGCACGCCCTGTCCTTTGGGGAGCAATGCCATTCCAGCGGCGGCTATCTGCCCGATGACCCGATCGAGAGCTGGACCTTCAGCTACGTGCCGAGCTGGAGCGAGGGAGCGGAGGAGGACAAGGAGGATGTGACCCTGGTGCGCATCTTCTGTTCGTCGGGCGCCTATAATGAGACGCACGCCTATTATCTACTACGCGAATATGAGGGCATGACATCGGTCGGCTTTGCCCAGCCCGCCTTTGATGTAAAATATGAGAACGACGACTTCGATGGCGCGGTTGAGGCGATCACCACGGTGGGGATGAGCGCGACAGGGCTGCTGGTCAATTCGCAGTTCGACCCGGAAACCCTGAGCATCGATTCATTCTCGAAATGGCGCGGGCTGGGGGATGCCAGTTCATCGGGGCAATGGGTGTTCCGCGATGGCGCCTTCGCGCTGGTGCATTTTGCCGTGGATGCCAGCTACGACGGGGAGATGAACCCCGAAGTCCTGGTGGACTATCCGGGAGACTGAAGGAGGCCCCCTTGGCTGATCAGGAAACCAAACCGCATACGGGGGAAGTCGAGACGTTTCTCGGGCAGGTTGAGAGCGAGCGGAAGCGCGCCGATTCTCATGTGCTGATCGAGATGATGAGTGAGATCAGCGGAGAGCCGCCTGTTCTATGGGGCACGATGGTCGGGTTTGGGCAGTACCATTACAAATATCCCACCGGGCACGAGGGTGATTCTTTTCTGGTGGGATTCGCCCCGCGCAAGGCGGCGTTCAGCATCTATCTGATGGGTACATTTACTCCCGAGGAGAAAGCGCGGCGCGAGGCGCTGCTGGCGAAGCTGGGCAAGCATCGCATGGGCAAGGCCTGCCTTTATGTGAACAAGCTCAGTGACATTTATCTCGACGTGCTCCGGGAGCTGGTCGAAATCTCGATCCGCAGGATGCGCGCGACCTATCCGGCAAAATGAAGGCCGCCACAGCATTTCTGCCGGGCGGCCTCTTGGGGATGCGGTCCACCGCGCTGTTGAGGGCTTGGGGGACATGCGGCAAACCACTTCCCGCTCATCGGTTGCATGGGTCGTTTGCTATGCCGATGAACTGAGTGAAAGATGGTGGAGAATTGCGGCGAGAAAAGAGCGGGTCACCGAAGTGTGAATATCGTGACCCCGACCGGCTCTGCGTTGAGAAGCCGTCATATGCCCCCTATATTGGCGGGCATTGAAAGAGACGAATCCAATATACCGCCGCCCGATCCGCGGGACGGCACCGAGGGACACTTTTATGACGACACTCAGCCCGCCGCGCATGGAATCCCAGGCTTTCACCGATCCGGCAGCGGCCTGGGCGCATATCGCCCATATCTACCACCGCAATTGTGATTTCATCCGCAACCATCTCAATGGCCTGACCACGGGGACCATTCCGGCCGGGCGGGTGCGCGCCTGCTATCCTCAGGTGGAAGTGCGGTCCACCAGCTATTCCAAGCATGAGAGCACCCTGCCCTATGGCTATCTGCATAGCCCGGGCATCTATCGGACTACGGTGACTGCGCCGGACCTGTTCCAGGGCTATCTGCAGGAGCAGTTCGAGGTCATTCTCAAAAACCATGGCGGGGTGATCGAGGTTGGGGAGTCCGATACGCCGATCCCGCTGCACTTCGCTCTGGGGCCGCATGATCATCTCGATGGCAAGGCGATAAATGCCATGGAGGTGCCGCTGCGCGACCTGTTCGATGCGCCGGACCTTGGCAATACGGATGATGAAATCGCCAACGGCACCTATGTGCCACCGCGTGGCGGGCCCTACCCGCTTTCGGCCTTTACCGCGCCGCGCGTCGACTATTCGCTGTTCCGGCTGGCTCACTATACGGGCACCAACGCAGAGCATTTCCAGAACTTCGTGATCTTTACGAACTACCAGTTCTATATCGACGAATTCTGCCGCATGGCCAAAGGCTGGATGGCCGAAAAACATCCGCATTATCAGCGCTTTATTGAGCCGGGCAACGTTGCGACCGACAATATGCTGACCGGCGGCGGTGTCACTGGTAATCCACCGCCGCGCACGCCGCAAATGCCGGCCTACCACCTGGTGGGGGATCGCGGCCGTGGCATCACCATGATCAATATCGGGGTTGGACCCTCCAACGCCAAGACGATCACCGATCATATCGCAGTGCTCAGGCCGCATGCCTGGATCATGCTGGGGCATTGTGCGGGCCTCAGGAACAGCCAGGAGCTGGGCGACTATGTGCTGGCGCATGCCTATGTGCGCGAGGATCACGTGCTCGATGCCGACTTGCCACTCTCCGTGCCGATCCCGGCGCTGGCCGAGGTGCAGGTGGCGCTGGAGCAGGCGGTGGAGGAAGTAACGCAGACCGAGGGGCTGGAAACCAAGAAGATCATGCGTACCGGTACAGTGGCAACCTTCGACAATCGCAATTGGGAGCTGCGCGACCAGACCGAGATCACACGGCGCCTCAGCCAGTCCCGCGCCGTGGCGCTGGACATGGAGAGCGCGACCATTGCCGCCAATGGTTTCCGCTTCCGCGTGCCCTATGGGACTTTGCTCTGCGTGTCGGATAAGCCACTGCATGGGGAACTGAAACTGCCGGGCATGGCCTCGGACTTTTATCGCACCCAGGTCAACCGGCACCTGCAGATCGGGCTCAGGGCGATGGAGATCTTGCGCGACCAGCCGGCGGAACGGCTGCATTCGCGGAAACTCAGGAGCTTTGCCGAGACGGCATTTCAGTAGGTCCGTTCGGGTTTGCGGCGGACCCTCTCACCCTTCTCAGCCTTTGGCCGATCCCCCTCTCCCCACGGGGGAGAGGAAAAAGGGGACCAATCGATAGAAAAAAGCCCGGGATCGCTCCCGGGCTTTTTGCGTAACGTTTGGGGGACCGATCAGCGGCCCTTGACCACCGAATAGCCAGCATATTTGGCCGAGGAGCCGAGCTGTTCCTCGATGCGGATAAGCTGGTTGTACTTGGCCAGGCGGTCCGAGCGGGAGAGCGAGCCGGTCTTGATCTGACCGCAGTTCAGCGCCACGGCGAGGTCAGCAATGGTGGAATCCTCGGTTTCGCCCGAGCGGTGCGACATCACCGAGGTGTAGCCGGCGCGGTGCGCGGTATCGACGGCGTTGAGGGTTTCGGAGAGCGAGCCGATCTGGTTGACCTTGACCAGGATCGAGTTGGCGACGCCCATCTTGATGCCGGACACCAGGCGCTGCGTGTTGGTAACGAAAAGATCGTCGCCGACGAGTTGTACCTTGGAGCCAATGGCGTCGGTCAGAGCCTTCCAGCCGTCCCAATCGTCCTCGGCCATGCCGTCTTCGATGGTGATGATGGGGTAGCGATTGGCGAGGTCTTCGAGGAAGCGGACGTTTTCGTCCGATGAGAGCGACTTGCCCTCGCCCACCATCTCGTATTTGCCGTTCTTGTAATATTCAGTGGCGGCGCAGTCGAGGCCGAGGAACACGTCCTCGCCCGGCTTGTAGCCGGCCTTCTCAATCGACTTCATGATGAAGCCCAGGGCTTCATCGGCCGATTTCAGCGCGGGGGCAAAACCACCCTCGTCGCCAACCGAGGTATTGTGGCCCTCGGCCGAGAGGCCCTTCTTGAGGGTATGGAAGATTTCGGCACCGATGCGCACGGCGTCTGCAATCGACTTGGCGCCGGCCGGCAGGATCATGAACTCCTGCATGTCGATGGGATTATCGGCATGCTCGCCGCCATTGATGATGTTCATCATCGGCACGGGCAGCACATGGGCGTTCGGGCCGCCGATATAGCGGTAGAAGGGCAGTTCACTCGATTCCGCGGCGGCCTTGGCCACGGCCAGCGAAACACCAAGAATGGCGTTGGCGCCCAGATTACCCTTGTTGGCAGTGCCATCGAGGTCGATCATGGCCTGGTCGATCGCGAGCTGATCGAGCGCGTCCATGCCCTGGATTTCATCGGCGATGGTCGTGTTGACGTTCTCGACGGCCTGGGTCACGCCCTTGCCCATATAGAGGGCGCCGCCGTCGCGCAGCTCCACGGCTTCATGGGCGCCGGTCGAGGCGCCTGAAGGCACGGCGGCACGGCCGAAGCTGCCATCGTCCAGCACCACATCGACTTCGACGGTCGGGTTGCCGCGGCTATCGAAAATCTGGCGGCCATTGACGTGGATGATTGAAGACATGCGTGCCCTTCCCGGAATGCTTCTTGGGTGTGAGTGCCTGTCTAGACGGGCCTTGTGACAGTGAAAAGAGGGAACGCGCAAAAAAGGCGCCGTCCTCGTCTCCTAGAGCGCAAGTTTTCCGTTGCCCAGCAGCCAGGACACCGATTCCTGTACAGCTTCCAGCGAGGTGTAACGTGGGGCATAGCCCAGCAGGCGACGGCCCTTATCGATACTGGCATTTGGACTACGGGCAATGTGTTCCCAGGCGGCGGCGGCGTTCTCGGGCTTCTGCATGGATTTCCAGTCCTCCCAGGTGTGGAAGCTCAGCGAGGGTTCCTTGCCAAACCAGCGATACATGGCCTCGGCATAGCCCCGGAGTGTCACAGCACCGGGCGACACGGCATGGAAGGCTTCCCCGACCGAGACGCTCCAGTTGGCCATGGCCTGCGTGAGAAGGATGGCGATGTCATCGGCGTGAATGTGATGTACCGTTTCCATTCCGAAATTGGGCAGGGCCAGGGTTTCGCCGCGCGCGATGGTTTGGAAGGCAGCATTGTCGAAGTGACCGGCCGGATTGAGCGGCGACCACCCCTGCCCCACGATGTGGCCGGGATGGAGAATGGTCACGGGGAAGCCGTCACGTCGCGCCAGGCCGAGCAGGTAGTCCTCGATTGCTGCTTTCTGGACGCCATAATCGCCGAAGGGCCGCTTGGTCACGTCTTCGGGCGTCGGCACCACTTCAGAGAAGCCGTGGGTCCAGATCGTACCGATATGGAGGAAGTGGCGAATCTTGCCGATGAGAGCCTTAGCAAGCTGCTGGGCGCTTTCAAGTGTGAAGCAGATATTGTCGATGACGATATCGCCCTTGAGATCGGCAATGGCCTGGCCAAATTCTCGGCTCGCCTCGGCAGCAGCGCGGTCGATGGTGATCCGCTCTACTTGGTTCCAGGCCGTGTCCGGGAGGTAGGGCTGCGCTGCGCCGCGCGAAACTGCCACCACGTCATGGCCTGCGCGCACCAGGCGCGGCACCAGATAGGTTCCGATATGGCCCGTGGCTCCGATAACAATTATGCGCGCCATTTTGACCCCTCCCGCTGGTTTGGATGTACTTCCTGTCCTAACATGTCAGCGCGAACTGTCCAGTTCGCGCGTTCCGGAGGAGAGACCCTTGACCAACCCCCTCGTCAAACAGGTGGCGCATACCTGTATTTTTGCCCGTGACCTTGAAGCCGTAGAGGCCTTCTACCGAGACGTGCTGGGCGTTCCGCCCAAATTTGTGTTCATGCGCGGGGACGACAAGATCGGCTTCTATCTCGATTTCGGAGGCCGGACTTTTATCGAGGTGTTCCGCAAGGGTGAATCCCGCTTCGCCGAGACCGATCAGATCAATCACATCTGCCTTGAGACCGAAGACCTTGATGGATTTATTGCCCATGTGCGCGGCCAAGGTGTGGACATCACCGACAAGAAATTGGGGGCCGACGGAACCTGGCAGGCCTGGATGGCGGACCCCAGCGGGGTGAAGCTGGAGATTTTCCAGTACACGGCGGACAGTATGCAGTTCGGGCCGCACGGCGCCGTTTGTCAGGTGAACTGGTAGGGCGTACCCTTCTCCCCTTGAGAAAGAGGGGTAGCCATTCACGCGTTCAGCAGAAATCGCAGGGTGAGGGGTATTCTCCACGAATGTGGAGCGGACCGATGGTTCGCTGACCCCTCATCCATCCTTCGGGCAACTTCTCCCCCGAGAGGAGAAGGTAGGCTCGCGTGCGTGAACGGTGTCGTGCTCTATTCTTCCCGCTTGTGCCCGTCGATCTGCTTGTCCGCTCTGGCCTTTTCGCCCGCAGACTTGAGCTTTTCAGCCTTGGTGCGCCCGAATCTTCGACGGTTCGCCTCGGCGGTCGCTTCCTTTTCGGTGCGGTCCTTGGCCTTGCGGGCTTTGGAGAGGGAGATGATTTCGCTCAATTTGAGTTGCCCTCACTTGGCGCACAGCGTTCTCTATCAGCTTGACTGGCTCGGAGGTGAAACCGCGTGTAGGTTTCGAACCGTTCTACGCTCTCAAAGCCGAGGCGCGAGAGTAGCGCCTCGCTCCTTTCATTGCCATGGCTCACGCCGGCAAAAACGTTTGTGGCGTTCAAGTCCTCAAAGGCGAAGCCCAGCAATCGCTCGACGGCCAAAGTCGCAAAACCCTGTCCCGTGGCAGATTTGGCAAGCCAATAGCCGATGCTATATTTTGGCGGAGCGACGCCAATCAGGTCTGCGCGGCCGACCAGTGCTCCATCGAGAAACACGCCAAATCGCCATTGCCGGTCAGACCTTCGTGCCAGCTCGGCCGACAAAGCGTCCATTGTTGCAGCGACGAGTTCCGAAAAATCTCCGTGGGCCGTCAGATGCGCGCGATTGTGCTGCACGAGCTCATGTATGGCAGAAGCGTGGTCTGAGGTCAGGCGTTTCAACACCAGGCCCGGTCGGGTAGTGGAAAGGATCGGCGAACCTGTCATCGAACCTTCGCGCCAACCCTCAACACAATCACACCAGCCGGCTCTGTTCCATCGCCGCGGCAATGAAGCTAGTGAAGAGCGGATGCGGCTCGAACGGCTTTGATTTCAGTTCTGGATGGAACTGGACGCCGATGAACCAGGGGTGGTCGGTGCGCTCGACGATTTCGGGCAGCGTGCCATCGGGTGAAACGCCAGAGAACAGCAGGCCATTGGCCTCCAGCCGCTTGCGGTAGTCCATGTTCACCTCGTAGCGATGACGATGACGCTCGGAAATGCGGGTGGTACCGTAAATATCGGCAACCCGGGAGCCTCGGGTGAGCTGGGCCGGATAGGCGCCAAGACGAAGCGTTCCGCCGAGATCTCCTTCGGCGCCCCGAGTTTCCTTTTCGTTGCCCTTCACCCATTCCGTCATCATACCCACAATCGGCTCCTTGGTCGGGCCGAATTCGGTGGACGAGGCATTCTTGATGCCGGCGGTGTTCCGCGCGGCTTCGATACAGGCCATCTGCATGCCGAAACAAATGCCGAAATAGGGCACGTCCTTGATGCGGGCGAAGCGAGCAGCCTCGATCTTGCCTGCCGAGCCGCGTTCACCGAAGCCGCCAGGCACCATAATGCCGTGCACGTGTTCGAGATAGGGCGCCGGATCGTCACGCTCGAAGACTTCCGAATCGATCCATTGCAGGTTGACCTTCACCTTGTTGGCGATGCCGCCATGGGTGAGCGCTTCGGAGAGCGACTTATAGGCATCCTTCAGGCCGGTATATTTGCCCACGATGGCGATGTTCACTTCACCTTCGGGATTGTGATAACGGCGGGATACTTCTTCCCAAGAGGACATGTCGGGCTCGGGCGCATCGGTGATGCCAAGCGCGGCGAGGACTTCCCGATCCAAGCCTTCATTGTGGTAGGCGACGGGTACATCATAGATCGAGCCGACATCGAGACCCTGGATAACGGCGGTTTCGCGAACATTACAGAACAGCGAGAGCTTTTTCTTCTCGCCTTCCGGAATGGGGCGGTCGCAGCGGACCAGCAATACGTCCGGTGCGATACCAATCGAGCGCAGTTCCTTGACCGAGTGCTGGGTCGGCTTGGTCTTCAATTCCCCTGCAGAGGGGATATAGGGCATCAAGGTCAGATGAAGGTAGGCCGCGTGATTGCGCGGCAGTTCATTGCCAAGCTGGCGGATGGCTTCGAAGAACGGCAGTCCCTCGATGTCGCCGACCGTCCCCCCGATCTCGACCAGTACGAAGTCGTATTCCTCGTTGCCGTCGAGGACGAATGCCTTGATGGCGTCCGTGACATGCGGAATGACCTGGACGGTGGCACCGAGAAACTCGCCCTTGCGCTCCTTGGCCAGCAAATCCGAGTAGATGCGGCCAGAGGTGACATTGTCACGCTTGTTGGCGGCGCGCCCGGTGAAGCGCTCGTAGTGTCCCAGGTCAAGATCGGTTTCCGCCCCGTCGTCGGTGACGAACACTTCACCGTGCTGGGTCGGCGACATCGTGCCGGGATCGATGTTGAGATAGGGGTCGAGCTTGCGCAGGCGGACCTTGTAGCCACGTGCCTGCAGCACGGCGCCGAGCGCCGCCGAAGCCAAACCTTTGCCAAGGGAGGAAACCACGCCTCCGGTGATGAATACGTACCGAGCCATGGGCGATCACCATAAGCACATCAGACATGATTCGCAGAGCAGCTTTTGCGCTCTACACAAAAAGAAGAAGGGGATGTTGCCATCCCCTTTTCTCGCGGACGCCTTGCGGCGGATCAGTTGCCCGCAGGCACTGCGGGCGTTTCTTCAGTATCGGTCGATACTTCGGGTACGGGCAATTCGCTGTCCGATGCCACTGGCTCTTCGGCCGGCGTCTGTGCCTCGGAAGGCAGCAGCAGATCGGAAGTCTCATCGCCCTGAAGCGCGTTGAGCGCATCGAGCACGGTCGAAGGCTGGGTGCCATCTTCAAGCGAGGTCGCGTTGTCCAGAATGCTGGAAGTGCCGCGATCAATCTCGTTGAGAATGGTCAGACCGATGGCAGAAGCGAAGAACAGGACAGCCAGAATGGCTGTTGTCCGTGTCAGCAGGTTTGCCGAGCCACGAGCGGTCATCAAACCGCCACCGCCACCGCCACCACCGATTCCAAGGGCGCCGCCCTCAGAGCGCTGAAGGAGGATGACGACAATAAGCGCCAGCACAATCAGCAAATAGGCGACGAGCAGTACGTTGGCCATGAATCTCTTGTCTTCGCGTCAGTCCGGACACGCCGATACGGCCCGCCCGGTTTGGAAAGGATGCGGGGTCATACACCCCCCGAACGGCAAATGCCAGCCGCTTGCGGCGCTTTTTCGCCACAGGCGGCTGCCTGTCCGGATACTCTTATACGGCCGAGATAATCGTATAGAAGTCCTTTGCCAAGAGGCTTGCACCTCCCACAAGGCCGCCATTGACGTTGCCTATACCCAAAATCTCGCGGGCGTTCTGGGGTTTTAGCGAGCCGCCATAGAGAATGCGGATGCTTTCACCCTTGGACAGACCGAACCGATCCACCAGCCGGGCGCGAATTGCATTGTGCATTTCGTCGATTTCATCGAGCGTGGGGGTGCGACCGGTTCCGATGGCCCAAACGGGCTCATAGGCAACGACCACTTCGTGTTGCTCGGCGGCGTCAGGGATAGACGCGGCCAATTGCGCAGACACCACCGATTCCGCCTCTGCGGCATCGCGCTGTGCTTCAGTCTCGCCGACACAGATGATCGGTTTCAGGCCTGAGCCGATGGCGGCTTCGGCCTTGGCGCGTACTGTATCATCGGTTTCACCGTGATTTGTTCGGCGCTCGGAGTGGCCGACAATGACATATTGTGCACCGGCATCAGCGAGCATGCTGGCAGAGATGTCACCGGTATGGGCGCCGTGCGGTTCCTGATGACAATCCTGCCCCCCGGCAATGATGCCGCTCGAGGCGCCCTGCGCCGCGACCGCGGCCAACAGGGTGGCCGGCGGGCAAACCACGACAAGGGCACGGGGCGACTCGCCAGTGGTGAGCAGGCGGGCAAGTTCACTCAACTCATCAAGAGAGTGGGTGAGCCCGTTCATCTTCCAGTTTCCGGCGATCAGAGGTGATACGGTCGACAATCTTGGTACTCCTGCCTCTTGCGCCGGACAAGGCTTTGCCCTAACCCCGGCTGTCGTATTTGTCTTACTAGTCTGACCTCCGCCTCACGGTAAAGGATTGGACCCGAAAGTGGAACGCTTCAGATGCTTGATGGTTTGCGTGATTTTGCAAAATCCTGGCCGGGAAAAATCCTGGGCGCGTTTCTGCTTGTCGGTGTAGCAGGTTTCGGCATCAACAACGTGATCGTCGATCTGGGCAGCAATACCGTGGCGCGGGTTGGCGACGAGGAAATCACTTCGCGGGAGTTCCTGCGGGCCTATCAGAACCAGGCCAACCGGATCGCCCAGCAGATCGGTTCCGTGCCCACGGCCAGCCAGGCCGAAGCGATGGGCATTCCCACGGCTGTTATCCTGGGCTTGTCCGAGGGGGCCGCGCTCGACACGCTCTCGGCCCAGTTCAACATGGGCGTCTCGGAAAGCAAACTCGCGCAATTGCTGCGCGAGGACCCGTCATTCCATGGGACGCTGGGCACGTTCGAGCCGGCCCTGTTCACCCAGGTGCTGCAGAGCGCCGGTTGGACCGAGGCCGAATATTTCGAGGCGCGGAGCGACGAAGCTCGCCGCGACCAGCTCACCACGGCGCTGTTTGCCGATACAGATATGCCCGAAGTGGCGGCTGACCTGATCAATGATTATGCCACGGCAACGCGCACCATCGACTACATCGTTCTGAGCGGGACGAGCATTGAGACCCCCGAGGCACCAACCGAAGACGAACTCTCCGCCTATCTGGAGGAGAACCAGGCCGATTTCCGCACGGTGGAAACGCGTACCGTCAAATTGCTCGACCTTTCGCTAGCTTCGTTGGCGGCCACTAAAGATATCTCGTCGGAGGCGGTGCAGGCAGAATATGAGGCCACAAAAGCCTCGCTGACCACGCCTGAGCGTCGGACCATCGAACAGGTATCGCTGGCGACATCCGAGTTGCAGGCCCAGTTCGAGGCTGGTCTCGCAGACGGCACTGATTTCGCCACACTGGTTGCCGAGGCCGGGCTGACACCATCCAGCCTTGGTACGCTCACGCAGGCGGAAATTACCGATACGCGGCTAGCTTCGGCGGCATTCGGCCTGCCCGAGGGCGGTTTCGCCATTATCGAAGGCATTGGCGGGCAGCGCGCGGTGCATGTTGCCGAGATCGAAGAGGCACGCGAGCCCACGCTCGAAGAAGCCCGGGACGATATTGTGGCGCGGCTGGCGCAGGACGAGGCCCGCGACGAGATCAACGACGTGCTAGACCAGATTGAAGAGCTGCGTGCGGCCTTCCAGCCCATCGACCAGATTGCCGAGCGCTTCGGCCTGCCGGTCTATGAGGCAGACGTGACTGCGGGGGGTGCTGAATTGGCCGTGTTGCCGAATCTGGCTGCAGAGGATTACGCCCGCGTCTCGCAGGCTATCTTTGCGGCCGAGCAAGATCGCCTGATCCCGTCCATTCCCTTGTCTGGCAGCTCGCATCTCTGGTTCGACCTCGAACAGGTCGAACCCGCCCGTGACCAAACTCTGGACGAGGTGCGGGCCGAGGTCGAAGCGGCAATTGCTGCGGAGCGGATAGATGCGGCGCTGGCGGCCAAGGCAGAAGACATTGTCGCGCGGCTCGAAGCGGGCGAAGCGCTGGCCGATATAGGCTTTGAGCTGAGCGCCTTTCCGCAGTTGAGTGCGCCCTTTACACGCTTTGGGTCCGAGGATGGGCTGGTGGACGGCACCGTGGCGTCGGCAGCGTTTGCTGGCGGACCGGGCCACGCTGGTGCGGTTTTGAACGAGAGCGGGGAACAGGTGGTCTTCCAGGTTGTCGACACCGCTGAGCCGACCACACCGCTTGATGATGTCGCCCTGGAAAGTATCAATGCCGAGGCGCGGGCCGGCCTCACCTCTGAATTTGTGGCGGCGGTGCGTGAGGATGCGGGCCTTCGGATCAACCAGCAGGCTCTCAACCAGCTTCTCGTGCAGAATTACGGCCAGTAACCGGCAGCTTTACCAACGGAACCAGACCAAAATGGGCGACGACACTTCCAAGACCTTTGCCGCGCAATATGATGCCGGAAAGTCTGGACTGCTGTGGCGTCGCGTCGTGGCGGATCTGGAAACCCCGATTGGCACCTATCTCAAGCTGGCGGCGGGCCGCAGTCACTCCTTCCTGCTCGAAAGTGTGCAGGACGGCACGACGCGCGGCCGCTATTCGATGATCGGCCTCTTGCCGGACCTGATTCTCAAGGTCGAGAACGGCAAGGCCTCGATCAATCGAACGGCACAGACAGCACCTGACGATTTCGAGCCGCTCGATGACCTGCCGCTTGACGCCTTGCGCAAGCTCGTTGCCGAAAGCCAGATCGAGATGCCTGCGGGCCTGCCTCCGCAGTCGGCAGGAATCTACGGCTATCTCGGCTACGAGATGGTCCGCTACATGGAAGTGCTGCCCAACGAAAACCCTGACGATCTGCAGACGCCAGAAGCACTGCTGATGCGTCCCTCGTTGCTGGCGATCTTCGATACGGTCAAGGACGAGCTCTACCTGACCGCGCCGATCTATGTGCGCGAGGGGGTGACGGCGGCACAGGCGCATGCCGCAGCCGAAGACCGGATCAACGATGCCATTGTCCGGCTGACGCGGGCGACGCCGGCCGCCCCTGCCCTGCCCGATCTGGAAACCATCGTGGTGACCAGCAACACCTCGCGGGACGAATATTTCGAGATGGTTGCGCGGGCCAAGGACTACATTACAGCCGGCGATATCTTCCAGGTGGTGCTGAGCCAACGGTTTTCCGCCGACTTTACACTGCCGCCAACGGCGCTCTATCGCGCGCTGCGCCGCACCAATCCCAGTCCCTACATGTACTTCTTCGATTTCGGCGGCTTTGCCGTTGCCGGATCGAGCCCGGAAATCCTGGTGCGGGTGCAGGACGGCCAGGTGACCATTCGGCCCATTGCCGGCACGCGCAAGCGCGGTGCTACGCCAACACGCGACAAGGAACTGGCCGCCGAGCTGCTGTCGGACCCCAAGGAGTTGAGCGAGCATCTGATGCTGCTCGACCTTGGCCGCAATGATGTCGGGCGCGTCACCAAGTCCGGGACCGTGAAGGTCACAGACAAGTTCTTCCTCGAATATTATTCCCACGTCATGCACATCGTCTCGAACGTGGTTGGCGAGCTGGATCCGCAGTATGATTTCGTAGATGCGCTTTCGGCTGGGTTCCCGGCTGGCACGGTTTCGGGTGCACCGAAAGTGCGTGCCATGGAAATCATTGATGAGCTCGAGAAGTCGCGTCGCGGCATATATGGCGGCTGCGTCGGCTATTTTGGCGCTGACGGCACGATGGATACCTGCATTGTGTTGCGCACCGGCATCGTCAAAGACGGCAAGCTCTATGTGCAGTCCGGTGCCGGGATCGTTGCCGACAGCCAGCCTGAGCTCGAACAGCTCGAATGCGAAAACAAGGCCCGCGCTCTTTTCAGCGCCGCCGAGGAGGCGCTACGCTATGCCGGAGAGGCCGGAGTGGGGCAATGATGATGCTGAGGGACAACGATTTTCGATGGCGGGGATGGTTCTGAACACCAAGTCACGGAACCAACGCCCAGAGGCAGTCTAGAAATGACCAAAACCCTCGTTATCGATAACTACGACAGCTTTACCTACAACCTCGTCCACTATCTGGGCGAGCTTGGCGCAGACATCATTGTCAGGCGCAACGACAAGGTTACGCTTGAAGAGATCGCCACCATGGCGCCGGACGCCATCGTGCTCTCGCCTGGCCCCTGCACGCCCAATGAGGCGGGGATTTGCCTGGCCGTGATCGATCGCTTCAAGACCACCATTCCCATGCTGGGCGTGTGCCTGGGGCACCAGGCCATGGGACAGGCGCTGGGTGGGGAGGTGGTCCGGGCGCCGAGCCTGTTTCACGGCAAGACAAGCAAGATCAATCACACGGGTAAGGGCCTGTTTTTCGGCCTCAATGCAGGGTTCGAAGCGACGCGTTACCACTCGCTGATCGTCAAGGCGGACACACTGCCTGCTGACCTGGAAGTGACGGCCACCACCGATGATGGCCTCATCATGGGCATGCAGCACAAAAGCCTGCCGATCCACGGCGTGCAGTTCCATCCGGAGAGCATCGCCAGCGAGAATGGCCACGCCTTGCTGCAAAACTTTCTCAACATTGCCAGCGACTTCAACGGACGGAAGGCTGCGTGATGGATATAAAGCAAGCTCTGAACAAGATTGCTGACGGCAAGGACCTGACCGGTGAGGAGATGCGCGGTGTCATGCGCATCATCATGGCCGGTGAGGCCACGCCTGCGCAGATCGGCGCCTTCCTGATGGGGATGCGGATCAAGGGCGAAACGGTGGGCGAGATTGCCGCCGCGGTTTCGATCCTGCGCGAGCAGATGGTGCCCGTTAGTGCACCCGATGACGCCATCGATATCGTCGGCACCGGTGGCGACGGCGTTGGCAGCCTCAATATTTCAACGGCGACGGCGTTGGTGGTGGCGGCGGCCGGCGTGCCGGTGGCCAAGCATGGCAACAAGGCGCTTTCGTCCAAATCTGGTTCGTCGCAGGCGCTCGAAGCACTCGGCGTCAAGCTGGATCTGACGCCGGAGCAGATCGGCCAGACCATCGCCGGAGCCAATATCGGTTTCATGTTTGCGCCCAGTCATCACCCCGCGATGCGTCATGTGGGGCCGGCACGGGCCGAAATGGGTGTGCGGACGCTCTTCAACCTGCTCGGGCCGCAATCAAACCCCGCTGGTGTCCGGCGCTACTTGCTTGGCGTTTATGCACAGGAATGGGTGGAGCCGGTTGCCGCGGCCTTGCTCGCCAACCGCGCGACCAAGGCCTGGGTGGTGCATTCGAGCGAAGGGCTGGACGAGCTTTCGACGTCTGGCCCCAATTTTGTGGCCCAGATCGCCAATGGCGATCTGCGCAGTTTCGAGCTGCACCCTGAGCAAGTTGGGCTCATGCTGACCGATCCCAAGGACCTGTTGGGCGGTGAACCGAGTGAAAATGCGGCGGCTATCGTGGCGCTGCTGGACGGGGCACCGGGTGCCTACCGCGACACGGTGTTGCTCAACGCCGGCGCCGCGCTGCTGGTGGCCGACAAGGTGGAGACCATCGAGGATGGCATTGCCCTTGCCCGCGACACCATCGATAGCGGCAAGGCCAAACAAACTCTCGCGCGCCTGGTGGCGGTATCGAACGGACGAGCCTGATGAGCGATATTCTCAAGCAGATCGAAGCTTACAAGCGCGAGGAAATCGCGGCGGCCAAGAGCATGCGCCCCTGGGCTGAAGTCGTGGCCGAGGCGCATGACCAGCCGGCGCCGCGCGGTTTCCTCAGGGCCATCAAAAACAAGCGCGCCAAGGGCGACTATGCCCTGATCGCGGAAGTGAAGAAGGCCAGCCCTTCCAAGGGGCTGATCCGCTCCGACTTCAACCCGGCCGAGATCGCCCGGTCCTATGAGCTGGCAGGCGCTGCCTGCCTCTCGGTGCTCACCGATCGCCCAAGCTTTCAGGGCTCACCGAGCTATCTGATCGAGGCGCGTGCTGCGACCAGGCTTCCGGTTTTGCGCAAGGACTTCCTGTTCGAGACCTATCAGGTGGCCGAGGCCCGCTCCTGGGGTGCCGATTGCATTCTGATCATTCTGGCGGCGGTGGGCGACGATGTTGCGCGCTACCTGCTCGATGCGGCAGAGGAATGGGGCATGGATGCCCTGGTGGAAGTGCATGACCAGCTCGAGCTGGACCGGGCGCTGGCGCTCGGCGCCAAGTTCATCGGCGTCAATAACCGCAATTTGCGCACCTTCGAGACCACGCTGGAAACCACGGTCAATCTGGCGGCCGGCGTGCCGGACGATGTGGTGCTGGTCAGCGAAAGCGGCATTGTTACCCATGAGCACGTCAAGATGCTCGACGAGCGTTGCCATGTCGGCACGTTCCTGGTGGGTGAAAGCCTGATGCGCCAGGACGACGTGGTTGCGGCCACCCGCGCCCTGCTGATGGGTGCGGTGGAAACGGAGCGCTGATGGCAAGCGGCCTCACCCATCTCAATGAAAAGGGCGAGGCCCATATCGTCGATATCGGTGACAAGCCGGTTACCCGACGCCGCGCCGTCGCGCAGGCGGTGCTGAGCGGTCAGGCGGAGACGATCGCCACCATATTGGGCGGCGGGCTCAAAAAGGGCGACGCTCTTGCCGTGGCGCGGATTGCCGGGATCATGGCCGCCAAGAAGACGGCGGAGCTGATCCCGCTTTGTCACCCGATCCCGCTGACCAAGGTCAGTGTCGAAATCACCGGGACAAGCGACACCAGCATTCGCATTGTGGCGACCGCCGAAACCACCGGACAGACCGGCGTAGAAATGGAGGCCCTGATTGCGGCCTCGACTGCGGCGCTGACGCTTTACGACATGGCCAAGGCGATTGATCGCGCGATGGTGGTGTCCGAGATGTGCCTGGTGGAAAAGTCCGGCGGCAAGTCGGGTGATTTTGTGCGGACGCCATGAGCCTTCTTCCGGTCGACGAGGCCTTGCGGGCCATTCTGGATCGAGTCCCAGCCGTCACTCCTGAGCAGGTGCCGCTGGGCGAGGCCAGTGGTCGTGTCCTGGCTGCTCCGGTCATCGCGGGACACAACCAGCCCCCCTTCGATGCCAGTGCCATGGATGGCTATGCCATGCGGGCAGAGGACGTTGCAGAGGGGGCACGCCTGCGCGTGATCGGCACCTCGCAGGCCGGTGCGGGCTATGGCGGGGGGGTGCATCGTGGGGAGGCGATCCGCATTTTCACCGGCGCGCCGGTGCCGCCGGGCGCTGATACCGTCATCATGCAGGAAGAGGCCGTGCGCGACGGCGATTTCGTGCAATTCACGGCCCCTGCCCGACCCGGCCACAGTGTGCGCCCCAAGGGCAATGATTTTTCAACCGGTCAGAACCTGATTGCGGCGGGAACGCGCGTGACGCCGATGCAGATTGCAGTGGCGGCAGCGGCAAACCAGGCCCGCCTCACCGTTGCGCGGCGCCCAAGCATTGCGCTTCTGGCCACAGGGGACGAGCTGGTTCTGCCCGGCACGCCACTCGGGCCAGATCAAATTGTCGCCTCGAACAGTTTCGGGCTCTCCGCCATGCTGACGCCCTATGCCCGGCAGGTCACCGACCACGGTATTGTCAGCGACGCCGCCGATCGGCTGCGGGAGCGGCTGGAGGGTATTCTCATGGCGGGGCCGGATGTCCTCATCACCACGGGCGGCGCCTCGGTGGGTGAGCACGACCTGGTGCAGGACATTCTCAAAGGGCTCGGCGTGTCGCTCGATTTCTGGCGCATAAACATGCGTCCGGGAAAACCGCTGATGTTCGGCACTCATGGGCGGACTCTGGTGTTTGGACTGCCAGGGAACCCCGTTTCGGCCATGGTGACCGCAATGGTCTTCATCAAGCCGGCCTTGCGCGCCTGGGTTGGTCACGGCGAGCCAGCCCCCTGGCGCCTGCCGCTTGCAGGCGCCACCCCACCCAACAGCGCGCGCCGGCATTTCATGCGAGCGCGACTTATCCCAGGGGCCGATGGCATGCAGGCGCTGCCCATTACACAGACAGATAGCGGCCACACCTCGTCCCTGGCGGCGGCGGACCTGCTTATCGTGCAGCCGGAAAACGATCCCGGCCAGTCTATTGGGACCATGGTCGAAGCCCTGCCGATCGACGCCTTCTAGTTTGCGCCTGGCCGCAGGAGGCTTCGGCAGCGCCGCGTGCTCAAGGCCGTTGCAGAACATAACTGGAACATGTATGGTCGTTCCGTCTATGTTCCGATTCTGGGGTAGTGGGGCCAATGCTGACACGCAAACAACACGAGCTGCTAATGTTCATCCATGAACGGATGAAGGAGAGCGGCATTCCCCCAAGCTTCGATGAAATGAAGGATGCGCTGGACCTGGCGTCCAAATCCGGCATTCATCGGCTGATTACGGCCCTGGAGGAGCGCGGCTTCATCCGGCGCCTACCCAATCGGGCCCGGGCCCTGGAAGTGGTGAAGCTGCCCGACTCAATGAACCCGTCGCTAGGCGGGCGCAAAGCGCGGTTCGAACCCTCGGTGATCGAGGGCAATCTGGGCAAGGTGGCCAATCCGCCGGCCCGCGGCCATTCGGGCGGCGGGGACGACTATGCCCGTCCGGTTTCGATCCCGGTCATGGGGCGCATTGCGGCCGGTACCCCGATCGAGGCTATCCAGTCTCATTCCCATACTATCTCCGTGCCGCCTGAAATGCTGGGCGCAGGCGAGCATTACGCCCTTGAAGTGCGCGGTGACTCAATGATCGAGGCGGGCATTTTCGATGGCGATACCGTGTTGATCAAGAAGCAGGAACACGCTTCGACCGGCGAAATCATCGTGGCACTGGTCGATGATGAGGAAGCGACCCTGAAGCGTCTGCGCCGCAAGGGTGACACGGTGGCCCTGGAGGCAGCGAACCCGGCGTATGAAACCCGCATTTTTCCGCCCGACCGGGTCAAGGTGCAGGGTCGGCTTGTGGGTTTGATGCGGAAATATTGAGATCAGTCTCGCTAAATTTGAGAGGCCCGCCGAAATGGCGGGCCTTTTGTTTTTTGATCAGCGCGAGCCTTAGTGATTGTCGCGCGGCACGCCTTCTGTTTGAGCGATGCGCTGGTACTTCTGGGCGGGCTTGAGGATGGCTCCTTCGCCCAATTGCCCCACGATCCCGCGCTGGATTTCCTGCCAGGGCGTCTGGTGCTTGGGGTACTTGTAGCCACCCTCGGCCTCAAGGGCTGCGCGGCGGTTTGCGATTTCCTCGTCGGAAATGAGGATGTCGGCTTCGCCCTTGTTGAGGTCGATGCGCACCCGATCGCCGGTCTTGAGAATGGCAAGATTGCCACCTGCTGCGGCCTCGGGGGAGGCATTGAGGATCGAGGGCGAGCCGGAGGTGCCGGACTGGCGACCATCGCCAATGCAGGCCAGCGAGGAAATGCCCTTCTTGATGAGGTAGTCGGGCGGCCGCATGTTGACCACTTCCGCGGCACCCGGATAGCCGATCGGTCCGGCGCCGCGCATGAACAGCAGGGTGTGTTCGTCGATCTCAAGAGCCGGATCGTCGATCCGGTGGTGGTAGTCTTCGGGGCCATCGAAGACCACGGCCTTGCCCTCGAACATGCCTGGATGGGCCGGATCGGAGAGGTAGCGGTCCTTGAACTCTGGGCTGATCACGCTGGTCTTCATAATAGCGTTGTCGAAAAGGTTGCCGCGTAGCACGAGGAAGCCAGCCTCGGCCTTGAGCGGATTGTCGAAGTGGCGGATGACCTTGTCATCCTCGATGACAGTGGTGCGGCAGTTCTCACCAATGGTCTTGCCGTTGACGGTAGGCGCGTTCTCGTGGATCAGCCCCTGCCCCATCAGCTCGTTGACCACGGCGGGCACGCCACCGGCGTGGTAATAGTCCTCGCCAAGATATTCGCCAGCCGGTTGCAGATTGACCAGCAGAGGTACCTTGTGGCCGTGCTGCTGCCATTCATCGATTTCGAGTTCGACGCCGATATGCTTGGCAATGGCATTGATATGGATCGGCGCATTGGTCGAACCGCCAATGGCGGAATTAACGACGATAGCGTTGAGGAAATTTTCCTTGGTTAGGATGTCTGAGGGCTTGAGGTCCTCATGCACCATTTCCACGGCGCGCTTGCCGGTGCGGTAGGCCATTTCCTGACGGTCGCGATAGGGTGCGGGGATGGCGGCGGAACCGGGGAGCTGCATGCCCAGTGCCTCGGCCAGCGAATTCATGGTCGAGGCCGTGCCCATGGTGTTGCAATAGCCGGTGGACGGCGCGGACGACGCGACAAGCTCGATGAATTTGGGATAGTCGATCTCGCCAGCGGCCAACATCTGCCGGGCCTTCCAGACGATGGTGCCCGATCCGGTGCGCTCGCCCTTATGCCAGCCATTGAGCATGGGGCCGACAGAAAGCGCGATGGCTGGAATATTGACCGTTGCCGCGCCCATCAGCATGGCCGGCGTGGTCTTATCGCAACCAATGGTGAGGACCACGCCATCGAGCGGATAGCCGTAGAGAACTTCAACCAGGCCCAGATAGGCCAGGTTGCGGTCGAGGCCCGCAGTCGGGCGCTTGCCGGTTTCCTGGATCGGGTGCACCGGGAATTCGATGGCGATGCCGCCCGCCTCGCGAATGCCCTCGCGCACGCGCTCGGCGAGCACAATGTGATGGCGGTTGCAAGGGCTGAGATCCGAGCCGGTCTGGGCGATGCCGATGATCGGCTTGCCTGACTGCAATTCCTCCCGCGACACGCCAAAATTCATGTAGCGCTCAAGATAGAGTGCGGTCATGTCGGGGTTTTCGGGATTGTCGAACCATGCGCGCGAGCGAAGCTTGCGGCCGCCGGCGCCGCCATTGTCTGCAGTCATCTTGCCTGTTCCTTGCTTGTCCGCCGGGCGCGGATCAGAGGGCCTTGGTGGAAGTGTTCTATCACGCGAAACCGCGCTGTGAATGGGTTTGGGATAAAAAATCATACAAATCAGCCAAAGCTGTGCCATGGATGCTAGAAATCTGGTCAAAGGGCCTGCTGAGCTTACCCTGGGAGAAGCTGGCAGCGCAGCTATCGCGTAGGAAAAGGTCCGGAGTTGGAATCGAACTGGCCAGCAGGCGCAGAGGCCATTAGGGTCGCGCCGCATCGTTCCGGGATCGAGGGAGAGGGTTCAGATTGACCGAGTCAGTTGCATGGGTTGGGGTGGATTGGGGAACATCCAATCTGCGCGCCTGGGGCATTGGGGGGTCTGGCGCTGTGGTCGCAAGCGCCGATTCCGACCAGGGGATGGGCAAATTGGCACGCGAGCAGTTTCCGCAAGCGCTCGGCGCAGCGCTCGGGCAAATGCCATTGCCAGCCGGGCCGCTTGATGTGGTCATTTGCGGTATGGCCGGAGCGCGGCAGGGTTGGCTCGAAGCGCCCTATCTTGAGGCACCGACCGATCTTGGGTCGCTTGGCCTGGGCGCGGTAAGCCCGGCTATGCCAGATGAACGGTTTCGCGTGTCTATCCTGCCCGGCGTCTGTCAGCGGCAGGGCGGCGAGAATGTCATGCGTGGCGAGGAAACCCAATTGCTTGGTCTGGCCAGCCTCTACCCCGACTATGCTGGTCTGGTCTGCATGCCGGGCACGCATTCAAAATGGGCCAGGCTCGAAGGTACTCGGATCGCGCACTTCTCGACGGCCATGACCGGGGAATTGTTCGCCCTGCTCAAGAGCCAATCGGTACTACGCCACTCGCTGAACGGACCATTGGACGGCCCAGGCCAGGATGAGGGTTTTGTTGCCGGTGCGCGTGACGGGCTGGACAATCCTGCAGGACTATTGGGCCAGTTGTTCACCGTTCGCGCGGCCTCCCTGCTTTCGGGCAAGGCGCCGGACTGGTGCGCGGGCTATCTCTCGGGCCTGCTGATCGGCACCGAAATTGCTGCGAACCGTAACGAGATCAGCACAGATCCGGTGCCGCTGATCGGCTCTGACAAGCTCTGCGCGCTGTATATGCGCGTGCTCCACATGGCCGGCGCCTCTGGTCGCCTGGTCGACTCAACTGAAGTCGTGCTTGCCGGTCTCAAGGCCGCGCGCGCGTCCATTGCCTGAGGATTTGCCCGTGACCCATCGCCATATCATCGCCATTCTGCGCGGCATTACGCCCGATGAGGCCGTGCCGGTCTGCACGGCACTGGTGGAGGCCGGTATTACGCTGATCGAAGTGCCGCTCAACTCACCCAATGCGGTGGATAGTATCGGCCGCGCCGCCAAGGCTCTGTCTGAGCGGGCTGAGATTGGTGCGGGCACGGTGTTGACGCCAGAGGATGTGCGGGCCGTTGCCGGTGCCGGGGGTACTTTCATCGTTTCCCCGGACACCAATGTCGAGGTGATCACGGAGACAGTGCGACTGGAGCTGAAGTCCTATCCCGGAGTGTTTTCTCCGACCGATGCCTTTGCCGCCATTCGCGCCGGCGCGACCGGGCTCAAGTTCTTCCCGGCCGAAGTGCTGGGCGCCAAGGGAATCAAGGCGATGAAAGCCGTGCTGCCGCCCGCCCTGCCGCTCTATGCGGTGGGCGGCGCCAATCCGGATAATTTCCACGAGTTCTTCGCCGTGGGCTGCACCGGATTTGGCTTGGGCACCTATATCTTCAAGCCGGGCATGAGCGTGGCGGAGGTCAGCGAGCGCGCGAAACTGGCCGTTGCGGCCTATGACCAAGGAGCCGCGAAATGACCGAGACCGCCAAGCTGCTGATCGACAGCCAATGTGCATTGGGTGAAGGGCCGTTCTGGCATGCGGGCCGCCAGCAATTGTTCTGGTTCGATATCAACAACAAGACCCTGTTTGCCGCCAATGCCGAGGGCGCCGTGCAGAACCAGTGGCAGTTCGACGAGATTGTCGCGGCGGGCGCGATTATCGATGATGCGACGCTGGCACTGGCCAGTGAAACCGGGCTGAAGCGTTTTGACATGGTGACCGGTGAGACGGTTCACCTGGTCGATATCGAGCGGGACGTGCCTGCCAATCGTACCAATGACAGCCGGGTGCATCCCTCCGGTGCATTCTGGATCGGCACCATGGTCAAGGATGAGGGTCCCAAGGACGGTGGGGTCTATCACTATCGCGCGGGCGTTCTGACCAAGATCATCTCCAACGCCGCCATCCCCAATGCCACCTGTTTCTCGCCCGACGGGCGCACGGCCTATTGGACCGACACGCCGGACCAGAAGATTCTCAAATGCGCCGTCGATCCCGAAACGGGGAAGCCGGTTGGTGAGTGGAACCTGTTTGCCGATGTTTCAGAGCATCGCGGCTATCCGGACGGGGCCGTGGTCGATAGCGCGGGCTATCTTTGGAACGCCCGTTGGGGCGGCTCCTGCGTGATCCGCTATGCACCTGACGGGTCCATCGACCGCATCATCGAGGTGCCTGTGAGCCAGGTCACCTGCCCCGCATTTGGCGGCAAGGACCTGAAGCGCTTGTTCCTGACCAGCGCCAACAAGACCCTGTCGGCCGAGCAATTGGCGGAGGAGAAGGTCGCCGGCGGGGTCTTCTATATCGACCTCGATGTGGCCGGACAGCCCGAACCCAAGATCAAGCTTTGAGACCTGCAATGAAGCCCTGCCTTGGCGTCTGCTACTATCCCGAGCACTGGCCAGAGTCCTTTTGGGAATCCGATGCCATGCGGATGGCCGAGGTCGGCATTCGATTCGTCCGGATCGGTGAATTCGCCTGGTCGCGGCTTGAGCCAACTGCCGGCAATCTCCAACTCGACTGGATGATTCGCGCCATGGACGTGCTGGGGCGCCACGGCCTCAAGGTGATCGTCGGCACGCCGACGGCGACGCCGCCGCGCTGGATGATCGACAAGCATCCGGATATGCTGGCAGTCGATCGTGAGGGGCGAAGCAAGGGTTTTGGCTCACGGCGGCACTATGATTTCTCGCATCTGGGCTATCGCGAGGAAAGTGCGCGAATCACGCGGATTCTTGCCGAGGCGCTAGGCGATCATCCGGCGCTCGGTGGCTGGCAGACCGACAATGAATATGGCTGCCACGGCACGACCTATTCCTACTCATCGGCCGCGCAGGACGGTTTTCGAAAGTGGTTGGCCGAGAAATATGAAAATATCGGCGCGCTGAACCAGGCCTGGGGCACTGTGTTCTGGTCGATGGAGTACAACAACTTTGACCAGATCGAGCTGCCAAACCTACTGGTCTGTGATGCCGCTCCTGCCCATGAGCTGGATTTCCGGCGCTATTCGTCCGACCAGGTCGCCGCGTTCAATGCGGTGCAATATGAGATTCTGAAGGCCCGGCGGCCTGACCTGCCGGTGATCCACAATTTCATGAGCCGGTACAGCGAGTTCGATCACTACAAGTTGGGTGAGACGCTCGATATTGCCAGTTGGGATTCCTATCCCATCGGGCACCTCGCTGGCAGCGATGAAACCGCGGAGCACAAGGCGCTCTATATGCGCCAGGGCGATCCGGACAATGCAGCATTCCACCACGATCTCTATCGCAGTGTCGGGCATGGCCGGATGTGGATCATGGAGCAGCAGCCCGGCCCGGTGAACTGGGCAGCCGCCAACCCCGATCCTCTGCCCGGCATGGCGCGGCTTTGGGCCTGGGAGGCTTTTGCGCATGGTGCGGAAGTCGTGTCCTATTTCCGCTGGCGCCAGGCGCCTTTCGCGCAGGAACAGATGCATGCGGGGCTAGTGCGACCCGACAGCGAACCGGCACCCGCCTATGGTGAAGCCAGCCAGGTGGCGCGGGAGCTTGCCGAAATCGGGCTGGAGGGCACGGTTTCCAAAGGCAGGATTGCGCTGATCTACGACTATGAAAGCGAGTGGGCCTGGGAGGTCCAGCCGCAGGCGGCCGGTTTCAAACATGGCAATCATGTGCGGGAACTCTATTCGGCATTCCGCAAGCGCGGGCTGGATGTCGATGTGCTGCCCCCATCGACAAGTAGCTTTACAGGCTATGACATTGTCGCCATTCCCGCCCTGCTGGCCTGGACGTACGAGCTGCGTGACGCTGTGGCCAATTTTGATGGTCACGTACTGATAGGGCCGCGCACTGGCTCGAAAACAGAACACTTTGCCATTCCCGACCGGCTGGGTCCCGACCTGCCGCAGAACCTGCTCGACGCCAAGGTGGCCAGGGTGGACAGCCTGCCCGCAGGCGTCGAGGTGGCCGTCAAGGGCGGAGGCGCGGCGCGACTTTGGCGCGAAAAAGTGGAGGGCAGTGCGAAAGTCGTGATGGAGGATGTCGAGGGCGTACCAGTGCTGCTCTCGCAGGGGAACCTTTTCTACCTCACCGCCAGTGGCGACCAGGCACTGGTGCAGCGTGTGGCCGACTATCTGATTGCCGAGGCCGATACGCCAACACTGGCCCTCCCCGCGGGCGTTCGCTGCCGGGTGCGCGGCCAGTATCGCATCTATGTCAATTACGGGACCGGCACGCAGACACTGACCCCGGCCCAAGACGAAATTGGCTATGTACTGGGTGGTGCCACCATTCCGGCAGCCGGTGTCAGCGTGGCGCAATGCGCCAGGGCCGGTTGACATTCTCAATGGCCGGGCGGATATCGAACCGCCCGGTCGCCTCATTCCAGACCAACCAGTGCACACCGCCTTCGAGCAGGTTTCGCGGTCCGATGACCTGCCCCGTAGCGTAGCAGAATTGTGGCGGGTAGATGCGCGCGATCAACAGGTCGTGGCGACCACAATCTTCGGCGAAAGCTGCCGCATTGCGGATGACCGCTACGCTATAGGCCGGGTTGGTCAGAATGCAGCCCAGACCGTCGCAATTGGCCGCCGGGTGCCGGGCTGTAATTTCGGCCTGGTAGTGGTCGCTCCAGACATCGACGGCAAAGCTGCCGGTTCGGCCAGTCACCAGCGCCATTGCCTCACCATTGCGAATTGCGACGGCCTGGGTGGTATCGGCAATCAGGATGTCCGGGTGCGGTTCGAACCCAATTGCCAGGATTACGGGGAGTGCCAGGGCCGGCCCCAGCAAGCGCCAGCGGGTTTCAAGGAAGGCGAACCAGGCAAGAGCGATCAGCCCCACGCCCAATGTCCAACCTGCGAGCAGCGGATTGCCTGTCCAACCCTGGCTCCAGGCGGCCACCAGTTCGGCGACATCGATCATGCGGTCAATGCCCCAGCCCATGATGGCCAGGAAAAGCCCGTCAATGCCCAGTGGCATGGCAAGAACCGAGATGACGCCGAAAGGCATGATGACCAGGCTGACAAAGGGCAAGGCCAGCACATTCCCGATAACCCCCAGCGGGGCAGTCTGCTGAAAGTGGTAGGCAGAAAACAGGAGGGTCGCCAGACCCGCGACAAGGCTGGTCCATGCGGTAGCGGCAACAACACCGCCGATGCGGGCCAAGCGCCCTGTCGATGGCGTTCCATGAAGGCGCGGCAGTTCATAGATGCCGATGAGACCGACGACTGCGGCGAAGGAGAGCTGGAAGCTGGGCCTGAAGATGCTCGCCGGATCGATGAGAATGATGATGATGGCCGCGATGGCGACATTGCGCATGGTCAATGCCTGGCGTCCCGCGAGGACCGCGCCGAAGATCAGAGCGAGCATCAGGGTCGAGCGGAAGGCCGGCACATTGTCCATACCACCGGCTAACAATAGATAGAGAAAGGCCGCGACAATGCCGACCGATGCAGAGATCTGCTTGATGGGCCAGGCCACAAGAGCCGGAATCGAAGCCAGCGCCAGGCGCAGGAGCCAGTAGATGCCGCCTGCCACAATGGACAGGTGCAGGCCCGAGATAGAATAGATGTGGGCCAAGCCCGAGGCGGCCATGACGTCGCGCGTTTCATCGGTGATGTCGCTTTGATCCCCGACCACCATGGCCTTACCGATCGCGGCTGTAGCGCCATCCAGAACCGTATCGATGCGGTCACCAATGGCGGTGCGCAGGCCCTGAACCTGACGGGCCAGGCTCCAGGTGTCGCCGGCGGCAAGGACCTCAAGCGTCCCGATGGTCGAACCATAAGCCCCCACGCCAACAAAATAGGAGTGAAACTGCCCGTCATGAGCACCGGGCAAGACCGGCCCTGGAATGGGTGCCAACCGCAGGGCGGCCCGGAAGCTGTCGCCCGGCGCGAGCTTTAGTTCGCCCGGCAGTACGATACGGGCGCGGCGGATCGGGACTGGTCTGGCGTCTTCGATCGGCACAAGTTGGGACGCAATGATCCGGATCCGGTTCTCATCGGCGGACAGGACCTCGTCGACCTGGGCTTCATAGGTACCATAGGCCGGGTAGGCCAGCATCGGGGTGCCAATGGCCAAGCCATGCAGGGGCAAGAGGCAGAAGCCGAGCCAGAACGCGGAGATCTGAACGACGCCCCGGAGCCCATTCAGTGCAAGCCGAACACGAGACACCACCATCAGGACAGCCAGAGCAATCGCCACGCCAGCGAGCAGATAGGCTGACGGCTCGGCTGGCATGGTTGCATAGCAGATCAGCCCCGCGATCATGGAAAGCGGCAGCAGGACAAAGAGCCGACGCATTTCAACGGCACTTTGTATGGCGTTGCGCAGGCTATCCCCTGCTGCAGGTTCTCCAGGAGCAGGCCAGTCCGTCGGCTTGCCGCGCGCGCGCAACCATCCGGTCAGCCTCGACGTGCCCTCGACAACCCTTTGCCCAGCCCCCATGCGCCCTGCCCTTGCGCTCAAGCCCGCCTATGCTACACACAGCCCGCAATTTCTCAAATCCTTCCGGTTTGCCATGTCTCAGGTCGTCACGCGTTTTGCTCCCTCTCCCACCGGCTATCTGCACATTGGCGGTGCGCGAACGGCGCTGTTTAGCTGGGCCTATGCGCAGAACAAGGGCGGCAAAATGCTCTTGCGTATCGAGGATACGGATCGGGAAAGGTCCACTGAGGCCGCCGTCACCGCACTGATCGATGGGTTGAAGTGGCTGGGCCTAGACTGGGAAGGCGAGCCGATCAGCCAGTTCTCCCGCGCTGCGCGGCATGCTGAAGTGGCTCACGAGCTGGTGAAAAAGGGGCACGCCTATTATTGCTATTGTTCCCCCCAGGAGCTGGAACAGATGCGCGAGGAGGCCCGCGCCGCTGGCAAGCCGCCACGCTATAACGGCTATTGGCGGGACCGCGACGCTTCGGAGGCCCCTGCCGACATCAAGCCAGTGATCCGTATCAAGGCGCCGCTGGAAGGCGAGATCGTCGTGCGCGACCATGTGCAGGGTGAGGTGGTGTTCAAAACCGAGAACCTGGATGACTTCATCATCCTGCGATCGGATGGCACCCCGACCTACATGCATGCCGTGGTGGTCGATGACCATGACATGGGCGTCACCCATATCATCCGCGGCGACGACCACCTGACCAATGCGGCCCGGCAGATCATCATCTACAATGCCATGGGCTGGACCGTGCCGGAAATGGCGCATATCCCGCTGATCCATGGGCCGGATGGCGCCAAGCTGTCCAAGCGGCACGGCGCGCTCGGCGTCGAGGCCTATCGGCAGATGGGCTACCTGCCCGCAGCCTTGCGCAACTATCTGGCGCGCCTGGGCTGGAGCCATGGCGACGACGAATTCTTCACCACCGAGCAGATGGTGGAATGGTTCAGCCTTGAGGCCCTCAACAAGGGGGCTGCGCGCTTCGACTTCGTCAAGCTCGAGAACATCAACGGTCACTATATCCGCGAGGCCGACCCCGCCTATCTGTACGACGTTATGGTTGAAACGGCCAGGGAAGTCGGGCGCGACGAGGATGCCAGGGGCCTGATGGCCAACCACAATACGGTTCTGGCCGCCCTGCCCGAGTTGCAGCCGCGCGCCAAGACCGTGCTTGAACTGATCGATCTTGCACAGTTCATCTATGCCCTGCGCCCAATCCAGCCGGACGAGAAAGCTGCGGCGTTGTTGACCGATGAGGCACGCATTGTGCTCCAGAGCGTTGCCGATACGTTAGGGGGCCTTGCCGATTGGTCAGTGCCAAGCATCGATGCGGCCATGCGTGCCCTGGCTGAGGAAAAGGGGCTCAAGCTGGGCAAACTGGCACAGCCTTTGCGTGCGGCGCTCACCGGACGCACTGTTTCTCCGGGGATTTTCGAGGTCATGGTGCTGATCGGACGGGAAGAGAGCCTTGCCCGACTCGGTGATCAGACGGCTGCTTGAGACACGATAGGCAAGCCTGTCGCCAGCCTGTCGGATAGATAAGTCATACTCACCTATCGGTTGCTTGCGATGGGCAAGACCTGATACCTCTGCACCGGAAAATCGGCGCTTTAAGGGCGCCGCCCCTGGGGCCGCATTTCCTGTCCTTTCCTGCGGACGAACGGGGTGAAGCGAGGAGAGCTCAATGACCGAAAAAGTCGCCAAACTCGTCATCGGAGACCAGACCCACGAATTCCCCATATTGAGTGGTTCGGTGGGTCCGGATGTGATGGATATCCGTTCGCTCTATGCCAAGACGGGCCTGTTTACCTACGATCCCGGGTTCACCTCGACGGCAGCGTGCGATAGCGCGATTACCTATATCGATGGCGACAAGGGCGAGTTGCTCTACCGCGGTTACCCCATCGAGCAACTGGCCGAAAAGTCCAGCTATCTCGAAGTGTGCTACCTGCTGCTCTATGGCGAGCTGCCGACCCCGACCCAGTTCAAAGAATTCGAGGCCCTGGTGACGCGCCACACCATGGTGCATGAGCAGATGCACTATTTCTATCGTGGCTTCCGCCGCGACGCGCACCCAATGGCCATCATGACCGGCGTTGTCGGCGCCATGGCCGCCTTCTACCATGACAGTACCGACATCAACGATCCGCAGCAGCGCGAGATCGCTTCGATCCGCATGATCGCCAAAATGCCGACGATTGCGGCCATGGCCTACAAGTATTCAGTGGGCCAGCCCTTCGTCTACCCGCGCAACGATCTCGATTACGCAGCGAACTTCCTGCATATGTGCTTCTCGGTGCCCGCCGAGGAATACAAGGTCGATCCCAGGATCGCCCGCGCGATGGACCTGATCTTCACACTGCATGCCGATCACGAGCAGAACGCATCGACCTCGACGGTGCGTTTGTCGGGATCGTCGGACGCCAACCCGTTCGCCTGTATCGCGGCTGGCGTGGCGTGCCTCTGGGGCCCCGCTCATGGCGGCGCCAATGAAGCCTGCCTCAACATGCTGCGTGAAATCGGCACGGTGGATCGTATCCCCGAATTCATTGCCCGCGCCAAGGACAAGAACGACCCGTTCCGCCTGATGGGCTTTGGTCATCGCGTCTACAAGAACTTCGATCCGCGCGCCAAGGTGATGCAGGCCACGGCCAAGGAAGTGCTGGAGATTCTCGGGGTGGGCAATAATCCCACGCTGCAGGTGGCCCAGGAGTTGGAGCGCATTGCGCTCGAGGACCAATACTTCATCGACCGCAAGCTTTACCCGAATGTCGACTTCTATTCGGGCGTGATCCTGGATGCGATCGGCTTCCCGACCTCAATGTTTACCGTGCTGTTCGCCGTCGCCCGCACCGTTGGCTGGATCAGCCAGTGGAAGGAAATGATTGGCGACCCGCAGAAGAAGATTGGCCGCCCGCGCCAGCTCTACAATGGTGCCACTGCACGGGACTACGATCCGATCAACAGCCGCTAAGTGCGCCAGATTTCGAGGATCCGGTCTGCCGGGTCCTCGCGGAGGTGCGGGGGCAGCCCCGCCTCCATAATCCGATAAAGCTCGTCAAAGGCCAGTATCTGGTCCTGGCGGGCTTTTTTGTTGTCCAGCAGATTGCGCATTGCTGACTTTGCAGGGCTCGCCAAAAGTGGTGCTGCGACAAATTCGGGCACAATCTGTTCGCCGAGAATGATATTGGGCAGGGATACCCAAGGCCGACCGAGTTTTGCGTAGACATGGGATTGGTGGCTGTCGAGCGCATAAATGACCACCATAGGAACACGCGCGAGAGCTAGTTCGAGCGTCACGGTGCCCGAGACGCAGATGGCGCCAATGGCCTGCTGATAAACTTCGCGACGCGCAGCGCGCGATTCAACGACACGGACTGGCGCCGGCCAACTGGCGGTTTCCCGGATCAGCCTGTCGCGCAGCCGGGGCAAGGTCGGGATGACCAGTTCAGTCACCACCTCATGGCGCGCGAGGTCGGCTGCCATTTCGGCCAATACGGGCATGTGGCGGCGCAGCTCGCCATCTCGGCTGCCAGGCAGCAGAACAAGCGGCCCTCGATCAGGTGGCGATAGCGAAGGGATGGCCTCGGCAAGGGCCGGATGGCCGACGTAGCTGGTGGGGGGACCGCCGAGGCGGTCCATGGCCTCCGGCTCGAAAGGCAGCACAGCTAGAACCGCGTCAAACAGCGGTGTCAAACGCCTTGCCCGCTCCGGATGGCGGGCCCAGACCGACGGCGCGACGTAGAGGACCAAGTGGCCTGCATAGCCCCGCTTGCGCAGGCGCGCGGCCAGGAGACGCGAGAAATCCTGCGCGTCGACAAGCACCACCATGTCGGGGTTTGCGACCAGGATGGCCCGCGCTGTCTGCTCGAGCCGCCAGAGCAGGCGTGGCAGGTTGAGCAGCACATCGGTGATGCCCATGACCGCCAGATCGGACATGGGATAGAGCGTGGTCAGCCCCTGTCCCGCCAATTCGTCGCCGCCAACGCCAGACAGCTCCAAGGTCAGCCTCTCGCGCAGCCGCGCTACCAGATCTGCAGCAATCCGATCGCCGGACGGCTCACCGGCCAGAATAAAGAGGCGCAGCATTTCGCTCATGGCAGCCTCCAGATCGGATGGCTATTCGGTGTCGCTACCGTTGCGCGGCAACAGGATGGGGCGATCCTGTGCTTCGGCAATAAAGCGAACGACGTCCTGCACCAGAGCATCCTGGCTGAAGATTTCGGCAGCGTCTTCCACGCGCTCGCGAAGTGTCCCCTCGCTGGCGAATATTTGCCGATAGGCCGCACGCAGGCGGTGGATGGCTTCACGCTCGAAGCCGCGGCGCTTGAGGCCAACTAGATTGAGGCCGGTCAGGGTCGCGCGGTTGCCGACAGCCATGCCATAGGGGATGACGTCACCGTCCACCATCGACTGGGCGCCGATGAAGGCATGGGCACCGATACGTGTAAATTGATGGATGACGCATGTGCCGCCGAACCGAACAAAGTCACCGATATGACAATGCCCGGCTATGCCGACGTAGTTCGTGATAACCACATTATTGCCCACGATGACGTCATGAGCGACGTGAGCGGACGCCATGATCAGGCAGTTGTCGCCAATGCGTGTCACCATGCCGCCACCTTCGGTGCCCGGATTGATGGTCACTGATTCCCTTATGGTGCAGTTGGCACCGATTTCGAGGCGTGAGTTCTCACCATGGAACTTGAGATCCTGCGGCTGGTGTCCAACCGAGGCAAAGGGAAAGATGCGCGTGCCAGGGCCAATCGACGTATTGCCTTCAACAACTGCGTGCGAAACTAGCTCGACATTGTCGCCAAGGGTCACATTGCTGCCGACAATGCTGTATGGACCGATCCGGACCCCTTCGCCCAACCTCGCCCCATCAGCGACAATTGCCGTGGGGTGAATCATTGGGGCTGTCACGCTTCGGCCCCAACGATCATCGCGGTGATCTCGGCTTCGGCAATGACGGTGCCGTTGACCTTGGCCTTGGCTTCGTAACGACCCACGTTGCGGCGGCGATGCATTTTTGTGATGTGGAATTCGATGGTGTCGCCAGGCCCGGCGGGTTTGCGGAAACGCGCATTGTCGACACCGAGCATAAGCACGATGTTCTTCCGGCCACCGGTCGAGTCATGCTTGATGACGATCGCTCCGGCGGTCTGGGCCATGCCTTCGATAATCAGCACCCCGGGAAAAATGGGGTTGTTCGGAAAGTGCCCGAGAAAGATCGGTTCGTTGAACGTGACGTTCTTTACGCCAATGGCGGATTCGTCGCCATTGATCTCCACGATCTTGTCGATCATCAAGAAGGGATAGCGATGCGGCAACGCCTCAAGTATTTCGGCGATGTTCATGGCATTGAGCTCGGTGACGGCGGTGGTTTCATTCATCCCCGCTTCTCCCCCTTCGACAGTTTCCGCACAACGGCGAGTTCTCGCCAGAAATCTCTTATATCCTGCGCCGGAGCCCCAGCAAGCTTGGACCCGGCCGGCCAGTCCTTGGTCACGGCTGCCCGGCCATGAATAACCGAGCCGGCACCAATGCTGAGATGACCCGAGGTGCCAACCCCGCCGCCCATCAAGACGCCATCTCCAAGAATGGTGGAACCGGACAGCCCGCTCATCGCGGCGATCAGGCAATTGCGACCGATCCGACAGTTGTGGCCGATCTGGACCAGATTATCGATCTTTGAGCCCTCGCCCAACACGGTATCGCCCAGTGCGCCCCGGTCTATCGTACTGTTCGCGCCAATCTCCACGCGGTCCTGAATGACGACCCGACCCAATTGCGGAATCTTGCGGTTCGTCTGACCAAAATCGAGCCAACCAAACCCCTCCGTGCCAATACGCACGCCGGAATGCAATACGACCTCATTGCCGAGATGGGCGCAGTCGATCGTGCAATTGGCAGCGATGACGCAGTTTCGACCGATGGTAACACCGGCACCGATCACCGTATTAGCGCCGATCACGGTTCCGCGGCCAATCTCGACGCCTGCACCCACCACGACATTGGTTCCCAGGGTTACGTCACGCTCAAAAACCGGCGCGCCAAGATCATCTCGCCCGGCGGCGATGATCGAACGCGTACTGGCGGGATAGAGCGCGTCGAGAATGTCGGCGAAGATATTGTGGGGCTTGTCGACTTCCACCGCAATGCAGCCTTCGGGAACGGCGTCTTTCAACGCCGGAGCAACCAAAACGGCGCTTGCGGCAGTGGCGCGCAGTTCCTCAATGTAGCTCGGCTGTGCGGCGAGGGCCAATTCTCCCGGCCCGGCCAATTCGAGCTCGGCAACCCCCGTGATCGTCAGGTCGGGATGGCCAAGGTGCGCCGCCAAGTCTGATTGGTCAACCAGAGCAAGCAATGCGCTCAAGGTCTGCGGGCCGGCGAAGCGATGGAAACGGGTGTCGACCATGATGTCACTTAAACAGAAAGAGCCGCGGCGCTACCGCCCCGCGGCTCCAAACAAAGTTCCGTCGCGGCCAGGCTAGAGCAAGGTCGAGATGGTGAACTGGAACAATTGGGTTCGATCGTCCGTCGACTTGTTCAGGACGTGCGCGAAGTCGCCGCGCAGCGGGCCGAATGGCGAATCCCAGATGAGCGATGCACCAACCGACGTACGCCATGGCTGATCGTTGCTGGTGGCCGCTATCGAGCTCGTACCGGTGCCGATATTGCTGCCATCGCCGATCCAGGCGGCATCGGCCCAGACAGCACCGCTCAAGCCGTAGCTCTCGGGCAGGCCTGGAATCGGGAACTCGATCTCGCCAGAAATACCGGCAAACATGGTGGTTCCGAGATACTCGCCATTGACCATGCGCGGACCAAAGCCACGGCCCTCAAAGCCGCGGATCAGCTGCGAACCGGGCGTAAAGGCCTCGACGGCATGGACATTGCCGTTGTTGAGGCTGTTGATCACGCCGGCCTGGCCGCGAACGCTGGCAATCACGCCGCTGTCGGGAATGAGTGGCACGAAATAGCGGGCGCGCGCCTCAGTCCGGAGCAAGTTGTGGTCCCAACCGATATATTGCTGGGAGAAGGTGGCGTATAGCCCTTCAGTGGGGTTCTTGACGTCATCGACGCCGTTCCACACCAAGGTGTAGCCCACGAATGCCTTGTTGAACTCCTGCCCATCATTGACGACGGCCGACTTCTTAGCAGGATTGTCCTTTACGTCGGCAATAACCTTTCGCTCATAGCCACCGAAGAACTGTGCGTTTAGTGCGCTGGTCAGCGGAACACCGACACGCAGCTGTCCGCCGGTCACCTGTGAGCCGTAATAGCTTACAGACGTCTCGTCGTAAATGCGGTGATAGGCATCAACGCCCGCCGAGACCTTGAGGCCCATGAAGCGCGGCTCGGTGAACGAGAAGTCAAAGGTGCGGCCCGACTGCGAAGCACCGATTGCGGCGCGAAGATACTGGCCGCGGCCAAGGAAGTTGCGCTCCGTCAGCGACAACTCACCCAGAATACCGTCCGTGGTGGAATAACCTGCGGTGGCGCCGTATTCGCCGGTGGACTGCTCAACCACGTTGATGTTCAACACGATCTTGTCGGGTGCCGATCCGGGGGCGGTCGAGATATTGATCTGCGAGAAATAGCCCAGCGCGTCGATGCTGTCCCGGCCACGGATCACCATGGAGCGGTTGAACGGGTCGCCTTCAGCAAAATCGAGCTCACGACGAATGACGAAGTCACGCGTCTTGATGTTACCCGTAATGTTGATGCGCTCGACATAGATGCGCGCACCTTCATCAACCAGATAGGTGACGTTGAAGGAATTGGTGGCCGCGTCGCGATCCAGGCGCGCCCGGACGTCGGCAAAGGAGTAACCCTGGACTGTGGCCTCGTAGGCCATATCCTCGATGGACTTTTGCAGATCAAGCGCCGAATAGGTCGCACCCTGCCCCGTGCGCACAGTGCTGCGCAGCACGTCTGTGTTCAGGCCGTCAATGCTGGTTTCGATACCAACATTGCCGAACTCATACTTCTGACCTTCGTTGACGGTCACATTGATGAAGTAGGCATTGCGAGCGGCATCATATTCGGCAACCGAATTGACCTGCGCATCGGGGAAACCCCGATTGGCGTAGTATGCCCGGATCCGCTCACGGTCGACGGCCATTTTCTGCTCGTCATAGGTGTCGTCCCGGAGCAGCCAGCTCAGGATGCCCGACTCCTTGGTGAGCATGGCGCCCTTGAGATTGCCTGCGCCGATGGAGTTGTTACCGGTAAAGTTGATCGCGGCGATCCCGGCGCGCTCACCTTCATTGATCTCGAAGATCACCCGCACCCGACCATCTGTGGTCTGCTCGGTCCGGGCCGTTACCGAAACGGAGTTGAACCCGTCACGATCATAGGCAAGGCGAATGCTCTCGATGTCAGCGTTGAGACGCTGCTGGCTGTAAATTCCCGAGGTCGAAATATCGACCATGGTCAGGAGTTGACTGTCAGGGAAGCGGCGATTGCCTTCGAACAGAACGGAAGCAACCAGTTGCTCCTGCGCCTGTGCCGTCACGACGCCAAGGACAGGCACGCCAGCAACCATGGGGGCTGCCCCCAAAATGGCTATCGCCGAAACCGCGCCACGCATCAACTTGGTGGGGTGAATCATATTGTTATTGCCTTCTGCGACCCGCTCGAAGAATCGCCATGCACAGCGTTCCCCCAAGCTAACTCCATTGAAGTGTTTTACTGTTTTTTTAACCAGGAACAAGGCGTGACTGCTCACGCGGTTAGCAATTCATTGGCGACCTTGTATTCGTGCAACACCTTGCGAACCAAGGTTAACAATGCGTTAGCGCAAAATACCGAAGTGGTCGAACACCGTGTCGTTGAACAGGGTAAACACCATGAGCGCAAGCACAAGGGCAAATCCGAAGCGGAAGCCGATTTCCTGTATGCGCATGCTGAGCGGGCGCCCGCGAGCTGCTTCGATAAAATAATACAGCAGGTGCCCGCCATCGAGCATAGGCACCGGCAGCAGGTTGAAGATCCCGATATTGAGCGAGAGCAGCGCCATCAGGTTGATCAGGGCCACAAAGCCCAACGTAGCAACTTCCCCTGAAACCTTGGCCACCTTGACCGGTCCGCCAAGCTGCTCGACATCCCCTCTGCCTACGAAGAAGTCGCCAAGGAAAGCCGCCGTGCGCTGCACGATGAACCGGATCTCCTCAAAGGTCATGCCTACGGCCTCGACAGGACCGGGGCGATAAAGTGTCACATCGGTCTCCTCGACATCTCGGGAGACCCCGATCCGGCCAATCCGCTGGTCATTGCCGAATCGGTCCTCGATTTCAACAGCTTCGGGGACCAGGGTAAGCGTTCGTTGCGCACCGCTGCGCACAAGGTCCACCACCACCGCGCGCTCTGGACTGGTGGCGACATAGCGCTGGAAATCCTCAAAGCCGCGAACGGCATAACCATCGACTGCCAAGATTTCATCGCCTGGCAGGAAGCCCGCTGCCTCGGCGACCGAGCCGGAGACGACTTCGCTGATGACAGGCGGGATCGTGTAGCGGCCATAGCCGAGCAAGAGAGCATAGAGAATCAAGAAGGTCAGCAGGACATTGGCAAGCGGGCCGGCGGCGACGATCGCAATGCGTTGCCAGACACTCTTGTTGACGAAGAGGCGCGGCGCCAGGGCCGGATCCACATTTGCGGCGGCCTCAGGGTCGGGCACGCTGGCCGGATTCATGTCGCCGACAAAGCGGACATAGCCCCCCAATGGGATAGCTGAAATACGCCAGCGCGTGCCGTGCCGGTCGTTCCAGCCCACCAGCTCGCGCCCAAAGCCAACCGAGAAGGTGTGGATGGCCACCCCGTTCCAGCGCGCCACCAGATAATGGCCCATCTCATGGACGAAGACGATAACCGTCAGAACGACGAGGAATGGAACGAGATAGGACAGCAGCCAGTAGGCGAAATCAAACATTGGGTTCCAATACTCTCACAGTTCGGCACGGGCTGGCGCTACTACCAGTGGAGCAATCCCGTCGCTATCGCCCCGAACCCGGCATGGGTTGCGCCCACTATTACGACCAGAAACACGCCGAATGTGAGACTGTCCAGGCGATCCATCAGCCCGCCATGTCCTGGAATGATGTCGCCGCTGTCCTTGATGCGGAAGAAGCGCTTGATCGCACTCTCGGCCAGATCACCGGCCTGAGCGAGTACGCTGATCGTCGCAGAGAGCAGGATGCCAATCCAGATCGGTGAGTCGGTCAGCCAGAGCCAGACCAGCAGCCCCGCACCAGTACCAAGAGCGAGCCCACCCAAGGCACCCGACCAGGTCTTGGATGGCGAAATGTCGGGAGCGAGCTTTTCACCGCCAATCTGGCGGCCTGCAAAAAAGGCTGCAGAATCGGTCATCCAGACCACGGTACCAAGATAAAGTCCGGCCCAAATTCCTGCCGTCCCGGTGCCGCGCATGGCCATGAGAGAGGTTATCAGCGCACCGAACAGCATCAGCCCGACAATCCGCCAGACCATGTGCTCGCGCTCCATGGTGAATGTCAGGCCACACGCCAGGGCAATCGCCCCAGTTGGCCCCCAGAGTCCGACGAGTGGGTATAGGAGGCCGGACAGCGCCACGAGCCCGATCAGCACCATGCCCTGTTGGGTCAGCGGCGCACGGGTCACCATGGTCTCCCATTCGCGGTAGGCAAGGGCATAGACCCCACCTACAACCGCAGCAAAGAGATAGCTGCCAACGACAAGCGCCGTCGCGGTCAGCGCAATCAATACAGCGGCAGAAGCGAGTCGCGGCCCCACATCGGCCCAGGACCGCCGGGCTGGGACCGGCTGATCAGTATTCGGATCCCCCTGCCCGCTCAACGCGCGTCCGTCCCAATACCGCCAAAGCGCCGGTCACGCTGAGTGAACATTTCAAGCACCCGAACAAAGCTGGCTTCGTCAAAATCGGGCCAGTGTTCATCAACAAACACGAACTCCGCATAGGCCGCCTGCCAGAGCAGGAAATTGGAGAGGCGCTGTTCGCCACTGGTCCGGATGATAACGTCAGGATCTGGCAGACCAGCGGTGTAGAGCGCGTCGCCAAGCCGTTGCTCGTCGATGTCGTCAGGGCTTAAACGCCCCGCAGCCACTTCACCTGCCAGGTGACGGGCCGCAGCGACAATCTCGGCCTTGCTGCCATAGTTGAACGCGACCACCAGGGTCAGTCCCGTATTGGCCTGCGTCTTGGCCTCGACATCGTCGATCAGCTTGACGAGGCTCGGCTCCAGCCCAGCACGCGAACCGATGATACGAACACGCACATTGTTGCGTATCAGCCGCTGTAGATCTGATGCAACAAATCGCCGCAACAGGTTGAAAATGAAGGACACTTCGTCAGAAGGTCTCGACCAGTTCTCCGACGAGAAACTAAATACCGTCAGGCAGGGCACGCCATAGGTGATACAGTGTTCGACTAAACCGCGAAGGGATTTGACACCTTCTACATGACCTTCGGTCCGCCGCTTGCCGCGTTGCCTGGCCCAGCGGCCATTGCCATCCATTATGACGCCGATGTGGCGCGGGATTTTCAACCCCGCACCTGGCTCAACTTTCATGCTGGCGGCCGGTTCCCCTGCCATCAACGCCCTCCCGGCGCGAGATCATGTGATCCTCTAGACCTGCATGATCTCCTGTTCCTTGGTCGCCACGATGGCATCGATCTCAGCGACGGAGTCATCGGTGGCCTTTTGAACCAGATCGGACTGCTTCTTGGCGTCGTCCTGGCTCATGTCGCCGTCTTTCTCCGCCTTTTTCAAGGCATCCATGCCGTCGCGTCGAATATGGCGCACGGCGACGCGCGCCTGCTCGGCATAGGTGTGGGCAACCTTGGCCAGCTCCTTGCGGCGCTGCTCATTCAGCTCGGGCAATGGCACGCGGATGATCTGCCCTTCACCCATCGGGTTTAAACCCAAGCCACTGTCACGAATGGCCTTCTCGACAGCATTGGCGTTGGAACGGTCCCAGACCTGCACAGAGAGCATCCGGGGTTCGGGAACGGTCACTGTCGCTACCTGATTGAGCGGCATGCGCGAGCCATAGACTTCCACCGTCACGGGATCGAGGAGACTGGCGCTGGCGCGCCCGGTCCTCAGGCCACCCAACTCATCCTTGAGAGACGCGACGGACTTCTGCATACGCGTCTTGAGGTCGTTGAGATCGTAGCTCGAGGCCATTGCTGTTTCCTTCCAGTCCATTGCCGGCCCGGGTCTTGTGCCCGTTCTCTGGCGTTCATCGGGTTCATCAACACCCATAGTGCGGGGCCGACGGCACCTGCAAGCAGGTGTCTAGAGCGGATTGCCCACGCGCGTGGACAGGCCCTTGCCCTCCAATACACCAGCAAGGCCTGCCTTGTCGTCCAATGCATATACGATTATCGGCATGGCGTTGTCGCGGGCAAGTGCGAATGCAGCGGTATCCATCACCTTCAGGTTTTGATGGATCACGTCGTCATAGCTAATCTGTGTGTAGCGGGTTGCGGTCGGGTCTTTCATCGGGTCGGCCGAATAGACCCCGTCGACCTTGGTCCCCTTGAGCACCATGTCGCATTCAAGCTCGATGGCACGCAGGGTCGCTGCGGTATCGGTTGTGAAGAACGGATTCCCCGTTCCGCCGCCCAGGACAACGACAAAGCCTTCTTCGAGCGCCAGCTTGGCGTCGCGCGCGGTAAAAGTATCTGCAACAGAAGGCATGGTTGCTGCACTGAACGGCTTGGATTTGACGCCGTGGCGGGTGATGGCATTGCTCAGGGCCAAGGCGTTGATCATAGTGCCCAGCATGCCCATCAGGTCGGCGGTCACGCGGTCGGTGCCATCAGCCGCACCGGCCATGCCTCGGAAAATATTGCCCCCGCCCACCACAATGGCAACCTCAACGCCGGTGCGTGCCACGTCAGCAATCTGGCCGGCAATGCGCTGCAGGTACGGCGGTTCAATGCCAAAGGAATTGTCTCCCGCCAGCGCTTCACCCGAAACCTTGAGCAAGATGCGCTTATGTGCGGATGGCATTGGTGGAGACCCCTTGATCTTTGATGAGCGGGCCACCGATTCCGGCGGACCCGGCAAACCCTATGGCAAATTGCCCGGCAAATGAAGCCAAGGCTGCATGCTGAAGTAATTTGAAGTGGAATAGCTCAATCCAGAAAAGCGGCCTATCCGGAGAGCGTGGGAACGGGCGAAATCGCCCATTCCCCCAAATTGGTCTGGCTTATTTGGTGCCAGCAGTAGCCGCGACTTCTGCGGCAAAGTCGCTTTCGACCTTCTCGATACCTTCGCCCAAAGCATAGCGCACGAACTTGGTGAGCTTGATCGGGGCGCCAGCGTCCTTCTCGGCGTTCTTGATCGCGTCGCCAACCTTGGTTTCACCGTCGATGACAAAAACCTGGCTGAGCAAGGTCACTTCTTCGAAGTACTTGCGCATGCGGCCTTCAACCATCTTTTCGGCGATGTCAGCAGGCTTGCCACTTTCCTTGACCTGCTCAAGGATGATGGCGCGCTCACGGGCGACAACTTCCTGATCCAGCTCGTCGGGCGAGATGGCCTGAGGCTGGGCAGCCGCGATGTGCATGGCAAGCTGCTTGCCAAGAGCCGACAGAGACGCCTTATCGCCGGTCGATTCGAGGGCAACCAGAATACCGATCTTGCCCATTCCAGGCTTAACAGCATTGTGGACGTAGCTTTCGACCACGCCGTCGGTGACCGAAACGGTCTCGGTGCGGCGCAGGTTCATGTTCTCGCCGATCTTGGCGATGGCTTCGGTCAGTTCAGCGGAAACCGAGTGGCCGGTGCCGGGGAACGGCATTTCACCGAGCTTGACGACATCGCCATCAGCGTCGAGCGCCAGCTTGGAGACAGCTTCGACGATGTTCTGGAACTGCTCGTTGCGGGCAACGAAGTCGGTTTCAGAGTTGACTTCAACGGCAGCGGCCTTGGTGCCGGCAGTGATGACGCCGACCAGACCTTCAGCAGCGACGCGGTCGGCCTTCTTGGCGGCCTTTGCCAGGCCACGGGTGCGCAGCCAGTCAATTGCTGCGTCCATATCGCCATTGGTTTCAGCCAGGGCCTTCTTGCAGTCCATCATCCCGACACCTGTCGAGTCGCGGAGCTGCTTGACCATTGCAGCAGTGATTTCCATGGGTTCACCTCTTGGCGGCCCCTCGCGGGGCGGCTTATTCGAGTGGGTACTTGCCCGGAATCGGGCGGAGCGTGCCTCCCACAGGAAGGCACGCCTGCACGAAGATTAGTTGACGGTTGCGTCGCCTTCGGCCGGCAGGTCCTCGGCGGGCGCCTCGGCAGCCGAGCCCAGATCGGCGCCGAGCGCGCTCGAAGAGCGGCCGATGCCGTCGATGGCAGCACGCGAGATCAGCGAGACATAGAGCTCAAGAGCGCGGCTGGCGTCGTCATTGCCGGGGATGGCGTAGTCAACGATATCGGGATCGCAATTGGTGTCGACGATGGCGACGACCGGGATGCCCAGGCGACGGGCTTCCTTGATTGCGTTCTCTTCCTTGTTGGTGTCGATCACGAACAAGAGGTTGGGCAGGTTGCCCATGTCCTTGATGCCGCCCAGGTCGCGCTCAAGACGCTCCTGCTCGCGGGACATCATCAGGCGTTCCTTCTTGGTGCGCAGGGCCAGGTCGGCCTCGCTCATCGACTCGAGCTCGCGCAGGCGGGCGATCGAGTTGGAGATGGTCTGCCAGTTGGTCAGCGTACCGCCGAGCCAACGGGAGTTGACGTAGTACTGGGCCGACTGCTTGGCCGCGTCAGCCACCAGCGGGGCGGCCTGGCGCTTTGTGCCGACGAAGAGAACGCGGCCGCCATCAGCCACGGTGTCGGATACGAGCTGCAGGGCGCGGCTGAGGGCCGGCACGGTCTGGCTCAGATCGAGAATGTGAATGTCGTTGCGAACGCCAAAAATATAGCGTTCCATCTTCGGGTTCCAGCGATGCTTCTGGTGGCCGAAGTGCACGCCAGCTTCGAGAAGCTGACGCATGGAGAATTCTGGCAGTGCCATGATGGGCTGCTCCTTTACCGGTTGATGCCTCCACGAAGCCTTGCAGCGGAACCCGCCACCGGTTGGATTTTCCGCAAGGGAAAAGCCTGCTTCGTGTGTGAAATCACGTTCGACCCATGCCGAACGCGTGGCTGCTATATGCCAAGGCGGTGCGAGAAGCAACCCAGATCAGCAGGCAAAGCAGGCGCCTGCGCCATTCACGACAATTTCAAGCAACCGGCGGCGCCGATGTGGTATTAGTTAACCATAGACCCGCGCCCAGACGCGGGGTCAAGGGTGAGAACCCCTGAGCGAGGGAGGAAGGGCCCCAAAAGGCTCGCCTCCCCCGCGTTCGTTTACGCGAAGCGAACATCGGTCACACCTTCAAGCGCCTTGATGCCGCCGGCGACCTCGGCCGTGATGTTGTACTTGCCGGGCAGTTCGATTTCGTATTCGCGCGCGCCCCCATCCCGGATCACCACGAAATTGACCGTGCCATTGCCACCGCGCTTGAGTTGCGCGCTGGTCGGGCCCAGGGCCTGAGGATCGGCAAGGAATACGGTCAATTGCCGGTCGATCCGCTCGGCCATGCCTTCAATGGGTTCAGCGGACATAAGGCGCACGCTGATGCCTTCGGCACGCTCATCGGCCCCGACCTGCAGAATGACCGAATTGCCTGGCTGCAGGATAGCGCCGAACTCGTTGATCTGCTCGGAAAAGGCAATGCACTCATAGGTGCCGCTCTGATCCGACAGGGTCAGGATCATCATCGGCGTGCCCTTACGTGTTCGCCTGTCGTTTCGCGATGAAATCGTGCCAGCGAGGCGCCCTGCCCCGGCCCCGTCCTTCACGGCGCGTTCAAAGTCGCTCCAGCGTTGGACGCGAAGCTTTTCGAACAAGTCGGCATAGGCGTCGAGCGGATGGGCTGAAAGATGGAAGCCGATGGCCGCCAGTTCGCGATCGGCCCGTTCGGTTGAATTCCAGACCGCAACCCCGGTCGGCAGGCGGAATGGCTCTTCCTCCACGCCACCAAACAGCGAGACCTGGCCGGAGCTGCGATCGGCCGTGAGGGCCTGAGCCGTGCCGATGACGGATTCGACTGCGGCAAAGGCAATTTCCCGGCGCGGAACGAGACAATCGAATGCACCCGCATTGACCAGGGTTTCGAGCGTGCGCTTATTGAGCACGCGCGGATCTACGCGGCGGGCAAAGTCCCCCAGATCCTTGAAAGGCTGGTCGCCGCGCACTTCCACAATGTGCTCGGCCATGGCCCTGCCGACGCCCTTGACCGCCGAGAGGCCGTAATGGACCCGGTCATCCTTGACCGAAAACACCACCTCGGACTGGTTGACGCAGGGAGGGACCACCTCAATGCCCTTCTTGCCGGCCTCGCGCCGGAAGTCGGAGAGCTTGTCGGTCTGTGCCATATCGAGGGTCATTGAGGCCGCATAGAATTCGTGCGGGAAATGCTCCTTGAGATAGGCGGTCTGGTAGCTGACCCAGGCATAGGCAGCAGCGTGGCTTTTGTTGAAGCCATAATTGGCGAACTTGGCCAACAGGTCGAAGATTTCGTCGGCGAGCGCCGCACTCACCCCGTTGGGCCCCGCGCCCTCGCGGAAGCGGATCCGCTGGTTGTCCATCTCCGCCTTGATCTTCTTGCCCATGGCGCGGCGCAGCATGTCGGCCTCGCCGAGCGAGTAGCCCGAGAGAAGCTGGGCGATCTGCATCACCTGCTCCTGATAGACGATGATGCCATAGGTCTCGTCCAGCACTTCGGACAGCGCTGGATGGGGGTAAACAACCTCCTCGGTGCCGTGCTTGCGGTTGATGAAGCTGGGAATATTGTCCATCGGGCCTGGCCGATAGAGCGCGTTCATGGCGATCAGGTCTTCGATGCGGTCGGGCTTGAGATCCATCAGTGCCCGGCGCATGCCCGCACTTTCAAACTGGAATATGCCGTAGGTGTCGCCCCGCGCGTACAGCTTGTAGGTGGCTGCGTCCTCAATATCGATGGCATCGATATCGAGCTCGACGCCCCTCTGCTTCACCATGTCCACAGCATAGCGGATGGTGGTGAGGGTCTTGAGACCGAGAAAGTCGAATTTTACCAGGCCCGCCGGCTCAACCCATTTCAGGTTGTATTGGGTAACCGGCATGTCGGAGCGCGGATCGCGGTAGAGCGGCAGCAGTTCCTGAAGGGGCCGGTCGCCGATGACAATGCCGGCGGCGTGGGTCGAGGCGTGGCGGAACAGGCCTTCGAGAGCCTTGGCGATCTCGACCAATTGCCCGACCGTCTCGTCCTCATCGGCCATCTGCTTGAACTGGGGCACCTCTTTCATGGTGCGCTCGATGGACCAGGGATCGGCCGGGTTGGCAGGCACGAGCTTGCAGATGCGGTCGACCTGGCCATAGGGCATCTGAAGCACGCGGCCGACGTCGCGCAGCACGGCGCGGGCCTGCAGCGTTCCGAAGGTGATGATCTGGGCGACCTGGCTGGAGCCGTATTTGTCCTGGACGTAATCGATGACTTCCTCACGCCGGTCCTGGCAGAAGTCGATATCGAAGTCGGGCATCGACACGCGCTCAGGATTGAGGAAGCGTTCGAACAGCAGATTGTAGCGGAGGGGATCGAGGTCGGTGATGGTGGTGGCATAGGCCACCAGGGAGCCGGCGCCCGAGCCGCGCCCCGGCCCGACCGGGATGTTGTGGGCCTTGGCCCATTGAATGAAGTCGGCCACGATCAGGAAGTAGCCGGGGAATTTCATCTTCTCGATGATACCCAGCTCGAAATCGAGCCGCTCGCGATATTCCTTCTCTTCCTTGCCCGGTGCCAGGCCGACGATTTCGAGGCGCTTGTCGAGACCCTCGACCGCGATCTTGCGCAGGGCGGCGGCCTCGGCGGCAACCACTTCGTCTTCGGTAGCGTGCGAGCCGGCGGCGAATTTGGGCAGGATCGGCCCGCGGGTGCGCGGACGAAACGCCACGCGCCTGGCGATCTCGATGGTCGAATCGAGGGCCTCGGGCAGGTCGGAGAACAGCTCGACCATCTCAGCGCGGGTCTTGAAATAATACTGGTCGTTGAGCTTGCGCCGCTCGGTCTGGGCGAGCACGGAACTGCCAGCGATGGCCAGCAGCGCGTCGTGGGCCTCATATTCCTTCTCGGTCTTGAAGAAGGGTTCGTTGGTGGCGACCAGCGGGATGCCCTTGCGATAGGCGTAGTCGACCAGGCGCGGCTCGACCGTCGTCTCCATGGGCCGGCCGTGACGCTGCAATTCGATATAGAAGCGATCGCCGAACAGATCGGCCAGACGGTCCAGCCGGCGGGTTGCGTTGGCGTCCTGTCCGTTGGCAAAGGCCATGTCGATGCCGCCTTCGGGCCCGCCGGAGAGGCAGATGAGGCCCGAAAGGCTTTCGCGTGTCATCCAGTCCAGACTCGCCCGGGCCAGGCCGTCCTCGCCCTCAAGATAGGCGCGCGAGACCAGGCGCGAGAGATTGGAAAAGCCTGTTTCGGATTGCGCCATCAGGACGATGCTGGACTTGCCGGTCCAGGCGGTATGCCCACGTTCGCTGACCCGTTCTTCGGCGGCGGCAAAATCGACGGCAAGTTCGACGCCAATCAGGGGCTGAATGCCCTTCTTGGCCGCTTTCTCGGAGAACTCCAAAGCGCCGAAGAGATTGTTGGTGTCGGCGATGCCGAGAGCCGGCTGTTCGTCTTCAGCGGCCAGCTTGAGAATGGTCTCAAGCTGCAATGCCCCTTCGAGCAGCGAAAAGGCGGAATGAACGTGAAGGTGAATGAAGCCAGGGCCGCGCATATGCATCTCCTGATCTGACCCTGCGGCACGGCTTGGCCGGGGTCAAACCGCCGTTGCGTCAATCCACAGCCGATCACACGATGTGGGTGATGATATCCATCCAGGTCAGCGAGCCGATGGTGAAGGCGCCCAGGGTAACGAAAGCGGCGAGGTCTTTGACAAAATCGAGCATTCTGGTCTCCCGTGTTTCTGTAATGTTCTTGTATATTCTCTTTTTGTTCTCGTCCAGACAGGAACAGCGGTGAAACCGGGGACAGCGGTTAATTGGTTAGGATTTCGTTAGGAGATGTTTGACGGGTGTTAAGATTCGGGACGTGACGAAAATCCGGGTGACGCTGACGACCCCGGTTGCAGATGTGGACGTGTTCCGAGGCGCGTGCGTCTCAGTAAAACTAAGAAATAGAGACGTCGCCGCCTCGGAACACCGGGTTTCTCCTGCTGTCGTGGCCCCTATTGATCGCTCGTCGCAAGGTGGCCCAACCAGCAGGCAGGCCCTGGAGCGACCCAGCACCCAACCGGCTCCCCCCGCAAAAGTTCGCTGCAGTCCGTCCGACGCGGGAGTGATGGGGAGGAGTATGGGGGAGGTTTTGCAGGCGGGGATATATTTTCAAACAGAAGGCACACCCCTTCCCAGCTTCGCTATGCCTGCCGGCTAAGCTACGCGACCTCCCCATCAAGGGGAGGTCGGCACGGTATTTGGATTGGTATCGTGCCAAACGAAGATAACTCTTACGGTCGTCTCAATTGTCCCGGCCCCATTGGAGCCAAGCGTTCACTGCGCGAACCGCCTGCGAAGTCACCAGTTCGTTTCTTTATGCGCTTGCCCTGCGGCAAGCTTCAAAGACTGTGCGGCACCACCAGGCCGCCCTTGAGCGTGACAATGCGGTCGGCGCGGCGGGCGAGGTCGTGATTATGGGTGGCGATGAGGGCGGCAGCGCCTTCGTTCTTGATCAGATCCTTGAGGGCCTCAAACACCAAATCGCTGGTTTCGGGATCAAGATTGCCGGTCGGCTCGTCGGCCAGGATAACGCGGGGATGATTGGCGGCGGCACGGGCGATGGCGATGCGCTGTTGCTCACCGCCAGACAATTCGGCCGGGCGATGGGCCGCGCGGGGTGCTACGCCGAGCAGGTCGAGCAGTTCCATGGCCCTGGCCTCGGCCTTGTTCTGGTCATGACCGGCAATGAGCTGCGGCATAACCACATTTTCGAGCGCGGTGAACTCGGGCAGCAGGTGGTGGAACTGGTAGACATAGCCGACGGTCGAGCGCCGGAGCTGGGTGCGGGCCCGGTCACCAAGCTGGCTGGTGGGCTGGCCGATGATCTCGATCTCGCCGCCCTGGGGGGATTCGAGCAAGCCGCAGAGATGCAGCAGCGTGGACTTGCCGGCGCCCGACGGCGCGACGAGCGCGACCAGTTCGCCGCTTTCGACGGTCAGATCGGCGGCTTCCAGCACGCGAACGAGGCGCTCGCCTTCGCCATAGTGGCGATGGACGCCGGAGAGCTTGAGATGGGGTTTACTCATAACGCAGGGCCTCGACCGGGTCATATTGCGCGGCGCGCCAGGCGGGATAGAGCGTGGCCAGGAAGCTCAGGCCCAGGGCCATGCAGACCACCACGGTGACCTCCATGGGGTCAGTGCGGCTGGGGAGCGAGGAGAGGAAGAAGACTTCGGGCGGGAACAGGGTCACCCCGAGCAGATTGGAAATCGAGGCGCGCAAGGCCTCGGCATTGGCGGCGACGATCAGGCCAATGACGGTGCCCACCAAGGTACCAATGACGCCGATGGCGGTGCCGGTGATGGAGAAAATGCGCATGATGGCGCCACGGGTCGCGCCCATGGTGCGCAGCACGGCGATGTCGGCACCCTTGTCCTTCACCAGCATGATGAGGCTGGAGATGATGTTGAAGGCGGCCACGAGGATGATCATGGAGAGAATGGTGAACATCACCACGCGCTCGACCTGCAGGGCCGAGAAGAAGGTTTCGTTGCGCTGCTGCCAGTCGGTCAGGACCAGCGGGCGGACGTCCGGCGCCGATTGCAGGCGCTGGCGCATCAGGGACACTTCATCGGGATCGTCGATGAACACTTCGACGGCCGTGGCGCGGGGAACTCGTTCATAGGCGGCGTCGATTTCGGCGTCGCTGGCGAGCGGATCGAGCCGTTCCATGCCGGGCTTGAGGACCTCGTCGACCATGCGGAAATAGTCCTGCGCGGCCTCGAGCGGCATGTACATGAAGAAGCTGTCGAACTCGACCATGCCCAGATTGTAGATGGCGTTGACCGGGTAAGAGCGGATCTGCGGGGTCGAGCCGAAGGGCGTCATGGCGCCATCTGGATTGATGATCTGCACCTGATCACCGATGCCGACGCCCAGCGTCTGGGCCAAGCGATAGCCGATGGCGACGCCCCGGCTGCCGTCCCACTGGTCGAAGCCGCCCTGCTCTGCGGAGTTGTAGAGCAGATCGAGCTTTTTGAGATTTTCCTCATCCATGCCGCGCACGGAAACGCCGGTGGACGAGCCGCGGCCGGAAGCCAGCACCTGGCCTTCGACGAAATAGACGGCGAAGGAAACGCCATCGACCTGCTCAAGGGCGGCCACGGTTTCCTTGTAGTCGGTGAACTGGCTCTCGATGGGATGGGCGGTGAAATGACCGTTCAGGCCCAAGATCTTATCGAGCAGTTCGCCGCGGAAACCATTCATCACCGACATGACGACGATGAGGGTCGCCACGCCAATGGCCACGCCGACCATGGTGAGGCTGGCAATGACCGAGATGAAGGCTTCCTTGCGGCGGGCGCGCAGATAGCGCCCTGCAATCAACCACTCGAAACGGGCGAATGGCCGGGTTGCCCGGCCTCCCCTCGGCATTGGCGCGCTGTCGGTCAAATGTCGGTCATCCGTTGGGGTTCGATCAGGCCCTTGAGACGCGCAACCGCCTCGGTGAGCGGCAGCGATTCGCGCTCGCCGGTCTTGCGATGCTTGATTTCAACTTCGCCCGATTTAAGGCCACGCGGCCCCAGGATGAGCTGATAGGGAATGCCGACCAGGTCAGCGGTGGCGAATTTGGAGCCGGCCGGCTGGTCGCGATCGTCATAGAGCATGTCGAGACCGGCGGCGGTCAGCTCGGCATAGAGCTTGTCGCAGGCCGCGTCGGTGTCCGCATCGCCGGCCTTGAGATTGATCAGGACGGCCTCGAAGGGCGCGACCGAAACCGGCCAGATGATGCCGTTTTCGTCGTGGCTGGCCTCGATGATGGCCGGCACGACGCGGGTCAGGCCGATGCCGTAGGAGCCCATATGCACGATGGTTTCCTTGCCATCCTGGCCGGTGACGCTGGCCTTCATGGGCTCGGAATATTTGGTGCCGAAATAGAAGATGTGTCCAACCTCGATGCCGCGGGCGGAAACGCGCTTGTCCTCGGGCACGGCGGCTTCGTATTCGCCCTGGTCGACCATTTCCTCGGTGGCGGCGTAGAGCGAGGTCCAGTCGTTGAAGATGGGCTTGAGGTCGCCCATGAAATCGGTGTCCTGGCCGGGAATGGGCTTGTCGAGCAGGTCGCGGTGGCAGAAGACCTGGCTTTCGCCGGTTTCGGCCAGGATGATCCATTCATGGCTGAGATCGCCGCCGATGGGGCCGGTATCGGCGCGCATGGGGATGGCGGTCAGGCCCATGCGGGCATAGGTGCGCAGATAGGCCACAAACATACGCTCATAGGCCTTGACCGCGTCTTCCTTGGTCAGGTCGAAACTGTAGGCATCCTTCATGAGGAATTCGCGGGAGCGCATGGTGCCAAAGCGCGGGCGCACCTCGTCGCGGAACTTCCACTGGATGTGGTAGAGATTAAGCGGCAGGTCCTTGTAGGACTTCACATAGGTGCGGAAGATGTCGGTGATCATCTCCTCATTGGTGGGACCATAGAGGAATTCGCGCTCGTGCCGGTCCTCAATGCGCAGCATCTCCTTGCCATAGGCGTCGTAGCGCCCCGATTCGCGCCAGAGATCGGCGGACTGGATGGTAGGCATGAGCAGCTCAATCGCGCCGGAGCGATTCTGCTCCTCCTCGATGATCTTCTGCACCTTCATCAGCACCTTGTAGCCGAGCGGCAGCCAGGAATAGAGGCCGGAGGCCTGCTGGCGGATCATGCCGGCGCGCAGCATCAGGCGGTGCGAAACGATCTCGGCTTCCTTGGGCACATCACGAAGCACCGGCAGAAAATAGCGGGAAAGGCGCATGGGAACTCCGACAAAAGGGCTTATTGGAGCATGTTCTTGTCGGAAAACCGGCAACCACTTTTCCGGAACATGCTCACGTCGACTCGCAGGATTTGTTGATGCACACTCAAATCGCAACCGTCCATTCGATGCAAGCATGCAAGCTATGCAGAATCTACTTGGCAGAGCGATTTTCTGTTGTTAGGGTCCGCCCCAATAAAACAAAGGTGGCCCAAACCGCCGGACGTCGACAACGTCAAGGGAGGAGCGTTGGCAGCCGCTTCGTAGCGCGCCTAAGACCAACGTATTGTCGAACAAACTCATTTCAGCAGGGCCTTGTGCCCTGCTTTTTTGTTTGAGGAACAATTTACTATGGTCGATGCCGCAACATTCACGCGAATTGCGTTGAGTCTGCCGGGGACGACCTCCGCGCCGCATTTCGACAGGGTCGCGTTCAAGGTGAAACGCACCTTTGCGACGCTAGCGGCCGACGGCCGGAGCGCCAATATCAAATTCACGCCAGAAGAGCAGGAATTGAAGTGCATGGTCGCGCCGGAGATATTCCGGGCCATCGACAATGGCTGGGGACGCCAAGGCTGGACGACCATGACCCTCGCATCGGCCAATGAGGCGGACATCGTAGCCGCGCTTGAGCTGGCCCATATCCACGCGGTGGCAAAGAAGTAGTGTCGGCACCATTGCGTTGAGTGGGCCCATTTTCCGCGACCGCGGAGACAGACAGGGACGCGCCCAGCAACAGCTATAATTGTGGAAGCGGCCGCCTTACCGACCTACGCTTCGCTACAGCCATCTCTCCCGAAAGGAGAGAGGAATACACGGCGCAGCGCCAGGAGAAGCTATGCTTTTCCACCCACGAAGTGCACGAGACCTCAGCGGTTCCAGTAGGCCTGCAGGGTTTCATTGCTGAGGCCCCACAGCAGCAGGGCGGTAAACAGGGCCGCCAGCGCAGTGGTGATCAGCATCTTCGAGATCAGGCGCGGGGCAACCGGCGCGCCGGGATCGGAACCCGCGACGATTTCAGCCCCCTTTTCATGGTGGCTGTGACTGCCAATGGGCAGGACAGCCACAAAAGTGAGCCACCAGACCACGAAATAGACGGCGATGAGGGATCCGATTTGCATGGGGCTACCTAACGCGGAATTGGGGTCAGTGGGAAGTGGCGCGGTGTCGCGGCGGGAATCCCGCTGTCACCCCCACCCCTACGCCAAGGACGCCAGGCGTCCAGCTTCGCTAGCCTCCCCAGAAGGGGGGAGACGATGAACACCGGCATCGCAACCTGCGCCTCCCTCCCCTCGATGGGGAGGGAATGAGGGTGGGGTGACGAACAAGCTGGATGATTTGCCTCTGCGCGTGACATCAGACCCGATGCACGAAGACCGAGACGTTGGGCTTGCGGCCCCAGAAGGCGTTGACCTCGTTGCGGATGGCCTTGAACAGGGCGGAGTTGAGCACTTCGGCGTCGCTGCGGCGCTTGGCGGGCATCGACTTGATGACGCCGGTGATGGTGTCTTCGATGAGGTCGGTGACCGATTCTTCGTCGGTTTCGGGCAGGCCTTCGACGACCAGATCGGGGCCGGAGACGACCTGGCCACCGCCATTGACGCAGAGGCTGACAATGACCATGCCGCCAAAGGACAGGCGGCGGCGGCCCTTTACGCCGCTTTCCTCGGGGGTGCAGAGCACCAGGCCATCGAGATAGAGTTCGCCGGTGCGCACTTCGGCCGGATAGGCCATGGGCTCGGGGAAGAGCCGGACCATATCGCCATTGCGGGCCTCGCAGACATTGGGAATGCCTTCTTCGCGGCCGAGCTTGGCGTGCGCCTGCAGATGCACCGATTCGCCGTGAACAGGCACCAGAACCTCGGGCTTGACCCAGGAATAGAGCTTTTGCAGTTCGCCGCGCCGGGGGTGGCCGGTGACATGAACAAGCGCGTCGTTGGCGGTGATGAGTTCGACGCCCTTGTCGATCAGCAGGTTCTGAATGTCGATGACTTCGCGCTCATTGCCCGGGATGGCCCAGGACGAGAAGATCATGCGGTCGCCGGCATTGAGGTCGATCACCGGATGGTCACCACGGGCGATACGGGCAATGGCGGCACGGGCCTCGCCCTGGCTACCGGTACAGATCAGCACACACTTGTCGCGCGGAATGGACTTATAGGCATCCTGGTCGTGCAGCGTCGGCAGGCCTTCAAGCATGCCCAGTTCGCGGGCAATGCCCATGATGCGGTGCAGCGAGCGACCCGAGAGGACCACTTCGCGGCCGGCCTTGTGGGCAGCGCGAACGATGGAGACCACGCGTCCGACATTTGAAGCGAAGGTGGTGACGGCGACGCGGTGCGGTGCATCGGCGATGAGCTTGGCGAGATTGTCGCCGACTTCCTGCTCGCTCGGGCTTTCGCCTTCCTTGGTGGCGTTGGTTGAATCGCAGATCAGGGCCAACGGTGTAGAGGTGTCCTCGCCAATCTTCTTGAGGCGATCAAAATTGGTTGGTGCGCTGATCACCGGGGTCGGATCGAGCTTCCAGTCGCCGGTATGCAGGGCGCGGCCAATTGGCGTGGTGATCAGGATGGCGTTCGATTCCGGGATCGAGTGCGCAACATTGATCGGCTCGATGGTGAACGGGCCGACGTCGAACGGTTTGCCCGGCTGCATGATGGTCACATCGACATTTTCAACGATCCCATCCCCTGCCCGCTTGGCGGCGAGCATGGCGGCCGTAAAGGGGGTCGCATAGACCGGCTTGTCAAAGACCGGCCAGAGGTCGAGCACGGCGCCGTAATGGTCTTCGTGGCTGTGGGTGAGGATCAGCGCCAGCACATCGTCGGCGTTTTCCTCGAGAAATTCGGGATTGGCCATGATCAGTTCGATGCCGGGCAGATCGGGACCGCCGAAGCTGACCCCGCAATCGACCACGATCCACTTGCGGCGATGGGCTGGGCCGAAGCCATAGGCGGCCATGTTCATGCCGATTTCGCCAACGCCGCCAAGCGGCACAAAGACGAGTTCATCCCTTTGGTTCTTAGCCATGGGTATTTTTTCCTTTATCTGGCAGAACGCCGGACGATCTCAAGGTCGCCGGCCGCCCTGCCGTTTATGTTGTGGTCAGCTTCGGGCGCTGGCCGTTGCCCCAAAATGCACATCGCCTGCCGTGATCGGATGCCGCGCGCCGTCATCGTCGCGAATGATCAACCGACCCGAGGAGTCGATGGTTTCAAAAATGCCCCGGCGCACCACGCCGTCCTGGCTGATGGCCACCGGTGCGCCTATGCCTGCCGCTGCACCCCGCCAGCGGGTGAGAACCGCGCCGACGCCCTGACCATCGTTCCAGAGGCTGAAAGCGTCCACCCAGGCGTCGGACAGGGCCTCGAACACGTCTTCTGCCGAGCGCGCGACGCCGAGAGCCTGTAGCGAGGTTGCTGGATAAGGCACCCCTTCGGGCGCCGCAACCACATTGACGCCAATGCCGATAATGACGGCCTGGCGTCCTTCGGCTGTCTTGGTGGTCTCAAGCAGGATGCCGGCCAGCTTGGCGCCGTCGGCCAGAACGTCATTGGGCCATTTGAGCGCAATGCGCGACCGGCCATCGGCGCCGTCGGCCCCATCAATGCCGATGCGGACCATGCCGCCCGGCAGAATAGCGGAGAGACCGGCGTTGAGCGCCACGCCAGCCACAAAACCCAGCGTGGCGATGGTGTCAGGCGAAGCATCAGGCACAACCAGGAGGCTGGCGGCCAGATTGCCGTGGGGGCTGTGCCATTCCCTGCCCCGGCGGCCACGGCCGGCCGTCTGTTGCAGGGCGGCAAACCAGATGCCGCCGGGATCGCCTGCGGCGGCCGCAGCCAACGCCTCGCTATTGGTTGAGCCGATGGAGTCAAAGCCCGCAAGCCGGTATCCGGCGTCACGGGCTTTTGCACCCAAGGCGAACCTTGCCACCTAGATCACCACATGCCCCGACGGGCATGTCCGGTGTGATCCAGGTGAAATATCGTGCATCGGCTGACCGAAAACCGGCAACCACTTTTCGGACCGATGCACTAGAACAGGCTTCCGGCAGCTGTCTGCGCCCAGGAGGCGAGCGGATTGCCGACCGTGAAGTAGTAGGTGACAACCAGGAAGCCGGAGGCCGCCATGATGATGTTGAGCTCTCCGGGGACAGCGGCAAACTGCTTGATCGGTGCGTCGAAGAACATCACCTTGACCACGCGCAGATAGTAGAAGGCACTGACGGCCGAAGCGAGCACGCCGATCACCGAAAGCACATAGAGGTTGGCTTCGATAGCGGCCAGGAATACGTGCCACTTGGCAAAGAACCCGGCAAGCGGCGGCAGACCGATCAGCGAGAACATGAGAATGGCCATGATGGCGGCCACGAAGGGCCGGGTCTGGGCTGCGCCAGCCAGATCATCGATGGTTTCGACATAGCCGGTGTCGGTGCGGAACGAAAGAAGGCAGGCAAACAGTCCCACGGTCATGGCCACATAGATCGCCATATAGATGGCGACGCCTTCCACCCCGACCTGGGTACCCGAAGACAGGCCCACAAGGGCAAAGCCGACATGGCCGATGGACGAATAGGCAATCAGGCGCTTGAGCGACTGCTGGCCGATGGCGGCAAAGGCGGCCAGAACCATGGAGACAATCGAGAGGAAGATGACGATCTGCTGCCAGTCAGAGGTGATGGGCGCGAAGGTATCCATCACCAGACGGATCATCAGCGTCATCGCCGCCACCTTGGGCGCCATGGCAAAGAAGGCGGTAACCGGTGTGGGTGCGCCTTCATAAACGTCGGGCGTCCACATGTGGAACGGCACCGCCGAGATCTTGAAGGCAACACCAGCAAGCAGGAACACCACGCCGAATATCAGGCCGACCGAGCGACCTTCATTGGCGATGGCAATGACGATCTCGCCCAGATTGGTATGGCCGGTGAAGCCATAGATCAGCGAGGCGCCGTAGAGCAGCAGGCCCGAAGACAGCGCGCCGAGCACGAAATACTTCAAGCCCGCCTCGGAAGCCCGTGGGTCATCGCGCTTGATCGCCGCCATGACATAGAGCGAGAGCGACTGCAACTCGAGGCCGACATAAAGGCTCATCAGGTCGTTGGCGGACACCATGACCATCATGCCGAGCGTGGCGAGCAGCGCCAGCACGGAATACTCGTATTTGTGGACGCCGTTTTCCTCAGCATTGGACATGGCAAGGATAAGGGCCAGGCCGGCGCCGCCAATGACCAGTACCTTCATGAACCGGCCGAAGCTGTCGGCGATGAAGAGGCCATTGAAGATGACGCCGTCGGTCGGCTGCAGCATGACCAGCAGGCCGGTGGCGGCCAGCAGGCCCACGGCGAGCCAGGACACGAGCGCCGAGCGCTCCTTGTTGATCACCACGCCGAGCAGCAAGAGCACGAGAATGCCCAATGCCATAAGCACTTCGGGATAGGCAGGAGCCAGGCTCGCGAAATCGGTAACGTCAGAGTTCACGTCAGTCTCCTAATGCGCAGCGGGCTCGGCCGCATGGTCGTCGGCCGGCTGGGCCGCGCCTTCGGCAGGCGCGACATACTCAAGGGGGGCGCGGGCATCGGCCTGCGCCACGGCCGGATCAAGGCCATTGGCAGCCGAATATTGCGCGACCAGATTGTCGACCGCGGCGGCGGTCGTATCGAGGATCGGGGCCGGATAGAAGCCGAACACCACGGTGAGCACGATGAGCGGATAGAGCACCACCTTCTCGCGCAGGTTGAGATCGAGAATACCCTTCAGGCTGTCCTTGGTGAGGGCACCAAAGACCACCCGGCGGTAAAGCCAGAGGGCATAGCCGGCCGAGAAGATCACGCCGAAGGCGGCACCAAAGGCCACCCAGGTGTTGACCTGGAAAACGCCGATCATGGTGAGGAATTCACCCACGAATCCCGATGTGCCCGGCAGGCCGACATTGGCCATGGTGAAGACCATGAAGGCAAAGGCATATTGCGGCATGCGCTCGACAAGGCCGCCATAGGCGGAGATCTCGCGGGTGTGCATGCGGTCGTAAATGACGCCAACACAGAGGAAGAGCGCGCCGGACACGATGCCGTGGCTGATCATCTGGAACATGGCGCCCTGAATGCCCAGGGCATTGCCGGCAAAGATACCCATGGTGACAAAACCCATATGGGCAACTGACGAATAGGCGATCAGCTTCTTGATGTCGGTCTGCACCAGAGCGACCAGCGAGGTCAAAATGATGGCTGCGACCGAGAGCAGGAAGACGAAGTTGGCGAACTGGGCCGAAGCGTCGGGGAACATGGGAAGCGAGAAGCGCAGGAAGCCGTAGCCGCCAAGCTTGAGCAGGATGGCCGCCAGAATGACGGAGCCGGCTGTCGGTGCTTGTACGTGGGCCTCAGGCAGCCAGCGATGGAAGGGCCACATGGGCATCTTGACCGCCAGCGAGGCGAAGAAGGCCAGCCAGAGCCAGGTCTGCATGCCGACCGGGAAATCGTGGCCAAGCAGGCGGACGATATCGGTGGTGCCGGCATCCCAATACATGCCCATCATCGCGAGCAACATCAGCACCGAGCCGATGAAGGTGTAGAAGAAGAACTTGTAGGCCGCCTGGATGCGGGCCGCGCCGCCCCAGATGCCGATGATGAGGAACATCGGCAGCAGGGTGCCTTCAAAGAAGACATAGAACATGGCCAGGTCGAGCGTGGTGAAAACGCCGATCATCAGCGTTTCGAGCACCAGGAACACGATCATGTATTCCTTGACGCGGGTCTCGACATCCCAGCTCGCCAGGACAGCGGCGGGCATGAGCAGTGCGGTCAGCACGACAAAGAGCACCGAGATGCCGTCGACGCCGACGCGGTAGCCGATCGAGTCACCGATCCAGGGCATGTTGACCACGAACTGGAAGCCGGCGCTGGAGGCGTCGAAGGCCTGCCAGAGGGCCAGGGACAGTACGAAAACAACCAGCGTGGTGGCCAGCGCGATCCAGCGGATGGCGTTCAGCGCAGTCTTGGGCGTGAACAGCAGGATTGCCGCGCCGAGAACCGGCAGCCAGGTCAGGAGGGTGAGGATAGAGTTCTCAAAGGTCATCAGATCAGTCCCCCGGCCGCGATGGCCCAGGTCAACAGTGCCGCGATGCCGATGAGCATGGCGAAGGCATAGTGGTAGAGATAGCCGGACTGAAGCTTGACGACCCAGCTCGTGACGTTCTGGACACGACGGCCCAAGCCCTCGGCAATCTTGCCGTCGACCAGCCAGTCATCAAAGCCCTTCCAGACCGCATTGCCGATCCAGAGCGCCGGCCTGACGAAGATCGTGTTGTAGAGCTCGTCGAAGTACCACTTGTTGAGCAGGAACTGGTAGAGCCCCGGATTGGTCGCCGCGAGCCTGCCGGGCACGTCCGGGCGGCGGATATACATGTACCAGGCCGCAACGAAGCCGATGATCATAGCGATGGTCGCGCTCCACTTGACCCAGGTAGGGACATGATGGGCGTCTCCGATGATCTGGTGATCGACATAGATCGATCCGGCGAAGAAGTGCTCGATATGCTCCACGTCATGGAAGAACATGCCGTAGAACACCACGCCGGCCAGTACAGCGCCGACGGCCAGCACATAGAGCGGCACCAGCATGACATTGGGCGACTCGTGCGCATTGTCATGTGCCGAACCATGATGCCCATGATCGGCGTGGTCATCATGGGCATGGTCATCATGCCCATGTGCCGCCTCGCGCGGGGTACCGTGGAAGGTCAGGTGCACCAGGCGCCAGGAATAGAAGCTGGTGAACAACGCGGCCACGACGAGCAGCCAGAAGGCGAAGGAGCCGACATTGCCGCCAAAGGCATAGGCGCTTTCAATGATGGCGTCCTTGGAGAAGAAGCCGGCGAAACCGAAATTGGTGCCCGGAATGCCGACACCGGTGAGTGCCAGTGTGCCGATCATCATCATGGCGTAGGTGATGGGGATCTTCTTGCGCAGGCCGCCCATGTTCCGCATGTCCTGCTCATGGTGCATCGCATGGATGACCGAGCCGGCGCCCAGGAACAGCAGGGCCTTGAAGAAGGCGTGGGTGAACAGGTGGAAGATACCGGCCGAATAGGCCCCGACGCCGAGTGCCACGAACATGTAGCCGAGCTGGGAACAGGTCGAATAGGCAATGACGCGCTTGATGTCGTTCTGGACGAGGCCAACCGTTGCCGCGAAGAAGGCGGTGATGGCACCGATGACGATGACGACGGTCAAGGCGATCGGCGAGGTTTCGAACAGCGGCGAGAGGCGCGCAACCATGAAAACGCCGGCCGTCACCATGGTGGCGGCGTGGATCAGCGCCGACACCGGGGTCGGGCCTTCCATGGCGTCCGGCAGCCAGGTGTGCAGCAGGAATTGCGCCGACTTGCCCATGGCACCCATGAACAGCAGCAGGCAGATAACCGTCATGGCATCGAGCTGCCAGGAGAGGAACTGGATTACCGGCAGGCCGGTGGCGGCGAACTCGTCGGCGGCGTGGAAGGCCCCGTCGAAATCGATGTGGCCCAGCACCAGGAAGGCGCCGAAAATGCCCAGGGCAAAGCCGAAGTCACCGACACGGTTGACGATGAAGGCCTTCATCGCCGCCGCCGTGGCGGAGGGCTTGGTGTACCAGAAGCCGATCAACAGATAGGAGGCCAGCCCCACGCCTTCCCAGCCGAAGAACATCTGCAGGAAGTTGTCGGCGGTCACCAGCATGAGCATGGCGAAGGTGAAGAGCGAGAGATAGGCGAAGAAGCGCGAGCGATGCGGATCTTCTTCCATGTAGCCAATGGAATAGAGGTGCACGAGCGCGGACACTGTGTTGACCACGACCAGCATGATGGCGGTCAGCGTGTCGACACGCAGGATCCAGCGCAGATCCATGTCACCAACCTGGATCCAACGCATCACCTCGACCTTGACCACGGCCGCGTGGCCATCGCCCACGGCGCCGACCAGGCCGTCACCAAAGGCAACGGGGATGAACACGATCCAGCTCAGCACGGCCGCGATGAGCAACAGACCAGTGGTGATGAACTCGGATGGCCGGTGGCCGATGGTGCGGCCGAGCAACCCGGCCACAAGCGCCCCGATGAGGGGCAGGAAGACAATCGCCTGAATGATCATAGCGGTGCTCTTAGCCCTTCATCATATTGACGTCTTCAACCGCGATCGTCCCGCGGTTGCGGTAGAAGATAACCAGGATCGCCAGACCAATGGCGGCCTCGGCGGCAGCCACGGTCAGGATCATCAGCGCAAAGACCTGACCCTGAAGGTCATTGAGATGCGCGCTGAAAGCCACCAGGTTGAGGTTCACCGCCAGCAGGATGAGTTCCACCGACATCAGGATGACGATGATGTTCTTGCGGTTGATGAAAATGCCGAACACGCCGAGCGTGAACAGGATTGCTGCTACGGTCAGGTAATGACCGAGCCCGATTTCCAGACCCATAGTAACCCCCTATAGCCCCTGACCGCTTTTGACTTTGACGTTGCGAACCGTCTCGCTGGGCTTGCGACCCAGTTGCGAGGCGGTGCTCTGCCGTTTGATGCCCGTCCGGTGCCGCAGCGTCAGCACGATGGCGCCGATCATGGCGACCAGCAGAACCGCAGCAGCCCCCTGGAACAGGAAGACGTAGCGCGTGTAGAGCACCAGCCCGAGTGCCCTTGTGTTGTCCATGGTAGCGTCGATCGGCAGCCCCCCGGCACCCACCACATCGGGCGCAATCACAAAGCTGCCGGCCACCAGCAGAAGTTCAAGGAAGAGGATAGCGCCGACCACCATGCCGATCGGTGCATAAGACAGCAAACCAGATTTCAGCTCGGCAAAATCCACGTCGATCATCATCACGACGAAGAGGAACAGCACGGCCACGGCGCCGACATAGACCACGATCAACAGCAGAGCGAGGAATTCGGCTCCGGCCAGCATGAACAGACCTGCTGCGTTGACGAAGGCCAGGATCAGGAACAGCACCGCATGCACGGGATTGCGTGCGGAGATGACCATGAAGGCCGACGCCACGGCAATGGCGGAGAAGACGTAGAAGAAGAACAGCGGAAGGGTCATGCTCTTCCCTCTCAGCGATAAGGCGCGTCGGCGGCCAGATTGGCAGCGATTTCACGCTCCCACCGGTCGCCATTGGCAAGGAGCTTCTCCTTGGAGAAGTAGAGTTCCTCGCGCGTTTCTGTTGCGAACTCGAAATTCGGACCTTCGACGATGGCATCGACCGGGCAGGCTTCCTGGCAGAAGCCGCAATAGATGCACTTCACCATGTCGATGTCGTAGCGCACGGTGCGGCGGGTACCGTCATTCTGACGCGGGCCGGCCTCGATGGTGATGGCCTGGGCCGGGCAGATGGCTTCGCACAGCTTGCAAGCAATGCAGCGCTCTTCCCCATTGGGGTAGCGGCGCAGCGCATGTTCACCCCGGAAGCGCGGCGACACGGCGCCCTTTTCGAAGGGATAGTTGATGGTTGGCTTCGCCCCGAAGAAATACCGCATGGCCAGGAAGAAGGCCGTGACGAATTCGGTCAGCAGCAGCTTGTTGATCAGTTGTCCGGCGCGCATCAGGCGATACCCCCGTGCCAGCCCCAGCCGGTGAGCTGGAGAACAAAAGCGACGATCACGACCATGAGCAGGGAGAGCGGCAGGAACAGCTTCCAACCGATCCGCATGAGCTGGTCGTAGCGATAGCGGGGCACGATGGCCTTTGCCATGGCAAACATGAAGAAGACGAGACTTACCTTGATAAAGAACCAGATGACGCCCGGAATCCAGGTAAAGGGCGGCAGGTCAATCGGCGCTGCCCAACCACCCAGGAACAGGATGGTGGTCATGGCGCACATGAGCAGAATGGCGATGTACTCGCCCAGCATGAACAGCAGGTAGGGCGTCGAGGAGTACTCGGTCATGAACCCGGCAACCAGCTCGGATTCGCCTTCGACCATGTCGAAGGGTGGGCGGTTGGTTTCAGCCAGAGCCGAAATGTAGAACACTACGAACATCGGGAAAAGCGGCAACCAGAACCAGTTCAGGAACGAGAGCCACGGTACCCCCAGAGCATGGGCCAGGCCCATTTCAGACTGGGCGATGACGATGTCATTGAGGTTCAGCGAACCGACGCAGAGCAGCACGGTGATGATAACGAGGCCGATGGAGACTTCGTAGGACACCATCTGGGCAGCGGCGCGCAGCGCACCGAAAAACGGGTACTTCGAGTTCGAGGCCCAGCCACCGATGATGACGCCATAGACGCCAAGCGAGGAAATACCGAGCAGGTAGAGAATGCCGATATTGATATTGGCCATGGCCCAGCCATTGTCCACCGGCACAACGGCCCAGCCGGCCAGGGCCAGGGTCGCGGTAATCAGGGGCGCCAACAGGAAGAGCACCTTGTCAGCGCCGGCGGGAATGACCGCTTCCTTGACACCGAACTTAATCAGGTCGGCAAAGGATTGCAGCAGACCAAAGGGCCCGACAACGTTGGGACCACGGCGCATCTGCACGGCGGCCCAGACCTTGCGGTCGCCCAGAAGGATGAAGGCGGTGAAGATCAACAGGCCAACAAGCAGCGCAAGCGCCTTGTAAACAAAGCCGATCTGCTCACCCCATCCAAGGAACGGGATGCCCAGCAGATAATCGAGGGCGGAGAGAATAAAGTCCATTGTGCTCCCCTACTCCGCCGCCTGCCGCAAACCAGCGGCCATCTGGGCGCATTCAGCCATTGTGGCCGAGGCGCGGGCAATCGGATTGCTGAGATAGAAGTCTGTGACCAGTGACACGAAGGGTGCCGACTTGGTCTTGATAGCGGCCTTGCCGAGCTTGGCGATTTCCGCTGCCGAGCCGGGTGTGATTTCATCAATGCGCGCCAGATGCGGGAACTCCGCATAGAGCGCGGCACGGAGCTGGGCCAGCGAATTGTACGCCAGCGGCTTGCCGATTGCGCCCGAAAGGGCGCGAATGATGGCCCAGTCTTCCCTGGCATCGCCCGGCGGGAACACGGCGCGGGTAGTAACCTGCACGCGGCCCTCGGTGTTCACATAGGTGCCAGACTTTTCCGTATAGGTCGCGGCCGGAAGGATGACGTCGGCGCGGTGGGCGCCCTTGTCGCCATGCGACCCGATATAGACGACGAACGCCTTGCCCATGGCCGACATGTCGTATTCGTCGGCGCCAAGCAGGAAGAGAACGTCGAGTTCACCCTTGCCGGCCAGAGCGATCTGGTCGGCCGAGCAGACGCCGCCGTCATGCGGCACAAAGCCGATATCGAGCCCACCAACGCGGCTGGCCGCATTGTGCAGCAGGGCAAAGCCGTTCCAGTCGCCTTCGACATTGGCGCCGGTGGCGAGCTTGGCGGCGAGTGCGATGGTGTCGCGGCCGGCCTGCTTGCCGAGATCGGCATGCGAAACAGCGCCTTCACCCACGATGATCAGGGGGCGCTTGGCGTTCTTGAGGGTTTCGGCAAAGGCACCCTTGCCAGCGGCAAGATCGGCCAGGGTTTCGAAGCCTGAACCGAGATAATCGTAAGCGTATGTGAGATCAGCCTGCTCGCCGATGACGGCGATGGGCAGGTTGGTGGCGCGCCAGGTCTTGCGGATGCGCGCATTGATCAGCGACGCTTCCTTGCGCGGGTTGGCGCCGATGATGAGGATGGCGTCGGCCTGCTCGATCCCGGCAATGGTCGGGTTGAACAGATAGGCCGAGCGCGGCATGGACGGATCGATGCCCGACATGGCGGGGCGCACATCGGTCATGCCCGAACCGATCGAGGCCAGCAGGCCCTTGAGGGCATACATTTCCTCGACAGCGGCGAGATCACCGGCAATGGCGCCGACCTTGCTGCCGGCCTTCTTAACCTTGGTGGCAACCGCGGCGAGTGCCTCTTCCCAGGTGGCAGCCTGCAACTTGCCCGACTTGCGCACATAGGGGCGGTCCAGGCGCTGGCTCTTCAAACCATCCCAGATGAAGCGGGTCTTGTCCGAGATCCACTCTTCGTTGATGGCCTCGTTGATCCGCGGCAGAACACGCATGACTTCGCGGCCACGGCTATCGACGCGGATGGCCGAACCGACAGCGTCCATCACGTCGATGGATTCGGTCTTGGTGAGCTCCCAGGGACGGGCGTTGAAGGCGTAGGGCTTGGAGGTCAGCGCACCGACCGGGCAGAGGTCGATGACATTGCCCTGCAATTCGCTGGTCAGCGCACGCTCGAGATAAGGCGTGATTTCGGCGTCTTCACCGCGACCCAAGAGGCCCAGTTCGGAAATGCCGGCGACTTCGGTAGTGAAGCGGACGCAGCGCGTGCAGTGAATGCAGCGGTTCATCACCGTCTTGATCAGCGGGCCCATATATTTGTCTTCGACGGCGCGCTTGTTTTCAGCGAAACGCGAGCCGGAAACGCCATAGGCCATGGCCTGATCCTGCAGATCGCACTCGCCGCCCTGATCGCAGATCGGGCAATCGAGCGGGTGGTTGATCAGCAGGAATTCCATCACGCCTTCGCGGGCCTTTTTGACCATGGGCGTGTTGGTGAACATTTCGGGCGGTTCGCCGTTCGGGCCGGGACGCAGATCCTTGACCGACATGGCGCACGACGCCTGCGGCTTTGGCGGACCACCCTTCACTTCGACCAGGCACATGCGGCAATTGCCGGCGACCGACAGGCGCTCATGGTAGCAGAAGCGCGGAATTTCAGCGCCGGCAGCCTCGGCAGCCTGCATCAGGGTGTAGTGATCGGGGACTTCGATGAGCTGCCCGTCGACTTTGAGATTTGCCATGGTCTCTTACTCCGCCGCGATCGACGGAACGGCGCCGTCGCTGGTGGATGAATAGGTGTATTGCTCGATCCGCGCCTCAATGGTGGGGCGGAAGTTGCGGATCAGGCCCTGGATCGGCCAAGCTGCCGCGTCGCCAAGGGCACAGATGGTGTGGCCTTCGATCTGCTTGGTCACTTCGAACAGCATGTCGATTTCGCGCTTCTGGGCGCGGCCCTGAACCATGCGTTCCATGACGCGCATCATCCAGCCGGTGCCTTCGCGGCACGGCGTGCACTGGCCGCAACTCTCGTGCTTGAAGAAGGACGAGATGCGCCAAATGGCTTTGATGATGTCGGTGGACTTATCCATGATGATCATGCCGCCGGTGCCAAAAGACGACTTCTTTTCGCGCATGCCGTCGAAGTCCATGATGGCGTCCATCATGTCCTCGCCCTTGACGACGGGGCACGAAGCGCCGCCGGGGATGACGGCGAGCAGATTGTCCCAGCCACCGCGAATGCCGCCGCAATGCTTTTCGATGATGTCCTTGAAGCTTTCGCCCAAGGCTTCCTCGAAGGTGGCCGGCTTGTTCACATGGCCCGAGACCATGAAGAGCTTGGTGCCGACATTGTTCGGGCGGCCGATGGAGGAGAACCAGGCGCCCGAGCGGCGCAGGATTTCGGGCACAACGGCGATGGATTCGACATTGTTGACGGTGGTCGGATTGCCATAGACACCCATGCCGGCCGGGAAAGGCGGCTTGAGGCGCGGCTGGCCCTTCTTGCCTTCCAGCGATTCCATCAGCGCGGTTTCTTCGCCGCAGATGTAGGCGCCGGCGCCGTGATGGACGATGATGTCCAGGTCCCAGCCGTGGATATTGTCCTTGCCGATCAGCTTGGCGTCATAGGCTTCCTGAACGGCCTCTTCCAGGCGCTGGCGTTCACGGACGAACTCGCCGCGCACATAGATGAAGGCCAGATGCGCATCCATGGCGCGGCAGGCCAGAAGGCAGCCTTCGATCAGGTGGTGCGGATCGTGGCGCAGGATTTCGCGGTCCTTGCAGGTGCCGGGCTCGGATTCGTCGGCGTTGACCAGCAGGTAATGCGGGCGTCCGTCGGACTGCTTGGGCATGAAGGACCATTTCAGGCCCGTCGGGAAGCCGGCGCCGCCACGGCCACGCAGGCCGGACGATTTGACTTCATTGGTGATCCAGTCGCGTCCGGAATCGATGAATTCCTTGGTCCCAACCCATGAACCGCGCTCGCGCGCGCCGTCCAGCCGCCAATCGTGGTGGCCATAGAGATTGGTGAAAATGCGATCCTTGTCAGCGAGCATGATCAGCTTTTCCGCTTCAGCAAAAAGACAAACCAGGCAGCGATACCGATCGCTGCCCCCACCGCCGCAGCCACGAAGCTGGGCAGTGCGATATTGAGAACCATTTCAAAACCGGTGACGATGAACGTGCCCAGCACCGCATAGACCACGCCAACGCCGTAGTCCGCGATCGTCAGAGCCCGAAAATCGATGCCACCAATGGTCATTTAGCGCGGGTCCTTCCCGAAGACCTTGCGATATTCCTCGGCGCCGCCCTTGGCCAGTGCCCTGGCCTGCTTGAGCCAGTCGTCCCGCTCGATACGACCCTTGAAGTTCAGGACCTCGTCGACACGGGTAATGTCGGCCTTCTTGAACTTTGCGATCTGGTCATAGCGCGTGATGCCCAGGGCATTGAGTTTGCGCTCGATCACCGGACCGACGCCCGAGATCAGCTTCAGATCATCAGCAGGGCCTTCGGGACGCTCGAACAAGGGCGTCAGTTCGCCCCCCTTCTCGGCGGTCGGGGTGACTTCCCTGGGATTGGCCGCAGGGGCCTTTGCCACGGGCTTTGACTTCTTGACCGAAGCCGATGCGCCGCCCTCTGCGGGCTCAGCGGCCTTCTTCTTGCCTACCGCCTTGCCGTCGTCCACAGCTTCGGCGTGGGACTCGGCGCCGGTGGCACCTTCGCGCATGGCAGTGTTCGGCTTACCGGTGGCCTTGGCCGCGGAGTCGGCCGATTTGCGTTCGGCTTCGGCCTTGGCCTGGCTGACCTTGGCTTTCTTCGGGGTGCCCTTGATGGCCGGCGCGTTCTCGGCGGCCACATCCTTGGGCTTTGCAGCAGTGTCGGGCTCAGTCTTGGCTGCCGGTGCAGCAGCGGGTGCCGCTTCTGCCTCGGGCGACGGTGGCGGCACGAATTTTTCGCGCTTGGCTGTCGGCTGCTCGAGCAATGTGGTGCGACCGCCGATGGCAGCGGACGTCATGCGATCGATTTGTGGGCCGGGGGCAATCGTGTCACCCTTGCCAGCAGCGAAGGCATCCACGATCTCTTCCATGCGCTCGGGTGTCAGGTCTTCGTAAACGTCGTGGTAGATCATCACCATGGGGGCGTTCACGCAGGCGCCGAGGCACTCGACTTCTTCCCAGCTCATGGTGCCATCTTCATTGAGATGATGCGGCTCGGGATGGATCTTGTTCTTGCAGACCTCGATCAGCCCCTCAGCCCCACGCAGCATGCAGGGCGTTGTGCCACAGACCTGAATATGGGCGTTCTTGCCCACGGGCTGGAGCTGGAACTGGGTGTAGAAGGTCGCCACTTCGAGCACGCGGATATAGGGCATATCCAGCATCTCGGCGACCTTTTCGATGGTCGCACGGGTGACCCAGCCATCCTGATCCTGCGCACGCATAAGCAGCGGGATGACGGCAGACTGCTGACGACCGGCCGGGTAAAGCGCGATGCGCTTTTCGGCCCAGGCCTGATTTTCAGCATTGAACGCAAAGCTCGCCGGCTGCACCGACTCGTCTGCAAGGCGTCGCGTAGACATCAGCGATCCACCTCTCCGAACACAATATCAATTGACCCCAGGATCGCGGTCACGTCTGCCAGCATGTGTTTGCGGCAAAGGTAGTCCATGGCGCTGAGATGGGCAAAGCCCGGCGCACGGATGTGGCAGCGATAGGGCTTATTGGTGCCATCGGACACCAGATAGACGCCAAACTCACCCTTGGGGGCTTCGACGGCAGCGTAGATCTCGCCAGCCGGCACCTTGTAGCCTTCGGTGTAGAGCTTGAAGTGGTGGATGAGCGCCTCCATGGACTGCTTCATCTCACCGCGCTTGGGCGGAACCACCTTGCCGTCGGTTGAGGCCACCGGGCCCTTACCGTCCGGTGCATTCAACTTCTTCACGCACTGGCGCATGATTTCGTTGGCCTGGCGCATCTCTTCCATGCGGATCAGGTAGCGGTCATAGCAATCGCCATTGGAGCCAACAGGAATGTCGAACTCCATTTCGGCATAGGCGTCATAAGGCTGGCTCTTGCGCAGATCCCAAGCCGCGCCGGACGCGCGCACCATGACCCCAGAGAACCCACGCCCCCAAGCCTCTTCGAGCGGCACGACGCCAATATCGACATTGCGCTGCTTGAAGATGCGATTGCCGGTGAGCAGCGTATCAATGTCCTTGAGGGCGGCCGGGAACTCGTCGCAGAACACGGTGATATCGTCGATCAGCGCCTGCGGGAGATCCTGGTGGACTCCGCCGGGGCGGAAATAGGCAGCATGCATACGAGCGCCAGATGCGCGCTCATAGAAGACCATGAGCTTTTCGCGCTGCTCAAAGCCCCACAGCGGCGGGGTAAGCGCGCCAATATCCATGGCCTGGGTGGTCACGTTCATCAAATGCGCCAGAAGGCGGCCAATTTCGGCGTAAAGCACGCGGATGAGTTGGCCACGACGCGGCACTTCGAGCCCGAGCATGCGTTCGACAGCCAGGGCAAAGGCGTGCTCCTGATTCATCGGCGCCACATAGTCGAGGCGGTCGAAATAGGGAACGGCCTGCAAATAAGTCTTGTACTCGATCAGCTTTTCAGTGCCGCGATGCAGCAGCCCGACATGCGGGTCGACGCGCTCGACCAGCTCGCCATCGAGCTCAAGGATCATGCGCAGCACACCGTGTGCCGAAGGGTGCACGGGGCCAAAGTTCAGAGTGAAGTTGCGAACGTCGACTTCAGACATCAGTTCTTCGCCTTCTCGTCACCCGGCAGTACGTAATCCGTACCCTCCCAAGGCGACAAATAATCAAACGAGCGGAATTCCTGAGCCAGGGTTACTGGCTCATAGACCACGCGCTTGCGCTCTTCGTCGTAGCGCACCTCGACGAACCCGGTCAGCGGGAAATCCTTGCGCAGGGGGTGACCGTCAAAGCCATAGTCCGTCAGGATCCGGCGCAGATCGGGGTGGCCGGAGAAAAGGACACCGTAGAGATCATAGACCTCACGCTCGAACCAGTTGGCGCCGGCAAAGACATCGCAGATGGAGGGAACGGGCGTCACATCATCGGCTTCCAGCTTGACCCGGATGCGATGATTCAAGTGCGGGCTCAGGAAGTGATAGACCACATCGAAGCGGAACTCGCGCGCAGGATAATCCGCGCCGCAAACATCGACAAAGCTGATGAAACGGCATTTCGGATCATCGCGCAGGAATGTCGCCACATTGACGATAGAATCACGCGCAACAGTGACGGTCAGGTCACCATAAGCCACTTCAAAGCTCAGGACTGCATCACCCAGGGACGCCGCGACATGCTCGCCAAGCGTCACCAGCGGGTCGACAGCAATCGGCTCGACAACAGTTTCGTCCATGCCCCTGCCCTATCGTTCGATCGTACCGTCGCGGCGAATCTTCTTCTGCAGAAGAAGAATGCCGTAGAGAAGCGCTTCCGCCGTCGGCGGGCAGCCCGGGACATAGACGTCGACGGGCAGCACCCGATCGCAACCGCGCACCACGGAATAAGAATAGTGGTAATAGCCGCCGCCATTGGCGCAACTGCCCATGGAGATGACGTAGCGCGGCTCAGGCATCTGGTCATAGACCTTGCGCAGAGCGGGCGCCATCTTGTTGGTCAGCGTGCCGGCAACAATCAGAACGTCGGACTGGCGCGGCGAGGCGCGCGGAGCCGTCCCGAAGCGCTCAATGTCGTAGCGCGGCATCGACATCTGCATCATTTCGACGGCGCAGCAGGCCAGGCCGGTCTGCATCCACATCAACGAGCCGGTACGGGCCCAGGTAATGAGTTGCGACACGGTCGTCACAAGAAAGCCCTTGTCGGCCAGCTCATTGTTGACGCCAGCAAAGAACGGATCATCCGCTCCAACAGGCTTGCCGGTTGCCGGATCGATCGCGCCCGTGGGCTGCGGAGTAACCAGTGTCGAACTGGACGGGCTCAATCCCATTCCAGAGCTCCCTTACGCCATTCATAGATAAAGCCGATGGTCAGCACGGCCAGAAAGATCATCATGGACCAGAAGCCGAACCAGCCTACATCCCGGAAAGCCACCGCCCATGGAAACAGGAAGGCGACTTCAAGATCGAAGATGATGAAGAGAATCGCCACGAGGTAGAACCGGACATCGACCTTCATGCGGGCGTCGCTGAAGGCATCGAAGCCGGCTTCAAAGGCTGAAACCTTCTCCGGATCAGGACGCTTCACCGCAACCAGGAAAGGCGCCACCAAAAGGGCACCCCCAATGAGGGCGGACAAGGCGATGAAGATGACGATGGGCAGGTAATTGCTGAGCAATTCAGTCATGCGGCAGCCTAAAGTTCAAACCGGCCAGAGGGGACCGAGAAGCGCGCGGGCCACAATGCGATTGGGGCAAACAGGCCGATGCGCCGGTGATGGGCAACGGCTTAGACCTTCCCCCCAAACGTTTCAAGGGAAAGAAAATATGAGAAAAACATTCATGTAACTTGGGGGCGTCTTTTCGCGTCTCCAGCCCCGGCTTGCAGCCCAAAAAGGCAATAGATTTGCTCCAGACGCGGGTTTGCTGGCATGCCCTGTTTCAGGGCCGCGTGCAGGACATCCAATTCTGAGTGAAATTTTGACGCAAGACGGAGGCCCGATTCAGGTGGCCATAAAGTCAAAACGGCGGACCGATAGAATCGGTCCGCCGCGATGGGTTGCAAGATTGAGAGCTTCGGGGCGATAGCCGTCCCGAAACGCTGCAAACTTAGAAGTGGTAGAAGACGCCGACGGTGGCCTTGGCCGACTCGAAGAACGTGTCGCCGGCTTCAGTGGCGAAGTCGCCCTGGCCAACAACTTCACCGCGAACGGTGATGACGTCGTTGACGGCGAATTCAACGCCACCACCGAGCTGGTACACACCAACCGAGCCAGCGGTGGTGTTGTTGAAGCCAACGCCGCCGAGGGCATAGATCAGGGCGTTGTCGGTGACGATGGCACCGGCGCGGAGGTTCGCGAAGAACTCACCCGAGTTGGTGACAGCAGCGGTGGTGTTCCACATGTAGTCAGCGGTGACTTCAACGCCGAGCAGAACCGGGTCCATCGGGATGAAGTTCACACCAACGGCAGCACCGACGACACCGTAGGTGGTGTTGTTGGTGACGTTGGCATAGTTACCAGCGTTGGCGCCGACGAACTGACCGCCGAGACGGGCACCGACGTAGAGGCCTTCCCAGTCGAAACCGGCCGGAGCATAGATCGGCTCCGGAGTGGTCGGGATGATGAGGTCAGCGGCCTGAGCGCCACCAACCATGAGAGCCGCGGCGGAAACGCCAATGGCCAAAGAACGTACAAACATGTCTTGCACTCCCATAGAGTTAACCGTAGTCGACCGATAGATGCCTGACGGGCGCGTGGCTGACAAGAGCGCGCACCACCAAATTTGGCAGCGCGGATAAGATTTGATGACCATTTCCGGGCAGGTGTTGCACGAACACACCGGAATTGGTTCAATTTGATACAATTGCCATGTTCTGCCCCCTGCCCGCGCAAATGGCGCTGACAATTGTGACAGCCAAAACCTCACTTGCCATCTAGCTGACACAATTTCGCCAAAAACACAATCGGCCCCGAATGCCTGCACCCGGGGCCGATCGCATCAATTTGGAGCTGCCTAGAAGTGGTAGCTGGCACCCAAAGTGAACTGATTCTTGTCATTGCCGCCCTGGAGCGGGAAGCCATGCAGATACTGGGCGCGCACGGACACGTCTTCAGTCACTGCCAGTTCGACGCCGCCGCCGAGAAGGGCGTCTTCCTCATCGGGGGGCCCCATATCGATGCCGTATCCGCCGGCGGCATAGACAACCACGTTATCGGAGACCACCAGGCCGGCCCGACCAAGGATCTGACCGTAGGACGTTTCGCCCACTGTTCCGTTCTCCAGCAGGCCGCTGACCGCCACTTCGGCTCCCAGCAGATAGAAGTCGAACTGGGCATTCACGCCGGCCTGAACGCCCAGGCCATATTGGGTGCCACTGGTCGAACCGTTCTGCGCAGTGCCATGCACGCCGGCATAAAAGCCGGTCCAGTCGAAGCCTGCGGCGTCAACCATGGGCAATTCGGCCTGGGTCGATGTGGGCACGGTGATAAGGTCGGCCGCCATGGCAGCGCCGGCCGGAAGGGTGGTGGCAAAGGCCGCCAGGGCGAAGGTTGCTGCAACACGCATTGCTGTCATCCTTGTACTGTACCATCTGATGGAGCCGAAACGCCCCCTGCATGCGGGAGTTCCGGGATGGTTTTCCTTTGCGGCGACCACCGTTTCGGCCGTCCATACAGCCCTGGACGGGGTCACCATAAGACCGGTTTTGCAGGCCTTTGAGGGCCAAACGCTGACGATCAGAAGGCCAGAACAGGGCAACCATCCAATGTGGCCACAAGGCCACACTCGGTCATCAGCTTGCCGGCAGCATCCCCACAAGCACCGGCTCGGCGCGGAACTTGTCAGGAAAAATCTCCTCGAGGGCCGCGATCTTGGGCAGGTCGTGCACCACGATATAGGGCCAGTCCGGATTGAGCGTCAGGAAATCCTGGTGGTACTGCTCGGCCGGGTAGAAGGCCTTGAAAGGCTCGAGCGTCGTGACGATCGGACCCTCGAACAGGCCGGTCGCGTCCAATTGTTCGATGTAGGCCTGGGCGACGCGGCGCTGATCCTCATTGAGCGGGAAGATGGTCGAGCGATATTGCGTGCCACGGTCGGGGCCCTGGTAGTTGAGCTGGGTAGGGTTGTGCGCGACCGAGAAATAGATGTGCATCAATTCGCCGAAGCTGACGATCTGAGGGTCGTAGGTGATCTCGACGGTTTCGGCATGGCCGGTGTCGCCGCGGTTGGTCCTGTCATAGGTAGCGGTGGCCGCCTCGCCCCCGGAGTAGCCCGAGACCGCGTTGGTGACACCCTTGACCCGCTGGAACACGCCCTGGACGCCCCAGAAGCACCCCCCGGCGAACACTGCAGTCGCGGTGGTATTGCCAGTTTCGTCCAGATCCAGCGCAGGGGCCGGAATAACCACAGGCTCTTCCTGTGCTTGCGGGGACATTGCGGCAAAAGGCAAGGCGAGAGCAGACAAGGCGGCGAAGCCTGCCAGCAAGCGGCGGCGTGGCAGGCGACCTGCAAATGCGAATTGTGGTGACCGGCTTTCGGGCATCTTGAAACCTCATGCTGAATAACTGCCAGCATATACGGTCATCATGCGCCCGAAGTTACGCCGGATCACCCGGCTCACGACTATATGATAAACGGCAGCGCCATTGCGCGGCAACGCCAACCTGATCCGAACCAACAATGTTATGGAAAAGGTGGCGCGAGAGACGGGGCTCGAACCCGCGACCTCCGGCGTGACAGGCCGGCGCTCTAACCAACTGAGCTACTCCCGCAGCGCTTGCGAACAAGTGTTTCGCGCAACGTGGCGTCCATGTACTGGGCGCCTAATGTGAAGTCAAGCGCCCTGCCCGCATTCTGTCGCAGAAAATGCGCATTCGCCTGACGTGGCTGTGGATAACTTTTTAAGATCAAAGGATAGGAGCGAAAAGCTGATGCGTTGGGTCAGCTCAGCGCAATCGCGGGGCATTGGGTAGGGACGACGCTTTGCAGGTCGGGCGGGACGGGGTCCCGCTTGTGGCCCGAGCTGATCGGCCTATTGTGCAATTGCGGGGGAATGGTGGGCGATGACGGGCTCGAACCGCCGACATCTTCGGTGTAAACGAAGCGCTCTACCAACTGAGCTAATCGCCCGCAGCGGCCGGAGCCAACTGATTGGCGCCCTGATTAGGGCGCAAGCCCCTGCCCGTCAACTGACATTTGCAGGAATAGAAACGGCCCCGGCGAAATCGCACGGGGCCGATTGCCAAAGTCCGGCAGAACGCAATCTTAGTTGATGGCGTCCTTGAGACCCTTACCGGGCTTGAACTTGGCCTGGTTCGAAGCCGGAATCTGAATCTCGGCACCAGTGGCCGGATTGCGGCCGGTCGAAGCCTTGCGCTGGGAGACGGCAAAGGTGCCGAAACCGACCAGACGAACTTCGTCGCCGCCCTTGAGAGCAGCAGTAATGGCTTCGAACACTGCGTCAACCGCTTCGGCGGCCTGTGCCTTGGTGATCGTAGCCTTGTCGGCAACGACGCCAACCAGATCGTTTTTGTTCATAGCGTTTCCTCACAGTGAATGCCCGCCGTCTCTGGCGAACGAAAACGCCGACAACCTTTTGTGATTCTGCGCTTGGCGCAAGGAAATCCGGGGGTTTTCGGCTGCCCGACGGTGCAAAGCTGTTAATGAACTGGAAAAAACGCCCCCGCAAGCCCGCATTGGGCAAAAAGCCCCGTATTCCGGGGATTGTCCCCGTTTTGCCTAGCCAGGGTGCACCGTTTGCACAGTCAATGTGCGTCGAATGCCCGTCATCAGCGGTACGGCCAGGAGATAAATGCATATGGCGACCAGCCAAATTGCGCCCGGCCAGTTCGGACGCAGGCCATGATAGGTCAGTGAGAAGAAGAGTGGCCCGAACACGGATGCAAGACTCACAAGGCTGGCGAGAACGCCCTGCAGCTGGCCCTGCCGTTCCGAATCGACCTGCCGGGTCAGCAAGGATTGAAGGGCCGGCATGCCGATGCCGCCCAGGGCAAATATGGGCATGATGACAAAGACGAGCCAGCCTTGTCCGGCCAGCGCCATGACCAGCATCGCGCTGATCTCGCAGGCCATGCCCAGCAAAAGGGCCCAGCGTTCACCCAACCGCGCCACGGCGTGCCCGGTCAGGAAGGCCTGCGCGATGGCATGCAACAGACCATATGCGCCCAGCGAGAGACCGATCATCATGCCGTTCCAGGCAAAGACGTCCTCGCCAAAGATAGCCCAGATGCTGCCGTAGACGGTGCCGACGAGGTTCATGACGAGATAGATCCCCATGAGCGGAATGAGCGCTTTGAACGTCAGCGCCCAGGCCAGGGGCTTGAATGGGTTCAGCGTGCTCCAGGTGAAGCGTGTACCCTTCTGGCCGGGACGAGATTCAGGCAGCAGGAACAGCGCCAGGGCGAAGTTGGCGGCGTTGAGAAGCGCGGCGATCAGGAAGGGCGAACGCAGCCAGATATCGCCAAGTATGCCGCCCAGCACGGGGCCGACGATGAAGCCGATTCCGAACATGGCATGGAACAGGCCGAATCGCCTGGCCCTTTGTTCTTCAGTCGAGATGTCGGTGATGTAGGCGGTTGCCACCGCCATATTGGCGCTGGTGATGCCGGCAATGGCACGACCGATCACCAGCAGCCAGAGCTCGGGTGCGAAAGCCATGACCAGATAGTCGATAGCCGCACCTGCCAGAGAGACCAACAGCACGGGCCGACGGCCGAATCGGTCGCTCAGCACGCCAAGGATGGGCGAAAACAGGAACTGACAGGCAGAGTAGAGCGCCAGCATGACACCCAAAAGGGTGGCGATGTCAGTGGTGTGGCCCACATCGCGCAACAGCGCGGGCAGAATCGGGAAGATCAGTCCGATACCCACGGCATCGAGCATGACTGCGGCGAGAATGACGACCAGCGCCTTGTTCATTGGGCAACTCCAGACATACGCGCCGCATGGGATAGGGCCTCAAGCGCGGCTCAGGCCAAGCGAGGTCGATCCGCGATTTAGTCAAACCGGATTTGTGCAGCAAGACAAAGGCGGCAATGGCCCGAATAAGTGACAAGGCATGTCAGGAGCCCGCGCCGCCTTCAAATAGGTGTGTGGCGAGCAGGTTGGGCAGCAAGGGAGGCAGGTCCTCGCTCAGCATGCCCGGACCGCCGAAGCGGCTGGCCGCCTCGGCGTGCAGCCAGACGGCCGCGCTGGCCGCTTCAAATCCCGGCATGCCCTGGGCGAGCAGGCCGGCGACCATGCCGGCCAGAACATCCCCTGCCCCCGCTGTTCCGAGCCAGTATGGAGCATTGTCGTTGATTGCAGCACGGCCATCGGGTGCGGCGATGACGGTGTCGCGTCCCTTAAGGATTACATAGGCCCCTGACCGGTTGGCTGCAGTGCGCGCGCGCGCCAGCTTGTCGCCCTCAAGACCGGGAAAGAGCCGGGCAAATTCGCCTTCATGGGGCGTCAACACAACTGGCGTGGCTCGCCGATGGATCTGAACGAACAGTCTGTCCGGCCAGTCGGCGAAACTGGTCAGGGCGTCGGCGTCGAGCACCAGCGCCGCTTTTGCAGCAAGGCCCACTTCGACATGCGCCATGGTTGCCGGTCCGATACCGGCCGCCGGGCCGATTACACAGGCATTGTGCCGCTCGTCCGCAAGGATCGCCGCTGTGTCTTCGGCAGATGACGCCGATCGCAGCATGATGGCGGTGACATGCGCTGCGTGTACCGTGAGTGCCTCTTCGGCACCAAAAAGCGTAACGAGACCCGCACCGATCCGGAAGGCACCCATCGCCGCCAGACGCGCAGCACCCGTCTGCAACGGGCCGCCAGAGAGCACCGCCACATGTCCCCGATCAAATTTGTGACCATCGCTGACAGGGCTGGGCAGCACCCACAAACCTGGTGCGTTGCGCCAGGTCCTTGGCCCGATAGCATCAAGGACGCTGGCGGGTATGCCGATATCGGCAAGGGTCAGCCTGCCGCACAGGTCGCGCCCCGGCATCAGCAGGTGGCCGGGCTTGCGCCGAAAAAAGGTTACGGTGGAATGGGCCTTGATGGCGACGCCCCTGATCGCGCCTGTGGCGCCATCGACGCCGCTGGGTACGTCGATGCTGACGGCGGGCAGCGCGGAATGGTTCACGGCCTCAATGACCGCGCCAAGTAGCCCAGAGATGTCTCGGTCGAGGCCGGCACCGAGCAACGCGTCCACGACAAGGCCGGCTCGATGGAGCGATAACGTGCCTGTTTCGCATGAACCCGTCCAACGGGCCGCCATCTCCGCAGCATCGCCATGCAGCCGCGCCTGGTCCGTCGACAACCAGAGACGCACCGGCCACCCCATATCCCGCAGCAAACGTGCGACGACAAAGCCATCGCCACCATTATTGCCTGGTCCGCATAGCACCAGAACTGGCGAGGGAGAGTATGTGGCGGCAACCGAGTCGACGACCGCCTGACCTGCTCGTTCCATCAGGTCCAGGGAAGCGATGCCGGACTGCACAGCCAGACGGTCGGCTTGTGCCATCTCCGCAGGGGTCAAAAGAGCATCACGGTGCTGAAGGGACATGTGGGTGCCCGAAATTGGAAATGTGAACGATTGGAAACTTCAGATTAAGAACAAATTTACATTAGATGCGCCAATTGATTATCGATTGGGAAAACTCCTTAAGGGGTAACATTCGATTGGTTCTGATAGTGACAACTGGGAGGGGGGCCCATGTCATTGATCGCCAAAATAGATGGCAGCGGCCTGGGCGCAAAGGCCAGCACACATGATGTGCGGTTCATTGGGGCGCTGGCAGGCCGCTATGCCCTGCCGGAGCGCCGCCAAGGCGAGAATAGCAAGATTCCGGTCTATGCTTGCCGGCTTTGCTCAATTTCCACACGCATACTGGTTTCCGTCGGTCCGGTGGTTGGAAAAGAGGGCGAGACAGTCTCCTGTCACTTCAACGAATTCGGGATGCTGCGAGGGCGCATAACGCGCCGGCTGGCGTCTGGTTTCGTTGCCGACCTGCACATAAATGACAATGAGCGCGAAAAACTGGCAGCCAAGATCGACTGGCAGAAAAGGCATGTGCATGCGCAAGTGCCGGACAAGCGCGAGCACAAGCGCGTCCAGCCACGCGATCCGCGCAGCACAATCGTCTTGGCGGACGGTCAAAGCCTGCCCTGTTTCGTGATCGACATGTCGCGGTCGGGGGCGGCCGTTTCGGCCCACTACTGGCCAGAGTTGGGCACGCCCATGGCGCTGGGCCGCATAGTCGGCCGGGTGGTCCGGCACCTTGAAGTCGGGTTTGCATTGCAGTTCATCCAACCCCAAGCGTTCGAAGAGCTCGAGCACCTGATCAAGCCCGCCATTGCGCCCACGCCGTAACGTAAGCCTTTGGTCACCGATCTCGATAAAATGCGAATAATCAGTGCAATGCCGCGTTGACGGGGCTGATGCATGCTCTTTCGACCACCAGAGGGAGGTCGGAATTGCCCGAAGTTCTGGAACGTCCTACAATTGCCTTGCACGGTATCGCCAGCGTGGCGGGACGCTATGTCATCGGCGAACAACCAACCCACCCCGGAATCAACCTGTTCGCCTGCCGGCTGCGCATGATCGGCAGCGACAATCTGCGGCTCACGGCCCCGGTCATTCCGCAAATGGGTGAGCAGGTTACAACCAGCTTCAACTCCTTTGGCACCCTGACTGGCCGGGTCACCCGCCAGTTCGAAGACGGGTTCGAGGTGAGCATCGAGCACGACGCAGCGGGGCGCGATCGCCTCAATGCCCGCATCACCAGTTTCAGCGAGAAGCTCTGGACGGCGGAGACGGACCGGCGAGCGGCCCAGCGCGTTATGCCGAGCAATCCACGCACCGTGATCGCGCGTCCGGACAATTGGTCCCAGCCCTGCCTGATCGTTGACTACTCGATCTCCGGGGCGGCCGTCTCGGCGGCTTTTCAACCCGAGGTCGGGGAGATCGTTACCGTCGGCCGGGTCACTGGCGAAGTGGTGCGCCTGTTCGACTTCGGCTTCGCGGTACGCTTCTTCGAGCCGCAGAATGCCGATCACCTGGAGGGGCTCCTGGAGGCCCCGGATGAATGGCGCGAGGTGATGCGGCGGACCTTCAAGGCGGTCTGAGAGGGCTTCGTCCCAAAAGGCTTCACAGAGCCAAAAAGAAAGGGGCCCGAAAGGCCCCTTCCCTGTTCTTTGTGTCTGCTCGCCTTAGGCGGAGTAGTACATCTCGTATTCGACCGGATGCGGGGTGTGCTCGAACTTGACCACTTCCTGCATCTTGAGGTCGATATAGCTATCGATGAAGTCGTCATCCATGACGCCACCCACCTTGAGGAAGTCGCGGTCGGCCGAAAGGCTTTCCAGGGCTTCGCGCAGCGAACCGGAAACGGTCGGGATTTCCTTGAGCTCTTCCTTGGGCAGCTCGTAGAGGTCCTTGTCCATCGGGTCGCCCGGGTGGATCTTGTTCTTGATGCCGTCGAGGCCGGCCATCAGCAGCGCGGTGAACGCCAGATAGGGGTTGGCCATCGGATCGGGGAAACGCACTTCGACGCGCTTGGACTTGGGCGACTGACCAAACGGGATACGGCAGGAGGCCGAACGGTTGCGGGCCGAGTAGGCCAGCAGCACAGGCGCTTCGAAGCCCGGCACCAGACGCTTGTAGGAATTGGTGGTCGGGTTGGTGAAGGCGTTGATGGCCTTGGCGTGCTTGATGACGCCGCCGATGTAGTAGAGGCACTCCATCGACAGGCCGGCATACTGGTCACCGGCAAAAAGCGGCTTGCCGTCTTTCCAGATCGACTGGTGACAGTGCATGCCCGAGCCGTTGTCGCCATAGACGGGCTTGGGCATAAAGGTTGCGGTCTTGCCATAGGCATTGGCAACCTGCTGCACGGCATATTTATAGAGCAGGACGTCGTCGGCCGACTGGATCATCGGCTTGAACTTCATGCCGAGTTCGTGCTGGGCCGAGGCCACTTCGTGGTGGTGCTTCTCGATGATGACGCCCATCGAGCCCATGGCTTCGAGCATCTCACCGCGCATGTCCTGGGCGCTGTCGAGCGGCGGCACCGGGAAATAGCCCTTCTTGAGGCCAATGTGGTGACCGTTGTTGCCGCCTTCATACTCAGCATTGCTGTTGACCGGCAGTTCGCTGGAATCAACCGAGAAGCCGACATTGTAGGTCGAGGTGGAGTACTTCACGTCGTCGAAAATGAAGAATTCCGGCTCGGGACCGAACACCACGGAGTCGCCGATACCGGACGACTTGACCAGGGCTTCGGCCTTCTTGGCGATGCCGCGCGGGTCGCGGTTATAGGGCTGGTAGGTCGCCGGCTCGAGAATGTCGCAATTGACCGCGAGGGTCGGCGCCGCAAAGAACGGATCCATATAAGCGGAGTCCGGATCGGGCATCAGCACCATGTCGCTTTCGTTGATGGCCTTCCAGCCTGCAATCGAGGAGCCGTCGAACATCACACCTTCTTCGAACATGTCGGCGTCCACCACCGAGGCGTCCATGGTGACGTGCTGGAGCTTACCGCGCAGGTCGGTGAAGCGCACATCGAGGTATTTGATGTTCTCGTCCTTGATACGCTGAACAATATCGCTTCCGGTGGTCATTAGGTCTTCCCCTGTCAAATGCGGAATGCTTGTTGTTGAGTTTGGCGCGGTGCGTCAGAGAGGGAGGGTCTCAGAGCGCGTCGTCGCCGAATTCGCCGGTACGAATACGGATGGCCTGCTCGATGGAATAGACAAAGATCTTGCCGTCCCCGATGCGGCCGGTCTGCGCAGCAACGCGGATCGCCTCAATGGCCTTTTCGGCCAGATCATCTGGACAGACGACTTCGACTTTCACCTTGGGCAGGAAATCCACCACATATTCAGCGCCGCGATAGAGCTCGGTATGCCCTTTCTGGCGCCCGAAACCCTTGGCCTCGGTCACGGTGATGCCCTGCAGACCAACTTCCTGCAGCGCTTCTTTGACTTCGTCGAGCTTGAATGGCTTTACGATAGCCTCGATTTTTTTCACTCTTGCCTCCACAGGCCGTTTTCGGCGGTTACCGGCCAGATTGTATGCATGGGCTGTGCCAGCCTGCCAGAAGGCCAAAACGCACAATTTTTCCAATGCTTTAACTGGCGCAGTGGACACTGCGCCAACGAAGCGCCACACAGCAACTGATTAAAGATTAGGCGAAACGCTTACTTTCTGCTCATTTTTGTCAGAACGCAAATTCGCAATTGCCGCACAAATGGGCGGTCCGGTAGCGTGACCGCACGCCAATTCAAGCTTTGACTGGCTTACACTCTTCATATAGATGCATCGCCAACCCGGCCGACGGGGACCCTTGCGGGTGTGGCGGAACTGGTAGACGCACTGGATTTAGGTTCCAGCGCCGCAAGGCGTGGAGGTTCGAGTCCTCTCACCCGCACCATATGGCCTTCGGCCAACACTATTAATCAATACGGGATCAGACCCCAATGCAGGTAACAGAAACCCTCAACGAAGGCCTGAAGCGCAAGCTGAGCGTCACAATCCCGGCCGCGGATCTCAATTCGCGCCTGGACGTCAAGCTCGAAGAGCTCAAGGGCCAGGCCAATATCAAGGGCTTCCGTCCCGGCAAGGTGCCCACCTCGCACCTGAAGAAGGTGTATGGCCGCTCCGCCATGTCGGAAGTGATGACCGACGCGATCAATGCGACGGTTTCCGACACACTGGACAAGCGCGAAGAACGTGCTGCTGCACAGCCCAAGGTTGACCTGCCGGACGATCAGAGCGTCATCAATGACGTGCTCGACGGCAAGGCCGATCTCGCATTCGAAGTCGAATATGAAGTGCTGCCGCCCGTCACGCTGATGGACATCAAGGGCGTCAAGCTCAACAAGCCGGTGGTTGACGTTTCCGAAGAGGAAGTCGATGCCGAAGTGAAGCGCGTGTTCGCGCAGAACCGCGGCTATACCGACAAGGGCGAAGACGCCGTTGTTGCCGATGGCGACCGACTGGGCCTGAGCTTTGTTGGCAAGATCGACGGCAAGGAATTCGAGGGCGGCTCGTCCGACCATGCGCACCTTACTATCGGATCGGGCGAGTTCATCCCCGGCTTCGAAGAGCAGCTTGTCGGCATGAAGAAGGGCCAGACCGGCGAAGTGAACGTAACCTTCCCGGCGGACTACCAGAACGAAGACCTGGCCGGCAAGAAGGCGACCTTCGAGGTCACCATCCTGCATGTCGATGGCCCCAATGAAGGCGAACTGGACGACGAGTTCGCCAAGCGCCTGGGTCTGGAAGATGTGGCCGCACTGCGCAAGGCCGTGCGTGACCAGATGGAAAACGCCCTGGCATCGATGGGCCGCCAGCACATGAAGCGCCAGGTGCTGGATGCGCTGGACGATGGTCACAAGTTCGAGGTTCCGGCCCAGCTCGTCGACGCCGAGTTCAACACCATCTGGCAGCGCGTCGTGCACGAAATCGAGCACCATGGCCGGTCCTTCGAAGATGAAGGCACCACCGAGGAAGCTGCCAAGGAACAGTATCGCCGGATCGCCGAGCGTCGCGTGCGCCTGGGCCTGGTCGTTGCCGAAATCGGCAACACCAATGAAGTCCAGGTGACGGACGAAGAGCACCAGCAGGCTCTGATCGCCGAAGTGCGCCGCTTCCCGGGCCAGGAACAGCAGGTCTACGATTACTACCGCAAGAACCCCCAGGCCCTTGCCAGCCTGCGCGCCCCGATCTTCGAAAACAAGGTCGTCGACCACATCATCTCGTTGGGCGAAGTCACCGACAAGACGATGACCCGCGACGAACTCGCCAAGCTGATCCAGGCTGACGAGGACGAGGTTCCGGAAGAGCACCACCACTAAGGCAGTGCCATTCCAGACTTGAAAAGGCCGCCTCCGGGCGGCCTTTTTGTTTTTTGCTCGCAACTGGTCCGCGCTAGCCTGCCATTTCGGCGAAAAACCCCTCGGGGCCATCGACCTCGACCAGTTTCCGGCGTTCGATGTGCAGGAAGCGCGTACCGATAGCCTTGAGAAAGGCGCGGTCGTGGGTCACCAGAATAGTGGTGGCCCCCTGCTCTCTTATGTCGGCCTCGAGTTGCTCCTGCCCCGGAATGTCGAGATGATTGGTCGGCTCATCGAGCAGGTAGAAATTGGGGCGCTCCAGGCGCAGGGCGAGGAGCGCAAGCCGCGCCCGCTGGCCCAGTGACATGGTGCGGATCGGTTTGGATTGCCGATCGGGCGGAAACCCGGCCCCGGCCAGCAAGGCAATGATGCGGCGATCGCCTTCATCAAAGCGATGCAACAAGTAATCGAGCGGTGACGGGTCGAGCGGCAGCCAGCCCAGTGCCTGGTCCATATAGCCCGGCGAGAGTTGCGGGCTGATCCGTAACCCCTGTGGCGCGTTTCCTGCCAGGGCCTCGGTGACAACCCGCATGAACTGGGATTTTCCCGTGCCATTGCGCCCAAGCAGGACAATGCGATCACCCTGGAAGATGTGGAGCTTCTCGACGGCAAAAAGCGGCTTGCCGTCCGGCGTGGCGATGGCGACGTTGTCGAACGCCATCATTACGCGCGCCTCGGCGCCGGAATTGCCAAGCTTGACGAGACCGGTACGGTCCTTGTGTGCCTCCTGTACCTGGGTCTCAATCTTTTCGGCGCGATCGCGCAGTTGCTTGGATTTGACGGTCAGCAGGTCGCTGCCGGAGTTGATGCCGATATTGGTCAGCTTGGCCGCCTGCTTGCGCAATTGTGCAGCCTGCTTGAGATCGCGGTCACGCTGGGCGGCGATGGCCGCATCAATCTGGTCAAGTTCGGCACGGGCTGCCGAGTAGCTCAGGGGCAGATAGACCTGCTCGCTTGGCCTGAGGAACAGAGTGCGATTGGTGACTTTGTCGAGGAAGGCCCGGTCATGGCTGGCGATGACCAGAGGAATGTTCCGGGCGGCATAGGCCAGCCAGTCTTCAAGCATCAGAATCCGGCCGAGATCGAGATGATTGGTGGGCTCGTCCAGCAGCAAGGCATCGGGCTGAGTCACCCAGGCGCGCGCAATCAGGGCCATGCGCTGCCAACCGCCACTGAGTTCCTGCAGCGGCCTGTCGCGCATTTCCTGTGGAATTGAGAGCTCTTCCATGACCACGTCAACGCGCCAGCTCTCGCTGGCCAGGATCTCGGTATCGAGCGCAGATGCCACGAACTCCATTGCGGTCTGGCGCAATGCGGTCTCCGGCACTTCCTGAGGCATGTAGCCGATGGTCAGGCCGCGCGAGCGCGTCACCTCGCCGTCGCTGAGTTCTACCTGGCCCGCCAGGGCGCGCAGCAGCGTGGTCTTGCCGCGGCCATTTGGCGCGACAAGACCGACACGGTCCTGCTCGCCAATTGTCAGGGTCAGGTTTGAAAAGAGAATTTCGCCTGCCCGATGGCCGGCATTGCGGAGATTGATAGTGCCCATGAAAGTCGCTCACTGGTGCGGCGCCAGCAAAGGGCGCCAAATGCCTTGAAATCAGCGTCCTGGTTGAAACCAGGCCGCCAAGAAGGGCAAACCAGAGAAATGGGAACGGGGAATTGGCGTCCGGACCTCGTCTGGTCAGCCCTGCAGCGTCTGCCACAGGGCACAAACGGGACCACGCGTGCGATGCGTCTGAAACAGGATCATCTGCAGCCTCCCCGTTTGAATGAACAACACGACACACCTAACCGCGTTGCCGAGGCAACGCAAGTCAGGTCAGACCAGATAGAAAAGCAGGCTGACACCCAAAAGGGCGCCCAAGCGCGAAATACGGAAACTGGCCAGCCGGTACGCAATACTATCAAATCCGGCGATCGGCCAATATCCGAGAGACGCAGAACCAACCTTGACCGATTGATACGCAATACCCGGTTGTTCGGTTCGCATACGGCAACTCCAGACAAAAACCGTATGCCCGTAGGTCTATCAGCGCGCGCTTAAGAAAGTGCTTTCAAGAAGGAAACGAGGGGTAAACCTGCCGCCCTATCTTGGGACGAAACTGTTCCTATCTTGCGCAGGGGCGCGTTCACATCCGTTCCGCTTGACGAGGCGTGATCACCTTGGCTGTGGGAATTGGCTGGACGGCCAGACCCTCGGAAATGCTTGCTATATGCTAGAAGTTGGACTTGCCCGATTCGGGCACGAACCTTACGGAAAGTGCATGTCGCCAGATCTCTTCGGAAGCGCCGCTCCCAATCCGGAACCGCCCAAGGAAACGAAGCCAGCCAAGCCGGCTGCCCGTTCCGGTGCGGAGCCACCTGCGGAATATGGCGCCTCAGACATCGAAATCCTCGAAGGGCTCGAACCGGTCCGTCGACGCCCCGGCATGTATATCGGGGGCACCGATATCAATGCCTATCACCATCTGTTTGCCGAGGTGATCGACAACTCGATGGACGAGGCCATTGCCGGCCACGCGACGCGGATCGAGGTGCATCTGGGTGCCGACGGATACATCACGGTTACCGATAATGGTCGTGGCATCCCCGTCGAGAAGCACCCGAAATTCCCTGCCCGTTCAACGCTGGAAATCGTCCATACGGTCCTGCATGCCGGTGGCAAGTTCGACAGCAAGGCCTACGAAACCTCTGGCGGCCTGCATGGTGTGGGCGTCTCGGTGGTCAATGCGCTGTCCGACGACATGGTGGTCGAGGTGGCGCGCGACCAGCAATTGTACCGGATCCAGTTTTCGCGCGGTCTGGTGGTCGAGGATGTGGTCAATGTCGGACGGGTGCAGAACCGGCGCGGCACGACCACGCGGTTCCACCCCGATCCGGAGATTTTCGGACCGACGGCGCATTTCTCGGCAGGCCGCATTTTCCGCATGACCCGGGCCAAGGCCTATCTGTTTGGCGGGGTGGAACTGCGCTGGAGCTGCGACGAGGCGCTGGCCAGTGACGAAGTGCCGGCCAAGGCGGTGTTCCACTATCCCGATGGCCTGAAGGACTACATGACCGCTCGGATCGGGGGCGAGACGCGGATCACCGAGGACATATTTGCCGGACGCAGCGGCAGGCCGGGCAGCCATGGCTCGGTGGAATGGGCCATTGCCTGGACCATAGGCGATGGTGGTGTGCAGTCTTATTGCAACACCGTGCCGACCCCTGATGGCGGCACGCATGAAGCAGGTCTGCGCATGGCGCTGCTGCGCGGCCTCAAGAATTACGCCGAACTGACCAAGAACAAGGGCGCGGCAAACCTGACGGCCGAGGATGTGCTGACCAGTTGCGCGGCGATGCTTTCAGTGTTCGTGCGCGAGCCGGAATTTGTCGGTCAGACTAAGGACAAGCTGGCTTCGGGCGAAGCGACGCGCATCGTCGACAACGCCTTGCGCGACGCGTTCGACCATTGGCTGGCGGCCTCGCCGCAGCAGGCAGGCAAGCTGCTCGACTGGGCGCTGGAGCGTGCCGAGGAGCGCCTGCGCCGGCGCAAGGAAAAGGAAATCGACCGGGCCAGCGCCACGCGAAAGCTGCGCCTGCCCGGCAAGCTCGCCGACTGTACGCAGAACGCAGCGCAGGGCGCGGAGCTGTTCATCGTCGAAGGCGATTCCGCCGGTGGCTCGGCCAAACAGGCTCGCAACCGGACCAATCAGGCCGTGCTGCCGCTGCGCGGCAAGATCCTGAACGTAGCTGGCGCCAGCCGGGACAAGCTGGCGGCCAACCAGTTGATCGCCGATCTGGTGCAGGCCCTGGGCTGTGGCACGCGAGATCGCTATACCGAGGATGATCTGCGCTATGACAAGATCATCATCATGACAGACGCGGATGTCGACGGGGCCCATATTGCGTCGCTGTTGATCACTTTCTTCTTCCAGGAAATGCCGCGCCTGATCGAAAACGGGCACCTCTATCTCGCCCTGCCCCCGCTGTACCGGATCAGCCAGGGCGGCAAGACGCTTTATGCACGCGATGATGCGCATCGGGCCGAATTGCTGGCCAGCGAGTTCAATGGCAAAGGCAAGATTGACACAACCCGCTTTAAGGGCCTGGGCGAAATGCCTTTCGCGCATTTGCGTGAAACGACAATGTCGCCCAAGTCACGGACCCTGCTGCAGGTGAAAATTCTCGATGATCGCGACGTGACGCGCAATACGGTTGACCGCCTGATGGGGACCAAGCCCGAGGCCCGTTTCGAGTTCATCCAGGAGAATGCGGCCTTTGTGACGGACCTGGACGTCTGAGGCCGCCTTAACCGCGTTGCAGTGTGAATGGCCCATGACCGTTGACAGTCAAGGGGTTTGCGCTATGGTCCGCGCCGCTGGGCAATTCCATTGGACCCATTTTTTCCGGGCCAGATTGGTGTTCTATCAGCGCGACATTGACCCCGGCGCGATGCACTTGCCGCTGCAATGTCACTACGCGGATGCGCAACAGTATTTCATAGCCCATCCGCTCTCATGCAAGGGACGCGCGCCCTAAGGGCAGAACTTGCGCAATTCCAATGACCGGCGCACCGGCCCGAACCCTTCGGTCCGGACAGGCATCGGACAGACCGCTGAGTGGAACGACCGACTTGACCGACGACTTTTCTGGACTGGGCCTTTCGAGCAAGGTCACCGATGCGGTGGCCGCAGCTGGCTATGACAAGCCAACCGAAATTCAGGCACAGGCCATCCCACACCTTCTTGAAAAGAAGGACCTGATCGGCATCGCCCAGACCGGCACCGGCAAGACAGCATCTTTCGTGCTGCCCATGCTGACGCTGCTGGAAAAGGGACGGGCCCGCGCGCGCATGCCGCGGACGCTCATTCTTGAGCCTACGCGCGAGCTGGCCGCACAGGTGGCCGACAATTTCGAAAAATACGGCAAGAACCACCGTCTCACCATGGCTCTGATCATTGGCGGGGTGTCCTTCGAGGATCAGAACAAGAAGCTTGATCGCGGCGTCGATGTTCTGATTGCAACGCCGGGGCGCCTGCTCGACCAGTTCGAACGCGGCAAGATCCTGCTGACGGGCGTAGAAATCCTGGTGATCGACGAAGCCGACCGCATGCTCGACATGGGCTTTATCGACAGA